>Ga0315905_10002674_pt1 | contig 18673 bp, 1 predicted proteins | sample LakEriMetagenome_5_FD_203522 | JGI IMG/M metagenome (GOLD analysis project Ga0315905, IMG submission 203522) | Freshwater fungal communities from buoy surface, Lake Erie, Ohio, United States - Buoy 4 MA121 | ecosystem: Environmental > Aquatic > Freshwater > Lake | place: USA: Lake Erie, Ohio... | reverse complement strand
CCCATAAGGTAAACACTCCTTCAACTTCGTTTGCTGTACGCTTTAATCCTAGACAAACATAATCTTTCCAATCTGCTTCTGAGTCTTCCTCACAATTTAAAGCAAGAGACATCTGTACTATAAGGTTAGCAAACATAGTATAAGCACCTAAAGTAATTGCAAATTGTTTCATACCTGCTTTCTCTACATCAGAAGAAAACTTCCAAGTATTATAAACATTGCCTTTATCGTAGTAGATAGTATCTTTTAAAAATCCTAATGCAGCTCTATGAGAACCTAAAGTTTTGATACCTGACCCATAGTGTATAGTCTCAGAACCCCAAGTAGACTTAAGATCTGGAATAACCCACTTCTTCAAAAATAGAATAGCTCTAAACCAAGCATGTTTAGTTGCAGTAGGTTGAGCATCAGTTGCATATACACCCTGTGCTCTTTCGTTTGCTAACTGAATAGATCTTCTAATAGATTGAATAAAGTTAGAATCTATATTTACATCCTCTCTAGGCTGAATAATACCATCCTTTAATTCAAAAGCATCTTTCAAAGGAATAGTTCTATTAGTTCCCTTAACAGGTACTCTATATTTATTCAAGAAAGCATATGTAGTTACAGCTGCAACATCAAATTCAGTAAAGTCTCTTAAAGTCGATACAGCTTTCCATGCTTTACCATATTTAGCTAATCCTTTATTGTTAAGTTCGCTTGCTTGGTTAGCTGCTGATTGAGTTCCTGTAAAGAAATCTACTAAAGATACTTTGTAACTCTTAGCACCAAACTGATTATAAGTAGCGTAGAATTCCTTAGCTATTCCTAAACTATCTGAGTAAGCAAGCATTAAGTCTTTGTAGCCTATTTGATAAAAACCTAACTGAGATAGAATCTTAATATGACCACTGATCCAGTTCTGTGGAATACTGATTATGTTAAAACCTAGAGTCTTAAATCCTGCTAGTCTTCCTACTCCTGAGATAATACTGTTAGTCCTTCTTAGGGTAACTGCTTCAAGGTTTCTAGTTCCAGGAATCTTATAGTTATCTTCTAAGGTTTTTCCGTAGAGTTCTCTATCTACTAAGTCTCTAACTACGTTAGCTGCACGAGAGTCTGTTTTTACACTACTCAACACTTCTTCCATAGTAAGGATGGTAGATTGATACTTACGCATTACCTTAAATCTCTCAGATGAAGTAGCATAAGAAGCCATAGCGGTCATAATATCGTAAGACTGTTCTTCTAAAGGAAGAGTACGAGCATAACGATTAAACAACCTACGAGAATCTCTTACAACAGGATCACCAAAAGCATCTGTTTGTTGAGCAATACCGTAGATTTCTTCTTCGTCTGAGAAACTATCTCTATCTCCAGAGAAAAGATTTGAGATATTCTTAAAGAACTGCTTGATTATGTTTGTCTTTAAGTTAACTATATCTAAGAATTCTCCCGTGGTCTTTCTCATACCAGGGATCAAGTCACCTAGTTTATCTTTTTGATATAATCCCTCTTGGCTTCTATAGTGTAGATCTTTCATTCTCTCAAGAAGTGCTCGCTTCTTAGGAGTTAATGTATCGTAAGAACTATTATAGTAGTCTCCTCCTGTAACATCTTTGAAGGTAACTTCTCCTGGCTTGTAGTTATTGTTTTTAAATGTAGGGTTAACTACTGCTTTATACCACATGAAAGAAGGAGCGTCACTTTGGATGTACTTAGGATCTTTAGGTCTAGTTACTCTCCACATAAACAAAGGCTCTTCTACTTCTACAACAGATTTTAAATCTCCGTCATAACGGAACTTAGCTATATGATTGTCTTTATACCAAGGAGAGTTCTTATATCTAACATTTACTAAAGCCTCGATAGACTCAGGAGATAAGTCAGGGTTCTCTGTGGTAACTTGAGTTCTAATACTATCTAATTGATACTTTACAGCAGAGGTGTAGTAGTCAGAGTTTACGTTAGTCTGTAACTCTTGTAGTTCTTGAATAAGACTAGAAAGTTTTTCTTTACTATCTTGAGACAAAGGACTGTCTTTTTTAAGCAAAGCTTTGATAGCCTCAATCTCTTCTTCTAGTTTCTTAGCTGTCTTTACTTGGCTTTCTGTAACTTCTGTAGGATTGTATACTCCGTTTCTATCCTTAGTTCCAGATAACAAGTTAAATAGATTAGAGTAAAGATCTTGAACTGATCCTCTTTCGGAAAGAACTTTAGCAATGTCATCTAGAATATCTTGTCTAGTATCATAGAACTCTTGGGTGAATATTGTTCTTGTGTATACAGAAGCCCACTTATCATAGTTATCTTGTGCTGCTTTCCTAGTAACAGGATTATTAGAAGAAAGTCCTTTCTGTAAAAGAGCTTTCTGATCTGTAAGCATCTTATCAAATACTAGTTTAGTATCTTCCTCTAAAGTATAACTAACTACAGATTTGTTTCTCTTATTCTCTTTCCACCTTTGGATAGCCATTGCATCCTCATAGGCTTTACCAGTTTTTAATTCTCCTGCTTCATCATAGATTCTTTCTAACTCATAGAGTTCTTTTTCTTTTTCTTTAAGCGCTAGTATGGTGTCGTCATCTATTTCTCCTGTACCAAAAGTTTCTCTGATTGCTGCCATCTCTTGGAATATTCTATTCCTAGAAGCCTTGACATCATCAGGTAAGCCTTTTTGTATTTCGTAATACTCATCAGTAAAAGGACGCTCTGTATACTCTTCATAGAATTTACGAAGATCCTCTTCAGCAGCATTACGAATCTCTTCTGTCTCTCCGTATTCTATAGCATACTTTAACTCTGTAATTCTATTACGGAGTTCTACTGTCTTTACTTTAGTATTTAAAGAAAGAACTTTTTTATCTTTTACAAGCTTACCATCTACTACCTCAAACAATACAGTCTCACGATAATAAGGCTTAAAAAAGTCTTTTGTTCTGATAACAGCTCCTAAGAATCCAGAACCTTCTTTTGCTACTTCATCCATTAAGTCTTGGAAGTCTCTAGCTACAGGCTTTATATTCTCTTGGAATTCGTTATTAACTCCTCTGATATACTGTGCAATTAGTTGTACACCTGCAGACTTAGTAGATACAGCAGAGTCAAAAGCAAGATAGAAAGGAGAGTCAGGGTTTGTTAGGAACCTCTGTATATTTTCAGGGGTCAATAAACTTTCATCTCTTTCTTTTTCGAGTGCTTTTACTCTCTTAGCAATAGCAGGAGTTTGTGTACGAGTCTTTAGTTTGTTAATCTGATCGTTAAAGGATGCTTCAATACTTTTGTTTTGTTCACCAAAAGTATCTTGTAACTCATTCACCACAGGAGTAACAATCCTTCTCTTGTGACTGTCTTTAATACTAGATATAGCAGCGTTAACCCAAGAAAGATTCTTTAACAAAGGATTCTTAGCTACTACCCCTCTGTTAAGTTGCTCTAAGTCACTAACATCAAATAGTTCTGAGATCTTTCTTACATGCTTTTCTATAGCCAATGCTTGACGATAAGCCCTATGTATATCCCCTAGTTTCTTTCCAGAAGGAATAGAGTCGTCTTTCTCAATTAAACTTAAGTGACGAACAAGCCCTTGTAAGTAAATAGAAGTATACTGAAAATAGTCTGCTAGTTCTAGAACAGAAGAAGCTACATCTTCCTTAGTAAGTACAGGCTTAATTTCTTTTATAGCTGTTAAAGCACGTTGTAGAGACTCTCCTCCTCTTTTTAGATATCTGTTGGTGTCTAGGATCCTTTTAAACTCTGAATCAGAAATTGCTGAAGAGATTACTTGTATCTTTTCTGCGTAAGTCTGAAACTCAAATGGAGCATTCTCTGTAGGACGCACATACTGAGTAAGAGCATCTACTAGTTCTGGATTAAGAATCCGTTGGAACATGTATTCCGCAACTGAATTATTATCAGGAACAAACTCAAATATAGTACTAGGATCAACTAAAGAGTCTACTAAATCAGACATAGTGTTTATCTTAGTTGCCTTAGGATTAAACCCTTTAACAAATGACTTAAACCAATCTAATACTTTCTCGAATAGATTTCTGTTTTCTTTCTTAGTAGCTTGTCTTCCTAACTCAGTTACAATAGCCTCTTCCCAAAATGAATCTGTATTTGCATATTCAGGATACATAGACTCTACTGCAAAGTAAGCAGATGAAGTAGGAGAAGAATCATGGAGTCTTTGAATCTCCTTCTTAAGTTCTTCAAATAGTTCAGGATTAGATTCTCTGATTCCTCTAACTACAAAGTGTCCGAACTCATGCCAAGGAGTTTCATCATCTATTAGGTCTGGGTTTATTTCAATCTGACCTGTAGCAAGATTCACTCTTCCTGCCTCAGCTATTTGATTATTCCAAGCCCAAGTTACTCCAGGGAATCTCTCTACAAGCTTATTAAGAAGCTTTGTATGCTTTGCAATATTAGGTTTCTTTAAAGATTGAAGTAAAGACAAACTTTTTTGAAACATAACCCCGCTATAAGGGAGTCCTTCTGAATCTATTAAAAGTTCGTTTGCAGACTCTAACTTCTCAAACAATCCTAGTTGTTCCTTAGTTAAGTTCTCTTGTACATCAAACAACTCCATCTCAGCTCTTATCTCTTCTTCTTCTAAAGTTTCTACTACTTCTAATAGAGGAGTAGCATATCTTCCGCTTAAATCAAACTCTACGAAGGTAGTACCATCATAAGCCTGTCTTACGGTAGCTGGAGAGTTACTCGATACAAAAGGAAACATCTGATTAATAGAGTGTGCTAAGCTGTGAGCATATCTATATAATGCAGCAGAAGTAGGAACGTTACGAGTTGTACTAAGATAAAATCTATTACCTACCACATTAACAGAGTCTCTACCTTCTACTAGTCCTACAACTTCATTAAAATGCTTAGTAGAAACATAAGCTCTCTTTTCAGGGAAAGTAAGTTTCCAGTACTCTGGATCTTGTTGAACCTGCTTTAAAAAGTCTAGTTGCCTCTCTAGTCGTATAGCCCTATCAGATACAAACTTTGCATCCTTTCTGCTAAACATAGTAGTAGGCATTACATTACTAACTACAAACTTTTTAAATCCTGCTATGTCTTGTTTGTTTCCTAGTATATGGATTTGTTCTGGTTCAAAAGCTACATACTCTATAAAATCATCATACAACCTATTAATACCATCAAATCCTTTTGTACTAGGAGTCTCAGACCAAGTATCTGTTTCTACAGGATTCTTAATGTTTAAAACAGCATTATAAACATTAGCACCTAGGTCTATATTCATGGAGTATTTTATATCTTCCCCGATATCCCTAGTAGAAAAAAAGAAACCATCTTCAGTATCTTTTAATTTAGAAGTTGTTCCTTTAAATTCTTTATTAAAACTTTCAAATTTATTAGGACTTCTATGGTAAACAATATCTTTTACTTTACTATCTGGAAAGATAGTATCTAAGTATGCAGAGTATTGTTGAGGTGTACCTACAGAAGCTAACCCAGAATTCTCACTAAATAGTTCTTCTACACCCTCCTTAACGGCTGACTTAGGCAAGTTATAATACTTAGCAGGTACTTCTCCCTGGTACTTGTCCCAGAGATAGTAAGCATACTCTGGAACAATAGATTGAAGTTTCTCAAACTGAGCTTTTATAGTGGGATCTGATAGGTTAGGACAAAACATGGTTAATACAAATATAGTTTAATTAGCAATTTTTACTTAGATTATTATTGATCTCACGGAGTTTAGCAAAAGACTCATCCAAGAATAACTGATTCTCTTCTTCAAAGTTAATAGTCAATTGTTTAGGAGTTGTAGTATCTAGGGTAAGCGTTTCTTGAGCAACTTCTTCCTGTACAATATTTTTTCTAGACAAGTTGTAGTCTTTGTAATAGTTTAAAGTAACAGGAATATTTTCACTACCGTACAACTCTGGATGATTCTCTCTAAAGCGAGTTGTAAAATCATTCATAAACTTTGAATTATCCTCCTCCAACGCTGCTTCGTTACGTGAAATAAATTCAGGAATTACAGAAGACATAGGGAATGTATAGATAGATTCGGGAATCAAAGGTAGATAAGAGTCAAACTTCTTATTAAGTTGTGTACCCAAGATACCTGCATAAGCAAACGCTTTAAAGAATCCCTGCATATCTGCTATCAACTCTGCATCAGATAGATTAGTAGGATCTAGAGAAGGATGAGACCAGTTAAAGCCTTTTTCAAACTCTTCTTTGTAGATATCTACAGAGAACTCTAGCTCAGTCTGTTTTAATCCTGTTCTTATAAATGTAGAGTTAATATCAGAGTTAATAGATACTAAGCCAAAGATATCGTTCTCAGCAGTGATTCCCCGTTGAGCAAGTCTAGACTTAAGATTCGTATACAAAGAACCTATGTTTCCAGGATTCTTCTTGTCCAAGAACTGTTCAAACATACCTGCTTGAGGTACGTTGTTCAAGAACAAAGCATACAACAAATCATTCTTAAACACTCTAGAGTAACGATCATAGTCAAGTCTACGATTAGTTTCCTTAGCAATAGCAAACTGTCTTAAAATTCTATTTGTAATCTTAGGGTTAGCAGAGATAGGGAATACCTCAACAAACTTATCCAATACACCTTGTTGTACTTGGAAAGGAGATACTACAGTATTTCCTATTACATTTAGCAAACCTTGTCTGTTAAATATAGTACTTTTCTCTCCACCTTCTTTTAAGTAAGGAATAAGTTCTAAAGAAGCAGAACGGAAAGACTCAAAGTTCTGTGGTGAGAATGTATCGTAGTCCACAGCCAAAGAAATTGTAGCTAAGTCTCTTGTTTGATTTTCTAACTCCAAGAATACAGCCAAACGTCTTACATCGAACAAAGGCTCTTCTCTATTTAATAGTTCTTCACGAGCTGTCTCTTGAGTTGTCTTAGCATACATCTGTGAGTATATATTAGAGATAAACTTCTTACGACTAATTGCACCATACTTATTCCTAGAGTTATTAATTAAAGTGGCCTCTAAGCTATTCTCAGGAACTCTTTCTAGTATAGTCTCAAGAATATCTTCAAACGACTTACCCTTAGAATAATCTAAAATAGAAGAACGGAACTTCTTACCATCAATTACAGTAGGCTTATTTATTAAGTTTACAATGTCATTAAATCTTGTACCAGCCATCAAAACATAGTTTACTACAGGAGTAATCAAGTTATTTAGACCAATCAAAGCAATACCATCATTCTTTTCAATATCTACGTGTGCACTAATTGTCTCTCCAGACATCCTAGAGATACGTGTACCATCTACGTTGTTGACTTTACTGAAGTCAATATATCCGTCAGCAGTACGATTTGACTCTAACAAATATCTTCTAACTGATTTTTCATCTTCTCTGTAGAAGGTAGTCTTTTGAAGCAAAGAATGGAATACGTTATTCTTAGCGTCAGTACCCAAAGCAGTCTTATAAGTATTCAAAGAGAATACATACAACTGATAAATAGGACTAATCAAGTTAGTAAGACTTGCAGTAGTAGAATCTGATTTAGTTCCGAACTCTTTAACTGCTTTATCAATTGTCTCAATAGTGTTAGGAGTAATCAAAGCTTCAAAGATCTCTGGTTGACTCAAACGATTAGAGATATTCAAAAGCAAAGCATTAGTGTAACCGTTTCTAAGATTCTTAAGGTCTTGCAATAAAGATTTTTCGTCTTTTACTAGATCACCAATCCACTCACTCAAATCTGCTAAGCTACTAGACAGCTCTTTTTCAGAAGCAGTACGTAAAACGTTCTTGATTCTTCTTATCTTATCAATAGTCTCTGTAGACTTTTGTTGTTTTTCAGGGACAAGTTCTCCAGAGAATTTCTTACGAAGTGTTTCCAAGTCACCTTCTGTTACACCTGCATCCATCAACTCTCCTTCTGATACTCCTTTAAGAGACTTAAGTTCTTGGTAAAGATTACCTAAGCGACTGCTAGCATCAAAACCATTAGTAGTAAGGATATTTCCTAACTCATCTAGAAGTTCTTTCTTTTCTTCAGTGTATTGTCTCTTAAGCTCTCTAGTTTCTTTTAGGTCAGCAAGCAACTCTTTCTTTCTAACTATTAAGTCTTCTGGAGTACTCACTCTGTCTACTAGCATGCTTCCATCATTATTTATAGATGGATCGTAACAGAATAGTTTATCAATATCGTAATCCGATCCAGACTTAATTACCATCTCATCAGGAACTAAGATAATCTCTCCACTCTCTTCAGGTAGAAACTCTACTACTTCAAGGTTTTCCATAGAGTTATATCCTTGACCAGGAATACGGATAGCAACCATAGACAACTGAGAAGCATAAGTATTTCTAAACTGAGCATCTTTGAGTGCTTCGTTAAGTCTTGTAAGAGCTGTGTAAGGATTTACAGGAATACCTTTTGCATCAAGTTCTCCAATAGGCTGATTGTCTACAGGAGATAAAAGATTCAACAAAGGATAGTAACCTTTAGAGAAAGAAACGATAGTTTCTGCTTTTCTAACTACACTTCCATCTGCAGATGATTTAATATCATAGTAAGCAAGTTTTCTATTTGGACGAATCAAAGATACAGGATACTGTACTCGTTGTGCTCCAGGAACTTTCTGACGTATGATTTGATTTTTAACACTAGCAACAATTGCACTCTCCATAATAGTACGATCAATCATACTATCTAGGGTGTACATAAGAGTGTTGTCAGTCTTTAACTGTATTAAGTCTTTTGTAGACTCAGCTGCATTCTTTTTAGAGATTTCTTTTATCAAGAATTCAACTAACTTTTCTTTATCTTGTAGTTGTTCTAAGAAGTTAAGTTTATCAAAGTTAGTCAAGTTCTCAATAATTGACTTATACTCTTGATATCCAGCCAATTCAGACTCTGTAGTAGCGTCCTTGTAAACAAGTTTACGGAACTGAGTACTAAAGATACTATTAAAGTCTTCTTTGTTCTCAATCAATACTTGTTCTTTAAGATACTTAAGATCTACTACTCCTGTAGGAACAGCTTGTGACTTAACTTTACCTTTACTATCAAACAAACTTACTGGTGCTACTGTCTCAGAAATCTTAGTACCTGAACTAAATACTGCATAGTCTGCAGAAGAAGTATGTAACTTTTGTAGAATAGAAGCAAGTTCTGGATTATCTACCATCTCAGAAGGTAGGATAGGCTTCATAGAGTACTTGTGGAATATAGGTACTGATTCTCCGCTTTCTATTTTATTGTGTCCAGAGTATTGGAGTTTCTTAATAGTAAAGTTATAGGTAGCTTTCTTATTAAGCAAAGCCTCTAGTTCTTCTCTGATAGTATCTTCTGCATAATCAGGAGCAGTCTGTAACTCTAAGTATTTTTTATAGATGTCATCCTGTCTCTTAAACTCTTCCATCATTTCTGGAGTTACTCCAGTAGAGATAGAATAGAACTTACGGAAAAAATCTATAGTACAGAAAGCCGCAGCATCTTGCTTAGCAGAGCTTTTATCACTTGTGTAAGCGTCTTTATTTTCTCCGTATGACTTACTCTTAGAAGCAGTAGTAGATTTAACAGCTTCATCCTTAAGAACTATATAAGATATTTGATCAATCTTAGCTCTGTTTGGATTTACTTTAATGTTATTCTGCTGAGCGTAGGTGTGAAGTGCATCTCTTCCAGAGTTAACACTTAAGCCGGACTGACCTGACTCTAAATACTCTAAGTTCTGTTTATCAATAATAGCATAAGAACCAAATGCATTCCAAGCACTTAAACGCTTTTCAATATCTTTAACATTCTTGTAATAATAAGGATGTCCAAAGAAAAGTTTATGTTGCTCTATTCTTCCAATAGCAGAGAAGAAGTGATACTTCATAAGTTCTGAGTCAGGAAGATTATAAGTCTCCCCTAAGATAATCTTAGATTTGTTAGCCTGAGACTTAATGTACTGTCCAAATCTAGTATAGATATCTTTGTTTCCGTTAATAGACTCAAATATCTTGTCTAAAGACATATTAGATGCAGGACTCTTGAATGCACTAAATAAAGCAGTCCTTTGTTCTGGAGTGAAAATCTTGTGGAAGTAAGTAAGTTTTGGACTTCCATCAGTATCGTAAGCGTCAATCTTAAACTTATTAGACCCCTTAGCAGTAACTTGAACCTCAGCTTCAATCAAAGGCACAATTCTTTTTATAAATAAATCATAAGGAACTTGGTCAGCACCACTCAAAATAAATGGATCAGCTTGGTTATTAGCTGGTAACAATCCTAAATAGTCTCTAAGCTTTCTATCAAATACTAAACCTCTTGTAGTTGACTTACCACTTAAGCGATTAATCTCTTCAATTCCTGCTTTAGTTAATCCGATAATATCTGAGTAGTGTTTCTGTGATTCGTTAGAGTCAATAGTCTTTTCACCTTCAATATCTTTGATACCAAGTAGGTTACCTAACTCTACTTTACGAGGTACTTCAATACCTTGATATTTATCTTTTCTTCTTTTACCTCCTTCGTTAAACAAGTAAGATAAAACAAAAGAAGACTTAGCATTAGGATTGTTCTGTGGATTTAAATGAGGTAACTCAGCATAAACTTCATCAAGTGTAGGATACAAATTACCATCATTCAAGACATTTAAAGTCTTACTCATAAATGTATGTTGATTGATGGACCAAATCTGTTTGTTAACAGCATTGTATCTCATGTCATTTACATACTGAGGATTAGCTTCTACTTCATATTGAATAACAGAACTTACGTTACCACTTTCTCCTGCTACCTTAACATCTTCTGCATTTACGTGATCAGAAGAAAGATCACTCAATGGCTCCATAATGTAAGCCTGAGTCTGAGACAAAGACTTAAGTTTATTATAGATTAAGTTAACTACTCTTTCTTGTGTCTCAGCGTTCTCTTTGACAAATAACTCTTCTGCATTAGGACTTAGATTAAAACCTAAAGGCTTCAACATTTCCAAAAGACTTAAGTTATATTCAGCAAACTCCTCTTCATCTTTTGGAGCAGTAGGAACACCTGGGAAAGTAGCAAAGTATTTATCTGTATCTAAATAGAAAGTTCCTGTAGTGTTATTTCTTTTAGAGTAAGCACTAGGATTTAAAGAGAAGTCTGTATCAAACTTACTGCGAAGGTTAATAGCATCTAAAGACTGTGCTTGGAATATTTTTGTCTCTTTAATATTTCCTTCTTCGTCTCTTGTAATTTCTGTAGTATATCCTTCAATGTAAGGCATACTAAAGATTTTGTAGAACTCATTCTTAAAGTTAAGCGAACTTCTCTTATCAATACTCTCAGTGGGAGAAGGGAGATAACTTATGAATTGTTGAAACTGAGGATACTCCTCTTTTAATTCTTGTAATCTAGAATAAAGATCTTCATAAGAGTTACTGCCTGACAACCTACGTTGTAAGATGTTCCAGTTTATATTAAAGTCACTGAGTCTAGGTACGCTGTATACAGGATGCAATACAATTTCTCCGTTTTCGTATCTAGGAAGCGTTTTAAGAGCATTAATTAAAGTCTGTGAAGCAATCTGCTTCTGAGACATTTCATTCACGCTAGCCTCAAAAGTAGCAAACTCTACATTAGCTTGTTCTATAGAAACAATCTGTTCAGAAACCAACTGCTTTCTAATGTTATCACTAAATAAAGTAGAGTTAGTTTTATGAAACTGTGTTACATTATTAAAGTCTTCCAGGATTTTTCTTAAGTTTTCAATAGTTGGAAGAAGTGACTCATCGTTGTTTTTATTATACTGCTCTACTAAAGAGTCATGATCATCTAGTAGACTCTTAGCTAAGTAACTGTAAGTTTTGTTTGCTGCTACTGGGCTAGAAAGTACGTTGATAAGCGTAGCATTTTGATTAGCAAACATGTTGTTAGCCAAGTAAACATAAATACTATCTAGGTCATCCAAGAAAGCCTTAGAGTCTTTGTAAGACAAAGAAGTTATGTTTCCTGCCTCATCCTCGTATACGTATTTACCAGAGAACAATTGAATAAAGTACTGGTTAGCTTCCTTACGTTTGAATTGAGTTAAGTTGCCTTTATACAAACGAGAGAAGTAATGATCAACTGTCTTCTTATCAGAGAACAAGTTAGAGATAAAGTCCCAGATTTGTTTAAAGATAGATTTAGATTCTTTTGCTCCTGCAATAGAAGTTGAAAGAATCTTACCTTCACTTAAAGCATAAGCTCTAAAGTCTTCTGCAAGTTTTTCTTCTAGTTCTACAAAAGACAAATCTCCATAGATGCTTCTTGCTTCTGCATATAAAGCTGCCTTCTGCTCAGGAGTTAAATACAACTGAGAGAATTCATGCCATGCTTCGTGGTAAGCTTCTGCATAGTTAGCTCCCTCAAACAAGAAGATACCTGCCTTAGACCATACAGCATAAGCTTCAGGATGATTGATAGTGTTATCAAAGATAAAAGGAGTGTTCTTGAAGATAGGATGATTAGCTACCCAGTTCTTAGCAGCTTCATTTTGTTTCTTGGTAATGTTATTTCTTAAGGTCTTGTTCCTATTAAATTCTACAGGACCTTCACCCATATTAAGATTATTTAATTTATTACGTAAACGATCGAGTTTAGAAGTTGTAGGTTGTGTAGCAGCAGGTTGAACAGGAAGGTTATCATTAGTAGCATCAACTACATCAGATACATTAGGTTCAATGACTCTGTAGTCTGGACTAAATGATAGAGTTCTGTTTTCTTCTCTAATAAAAGTAGCACCGAACTCAGGGCTCTTAACAAAGTCTGAGTATGTGTTGTAGTTTTTAGTAACTACTTCTCCAGACTCTTTAACAACTAATGCTGTGTAAGGAGCATTCTGTTCTACTAATCTAGCACTAACTAGCTTATAGGAAGACTCTCCTAGTTTAAGCAAGTCTTCTTGTTGATTCTTAGAAGGCTTGATATATTTCTTTTTGTCCTTACCTTCTACTGGATACTCAACAACTATCTTATTTCCAGAAGTTGCAGTAAGATAAAGGTTAGCTTTCTTGAAAAAACGCATACCACTCTTAGCACCACCTTCTTTAGTTTTTACAAAAGTAGAGTTAACCTGCTGACTCATGTAATCTAGAAAGGTAGCAGCATCTGTTCTGATAGACTCACTTAGAGTCTGAGGTAAAGTACCATTGTTAAACGCATTTACAAGAGCTTGTACAGTATTACCATTAGTAGGAATACTAACACCTGTGTAAGGGTTACGTGCTCCTTCTTTTACGATGTGTACACTTCCAGGATTTAACACATAATTCTTTTGTGCTCCTGTAAGAGTTCTAGAGATAGGATCTGTGTGCACGTAGATGTTTTCTCCTACAGATTTTGCTAAAGGACGAGCATCTTGAGCATTCCAACCATACCCAGATACTACTCCGTTTATAGATGATACTATAATCTTACCTTCTGTTGCTTGCTTGCGTACAGAAGCCATCTCTGGACTTACGTTCTTATTAGGAAGAACAGGAACAGAAATTAAAGAAGTCTTAGCCTTAGATGGCTTACCTAACTTAGTAAACCTAACTAACTCTCCGTCTGAATTAACAAATACACTAGAGATACCAGAACCAATCTTTGAAGGATTCTCTTTAACATACTCCATGAAAGGTTGATTATGAATAGGTACTCCGTTAACAGTTAAGAGAGAAACCAACTCAGTCTTTTCCTCTTCGGTTAAAGAAGATTTTTCTTTAAATGCTTTAAGTCTTTCTACCTTGGGAGCATCAAAGATAAATTCATAGATACCCATTACAGATTGTATACGAAGATCCAAATCTGTTACTTTGTTTGCACGAGTATCTTCAGAGTAAACAGTTACTATATTGTCTATTAACTGAACTGCAGGATCTTGAACAGTTTGATTCTCTTTATTAGTTGTGATTGTAGCTATGTGTAAGCCACGTTCTCCCTTAATAGTAGATTCTTTATTCTCTTTAGATTTAGTTTCCTGAGCAGACTCGTAGTTGTCTGATTCGATTACACTATCCGTAATTAACTCAGGCGCTTCTTCTATTACCTCATCTGTTGTAGGTACGTTTACTATATCTTCTGGAGTAGCTGTTTGAGATACTTGAGTTTGAGAAACTAACTTAGCAATTACGCCTTGTACAAATTCTTTTCTTTTACCTGTAACAAAAGTAAGTCCGCTTACATCAACAATACCTTCAGATGCTTTTGCAAATGTATCTTCAATACTCTGAGCATCATCAGGATAAAGACCTAAGAGAGCACTTCTAACTTGATTTAAGTTCTCTAGGTTATCTAGATTTCTAAGAGCACCTTTGATTAATTCAGAAACTTGTCCTTTAACCTCATCAATGTCTGCATCTGGGTTAGATACTAAATCATTAAGGTCAGACAAAAGCAAAGCATACTCATCAAATACATCTTGATCTACATCTAGTACTTTTCCAGGGGTAGGTTTTTGAGTAGGTGTAAGTACTTCTTGGGGTTGAGGACTAAAGTTATTTACTACAGGAGTTTCAGGAGCAGATTCAATTGCTCTCTTATTTAAATCTATAATAGAGTTTCTTTTTGTCTGTTCGTCTTGCTCTTGAATTAAGTTATTGTAAAGTAAGTCTAACACTTTGTCTCTATTCTCTTCAAGAAAAGTAGGTTGTTCTGGATTAGCTTTCTTTTCTTCTACATGATCTTCCAGACTAGTTGCAAGAACAAGTCTTTGAGCAGCTGACAAGTGACTGTGTTCTTCTTCGTTTAATTTTCCTGAAGTAAGTTCTTCAGGAGAAAGTTCTGCTATAGCAATCTGGTATCCTTGGCTAGACTTAGTCTCTGGATTCTGTAAGTTTCTATTAACTTCTCTTAAGAAATCTTCTTCACTAAGGACTCCTCTAGTAAGGAGTTCGTCTCTTACAGCTTGAATCAACTCAGGTGCATTCTGTGGAAGAGGTTGAAGGTTTTCTACTAGTGGAGTAGGGATAGAAGGAGTTTCTGCTGTTGTAGCATTTAGTCTTTCAATTGCAGGCAAATAAGTATTTAAAGCAACTGCAAGTTCTAGTGTAGTTAACTGTTCAGAATTATTCTCTAATATTTGTGTAAAGTTTTGAATCCTTGTTGACAAACTAGAGTCTACTCTATCTTGGAACTTTTTATATTCTGCAGCTACAAACTCATACCTAGGATCAGATACAGGAAGACTTAATAGGGACTGTCTAGTTTGAGTTGCAATACTCAACAAAGATGCCATACTAGTATCTGTACTTTCTGCTTCTTTAGCTTGACTATTAAATAGTTTACTTATGATTTCTCTTTTATCTGACTCCTCTAGTCCTGCATACTTATCAGTGAGAGACTTAGTTGTTATTATTTCTTTGTTAATCTTATCTAAAGAAGCTTGGTATTCCTTTAACTGTTCTTCGCTAAGTTCTGTAGTATCTACAGTCAGCATGTCTTCTTGAGACAGTACACTAGAGAAGTAGTTATATTGTTTCTCTTTGTCGTCTAGTAGGTTAGTTAAACTCTTGATATGATTAATTTCAGTCATAGCATCCAGTCTTCTACCTAGATTATCTACAGCTGCTGTTTTTTGAAGACCTTCTTGTTTAGTTAATTTACCTTCTTGTACCTGATTAGCAATGACTTGCTTATACTTGTCTGGGTTATTTGCAATATTCCAACGTGCTTGATTCAAACGTTCTTGACGTAAGGCATTTTTAGCAAATAAGTTAGAACCTCCTGAAATAAATAAGGAAGGAATAAATCCTTCTACAAATGTATCCAAGAAAGATTCAGTGGTTAATTTATTAGTTTCTTCTACCTCGAAGTTCTGAGAAGAAGCGTACTTATCTACAAAGTAGTTTCCTACAAGTGAACCAAGTTCTTCAATTGATTCTTGTGCTGCACCACTCAGTGTTCTTCTTATAGCAGCAGGAGCCATAAGTAATGCTGCATCTTTAGCACTTAATGCTCCTTTAGGCAATAAACCAAGAAGTGCATCTCTTTTAACGGTAAGTTGTCCTAGAGCTGTTGGATCTAGTTTACCTAGTTTTGAAAATATAGGATCAAGTGCACCATAAGCAATCTTTCCACTGAACAGTTCTGTATCTGGAATAATAGTTTCAGTTAAACCTTCAACTACTGCTCTCATGGCCGCTACCGTAAAAGCAGTATCTCCATCTTTAAAATTAGCACGTTCTTCTGCATAGAATCTAGGAAAGGTAGTAGCTGTTACAGTTCCAAGAGTAGAGATTCTAGGAGCTACATTCTTTAAAAAAGAGGCTGTACCTGTCTCACTTAATCCTGCAGTTGCTGCAAGTCTTCCATAACCTAATCCTACTCCTCTACCAATTGCACCTACTCCCTTAGATAAAGCAATAGTCATAGCTACGTCTGTAGCAATAGGAAGTACCTGTTCTACAGGAGCCCAAAGATTCCAAGTTGTATTACCATTCTTGTCTGTCCAACTTACTTGACTCATAGTTACTCTGTTACCATGAATGTCACGAGTAATTTCAGAGTCATCAATTTTATTATTCTTATTTAGGTCTTTACCTACAAAGAAAGTTGGGGGAGCTGCATACTCTGCTCCTGACTTAATTCTGTATCCTAATTCCTCAGCTCCTCCTAAATAACTTAATCCTGCTACTTGTTTAAGGAAGTTAGATTTAGTTTGTTGACCTGCTCTATATAATGTTTCTCCTAGAGATCCTTTATCTCCCTCAGCCAACATCTCATTACGATATACTTCTTGCTTCTCTCTTTCTTTTTTTCTAGTGTACTGTTCTGGATAAAAGTTTTTAAGGTAGGTATCTTCAGAAGTATAAGGAGTAAGTTTCTGAGAAAGCTTGTTAGAGTAGTCTAATTCTTTTTTTAAGTTAGCCTTCTGAAAAGCAAATGCTTCCTTAGATTTAGGATCTATATTGTCTTTAATTTGTTGATCTAATGTAGCAATCTGTTTTTGGTATGAAGCAATTTTTTTATCTACAGCATTTTTCATTGCGTAGTTATACTGCATTTCCATACTAGCATACAAGTCGTCATCTGTCTTAACGTAAGTAGACTTAAATACATTAAGGTCTTCTGTATTGTAGATTCTAGAACCTACTCTATTAGACTCAATATCTGAAAGTTTATTTATAATATCCGCATTAGTAACCTGAGAAGGTTTAAGTGCAAGGCTTAATCTTTGATTAGGATTAAAGTTTTGTAATGTTGCTTCTCTTTGCTCTAAAGGAACTTGACTATAATAACCGTCTAAGTTCTCCTCGCCTATCTTAGATGTGTTAGCTTGATTTACTTTATCTACTATGTCAGTAAAAGACTTTCTTAGTTTTTCTTTCTGTGCTGAGCCCATACTAGAGTCTACAGCATCATTATATCTGCCCTTAAGTTCAGCTAAGGCTTTTTGACTTTCTTCTAAGTTACCCTCTCTCAAAGATTTAGTTAATGCTTGACTAGCATTATCTATATTCTTCTTTGTTTCTTCGTCTAATTCTAATTTAGGAAACTCAATGCCAAACTTTGCACCTGCTTGAGTTATAGTGTTAAAGTTTTTTAAGATGTTACCCTCTAATAAAGACTTTACATTACTTTGTAAAGATTCGGTTTCTTTTTGTAAACTAATACTAGGATCAGATATAGCATTGATGTTAGTTATTTCTTGGTCTACTCTTAATAAATCAGAATGAATCTGTTGGGAAGTCTTACCAGTATTCTGAAGATGTATTTTATCAATCTCGTTTCTTAGAGGATTAAAAGGCATAGTTAAGTAAATTTAATTTATTTTTGTTAGAATGGCAAACTCGTTTTACGTCTGCCTGAATAGGTTTCTACAGTATTGCTCTTAGCTATACCTTTAATAGTATCCAAATCACTTACGTATAGGTCTTTAATATTCTCACCAGTAACCAAAGTAGTTTGACCATTCTTCAGTTCAACCACATAAGAATCACTGTCTTTAATATTCTTTAAGTAGTTTAAAAAAGTTTCTACTGTTTTCTTTTGTGGACCTGCTGGAGTAACCGATAAAACTTTACCTGGATCATTTATAATAGAAGCCACAGATAATTTATCAATATCTCTATTTACAATAGAAGGATCAAATACCATAGGAACATTATAGAAGTCTTGTTGATCTACTTTTGCTAAGTCCATAACTTCTTTCTTTTTCTTAAGTAGATTTTCTGGTTTCTGATTATCAAGTCTTTGTTTGTACTCTTCTTTAGCCATTTCATTAGCAAATGATCTAGCTTGTCTAGCATCTGCTCTAGCTTCTTTCCAGTATTCATTACTGATAAGATCTCTACTTACTTTTTCAGTAGCATACATATTACCCATGTTAGTAGCAAACTTATCTTGATAAATTTCCATGTATTCTCCTAAGTCAAAGTCTTCAAATGATGTAGAAGCTTTTTGTTCTGCTAACAAACGAGACTGTTCGTAATATGTAGCTTTTTGTTTAGCCTGTTCTAATTGAGATTTAACTGTAGCTGAACCTGTAGTATTAAATGCTTTCTGTAGTCTTTCTGCTTCTGCTTTAAACATCTGTGCATTTTGAGAAGCTGTAGTTGCTTTAAGTTGCATGTCTTCAACATATCCTTGATAAGCACCTTCTTTACCTACTTGATCTAAACTATAGCCAGCATCCATCTGGAACTGACGTATTTTATTAGGGTCAGTAGAAAGAAAAGCTTTAAACTTATTAGCTAAGTCTGTAGCATTAAATCCTTCAACCGTTACCTT
>Ga0315905_10002673_pt1 | contig 18674 bp, 25 predicted proteins | sample LakEriMetagenome_5_FD_203522 | JGI IMG/M metagenome (GOLD analysis project Ga0315905, IMG submission 203522) | Freshwater fungal communities from buoy surface, Lake Erie, Ohio, United States - Buoy 4 MA121 | ecosystem: Environmental > Aquatic > Freshwater > Lake | place: USA: Lake Erie, Ohio... | reverse complement strand
ATGTGCAACTGAAATTCCTTCCTAAGACCTCACCGAACTGCACTGGACTCTCGTTCTACCAATACTACAACGCAGCCCAGCAAATCGGTGGCGATTATTTCGACTACCTCGAACTCGATAACAACCGCCTCGTGATTGCCCTTGCCGACGTCGTCGGGCACGGGGTAGCTGCCGCGATGTTCATGGCGAAACTATCTGCCGAAGCTCGGTTTGCCTTCGCCTCGATCAGCGATCCGCGCAAGGCGATGGCGCAGCTCAACGACCGCATCACAGCGCTCGATGCCGACCGCTTCATCACCATGTCGGTGATCGTCTATGACAAGCCGACCAACAAAGCGACGATCGTCATCGCAGGACACATGCCTCCGATCCACTACCATGCCGATGGTTCGATCAGCGAGCCCGGAGAAGACATCGCCGGCCCTCCGCTAGGAATCATGTCGGACATCGAGTTCGATTCGACCGAAATCATTCTCCAACCCGGTGAGTGCTTGACGATGTACACCGACGGGATTTTCGAAGCTCCCAACAAAGAGGGAACTCAGTTCTCGATCAACCGAGTCCGATCGATCATCGAGGCTGCCAAGGGGCAAGTTGTCCCGGCCGGACAGGAGCTGATCAAGTCGGTCGAAGAGCACATTGTCGGGTGCGAGCAAGAAGACGATATGTGTATCGTGATCGTCGGACGCGATTGATCTAGCTTCTTCTCGTGCTCGTGCTCGTGCTCGTGCTCGTGCTCGTGCTCGTGCTCGAATCGATCCAGTCTAGCAATCCGGCCCATTGGTCGGCAAGTTACCGCGAACCGCCTCGATCAACGATCGGCATCGCCGCAGTTCAAATAGCCATCGAGTACGAGTACCGTTTCACTGAGTACCGCTTCGCTGAGTACGAGTACGACGAAAACAATCGTTTAACCCGCAGCCAACGGCGAGGAGGTCGCTATTTTGCCCTCATACTGTACTCAACAACGCGACCATCCGCACCGGCTTGGATTTGAGTTCGATAAACGCCGAGTCGATCACAGCCGAAAAGGGATCCCGTCACGATTGCCTCCAATCGACTACGAGCACGAGCATGACGAAATCCGATGCGAGGCACGAACGCCAATGTCGACCGAGCCCCCGCCAACAAGGCTTCTATTTCGAAACGGACCTTCGGGGGCTTCGGTCCAACATTCTTTTAGGCAGTACACAATTGCTACGGAAGAAGCCAAAACGCTAATAGTAGCAATGCTGCTAATACGACCATGACCGCGAACGTGAGTTTCCAGAATAGACTTGCAAACTTACCTTCCAGAGCAGGGGTGGGTCTTCCGTTTTGCCATCGCACCCCAGCCTTGCATACACTGCACATGGCGCTACCTTCGGCGATGGCAGCGCCGCATACAGGACAAAAATGTTCCATAGCCCAAACCTCCTTATAAGGTTTCCATGTGAAAAACGCGCGATCGCGTGCTCGGGTGAATGGCTTGGTTATCCGCCGGTATTGGTCAGTCGGCACCTAGCATCTCGGACAAGTTGTGGATTGTGGTGTAGTTTCGAACAGTTAATGGCACGCCGAGTTTACGTTCTGCACCAGCCGCGAGTTTCGAGCGGCCAAAGCCATCAGGGGCGTGCAAGTAAAACACACTGTCAATGAGTTGGAATCGTTCAGAGGAAATTGCGAGTTTAGTAATCCCGTTGATATCAGGCGACTCAGGTTTGGAATCGAGAAAGAAGAAGTGTAGCGTCTTTGGTTCGGGTATCGCGTCGGTAAACGGATTGTTGGCGACGGCAGAGAGAAAGTCAGTATCCGTCAGTAGAAAAATGTTCGGTCGAAAACCAAATTGGGCCTCGGTGGCGTCTCCGAGTGTCTTGGCGAGGTTAGGTTTGGATCTCGAAGAAGACGTGAAGACGACATTGCCACTTTGGATGTAAGTGCGGACGGAACGGCAGCCAGCAGATTCGAGCGTTGTCGCAAGAGCCGCCATCGGCATCGTGTTTCGGCCCCCGACGTTAATTCCGCGGAGTAGAGCGATCCAGGTTTGCATCGGTTGTCACCGTGAGAGGATTTCTGTCGGATAACGACTCGCATCGACCGAATGCGAGGAGGAGGCTTTACACAATTCAAAAACGCCCGATCGAGCACTTCGGTCCAATGCTTTGTTCGTGCTTCTTCTCGTACTCAGCATCGCGGTACTCGTACTCGGAGCGTTCCAGTATATCTATCCGACCCATTGGTCCTCAAGTTCCCGCGAACCGTTTCGATCGACGATCGGCAGCGCCGCAGTTCAAACAGCCATCGAGTACGAGTACCGTTTCACTGAGTACCGCTTCGCTGAGTACCAGTACGACGAAATCCGAGGCGAGGCACAAACGCCGACGATAACGGGGCGGCGGCCAAAAAACGATGATATCAAAACCCGCGACAACGGCGACTCCCGATCACCGCTTGGTTATTGTGATTTGTGGCACCCCATCCGACACATGACCTACTGGCCTTTCAGAAGCTCTACCTTGAGATTCGCGAGCGCATTGTTGGCAGTCGCCTGCTCGGCCTCAGATTTCGAGGGGTTCTTGCCAATGGGAACCTCTGTGTCAGGCTTGGCTGTAAATGTCGTCTCGAGTTTCTCGGATGCGAATTTTCCTGGCGCCGTGTACAGTCTTCGTTCATAAACCAAAGCGACTGAATGAGAGTCGGCTGAGTCGCTGACTGAGCCAGACGCAACGGACACAACCTTGTCCTTTTTCATTTCTTGGGAAAAAGTTCCGTCAGTTTGAACAGGCACATCAAATGATATACCGCCATCTGGATCCGTGATTCTCACGGTTGATATTTTTGTTCGGGACGTGCAGCCACAAAAGGTCGCAATAAGGAGGATCGAAAGTGCTAATCTGTTGAAAATGTGCATATTTGTGTTCCATTATTGGTTTGTGGGCGGGAAGAAGCTTCTGGCTGACACCGATTAACGATTCGCATCAGGGCGGGGTTTATTGGAAGTATTTTGAGACTTTTCGTGATAACGCCGAGCTTTCAGATGCTTTGCGTCGCCGGACGCCACTTGCGCGACGAATCGCTTCGATCAACGATCGGCATCGCCGCAGATCAAACAGCCATCGAGTACGAGTACCGTTTCACTGAGTACGAGCACGACAAAATCCGATGCGAGGCACGAACGTCGGCGATCACCCATGTCGCCGCCAAAAAACTAGGATCTAAACTCGCGGCCGACCGGCGACTTGGGTGCGTCGCTTGGTTCGTCATCCCGTCTTTGCACTTCGGATATGTCAGGCCACTGTAGCCAATACTCCGACAATTCATCAGCACCGTGTTTTCGGTAAAACCCTCTGGCCCGAACGTTTTCTGGCTCGACATTTACACATACACGTATGGAGTCGTTCTGGGTAAACCATTCAGCCATGCTTATCAACAATTCTGACGCGACGGAACCGCCACGGTATCCAGGATCAACGAGAATCCATTGCAGTTCCCCTTGGCATCCGAAGCGGGTCGTCAAATGGCCGGCAATATAACCAAGTACTTTGTCGTTCTGAAAAGCGATGAAAGCCATTCGTTGAGGACATGCATGCTGGGGATGATGTTCGTTCGAAAGATACATCGCCATACGCTCTGCATCTGCGCCGCCACCCCAACCGCTCTTGTCTCGCAATGATGCCATTAAAGGAACATCAGCGAGCGTTGCCTCTCGAATAAAATGACTAGGCATTTCTTTTCTCTCCTGAGGAACGTCCGGGATCAGCTAGCCCGAGCAAGTAACACATTTCCAAAACAGGACGGTCGATCAAGAGCATAGCTGCATCCCATTGGTACGCCCGTCATGGGCATTGAGTTATTGGGGTTCCGTCCACATTGGGCCGCCCGGTGCGGACCCGCGTGCCGTGTTGGTGTGGGGAGGGTGCCCGGAAACGGGCATCCTTTGCCGATTTCGCATCTCAGTAAATGCAAGCCTGACCTTGCCCCACAGGCAAAACAGACGCAATGACATCCTGCCGAACCTTTGGGTCATACATTTTTTCAATCGCCCATCCCATCAGATCAACTGCAGCGAGACATCCAGCGGCAGTACCAATATTCCCATGAGTAACCAAATGTTTCGCAGTTTCAACTTCAATGCCAAAGCCCCTCAGCTCCTCGACCGCCGTCGGATACGTAGTTGCAGAAATTCCTTTTAGGATTCCAAGGGCAGCAAGTATCAACGCACCAGAACACATCGAGCAAATGATTTGATTATTAGGATCGAGCCGAAACCGTTTCAATAAAGCATCATTCTTGATGAACTCGCGAGTACCCGGGCCACTGGAAAAGTAAACGAGATCGGCGAAGTTGCATTCTTCCAGGTCTGCATGCATCGGTAACTCAAGACCACAAACCGATCTGTGCGTCGTCGAAGGGCCCACTATCCTGACGCTGAAGTCTTTGTCTCGAAAGCGAACGCGATTCAATAGATCCCAAGGCAAAAACACATCAACATCAGTGAATCGATCGAACGCTACAATCACGGCTTTCACGGTTCATTCCTTCCTGCGAACGGCAACCAACACCGAGTGGCCGCCACGGTGGTTTCCAAAATTGAGCGCGGCCGACCGGACACTTCGGTGCATGGTTTTGTTCTGGCTGTTTTTCGTGCTCGTGCTCGTGCTCGTGCTCAGCGAAGCGGTGCTCGTGCTCGATCGATCACGCAATTGTATCATTCCATCCTGGTCAACGCGATGCTCGGGCAGGAATTTGGTAATGGATAGGCTAATGGAGATGGGAACGGCGGTTTGTGGGCCATGACGGAAGTCGCGTTGATGCCATGCACGCGAAAAGTTCGATTACGAGCACGAGCACCGTCCCCTACGGCGGACTGAGCACGAGCACGATGGGATCCTGTGGCCGCGTAGGCCAGAACGAAGGCGATGACCCAGTCGCTGCCAAAAATCCATGAACCAAATTCGCGGCCGACCGGCGACTTCGGTGGATCGCTTGGTTCGGCCTTTTTTGCTCGACTAGGCTCGATACTTCCCATAACACAGCATGCGCAGAATGGCTCGGGGACGTAGATGCCAACTTGCCCATGTAAGAGGAGAGTCTCCATTCATGTCCAGTGCGTCGACACGAGCGCCTGCATCAAGTAGCATCCGAATTGTTTCTTCGTTGCCAAACGCCGCTGCACGATGAAGTGGTGTTTCCGCCCGAGTTCGGATATCTCGCATGAATGCCTCTGTCTCCACGGATGGTTTGGTGATGCAGTTGGGATTCGCGCCATTGGCGAGGAGTACTTTGAGTACATGGTCGAGGCTTTTTCGATCCGCGTTGCATAACGAAGAATGTAACGGAGTTTCTCCGGTGTCCGGCAACGGCTTGTTCACGTCCGCTCCTTGTTCAATCAGGAATTGGCACAGATGCGGATGACCATGAAAGACAGCTCCGTTAAGGTCGAAGTTGTCGCCGAGCGATTGGAGGGACTCTCCACTTCTGAGCAGGAATCTGATTGCACTGACATCACCGTGGTACGCGCACCATTTGATGAGCGATACTCCTCCACCGAATTCTGAGGCGGCGGAGTGACCAGCATCGACATGGTCGAAGACCAAATGGGTCTCTCCGTCCGAGATTCTCTCCATCATGCTTGATGCCATAGTGCTTCCCGTTGATCTAAAGGCCGAACGCTACACCTCACCGAGTCGCGGCGAGTGACGTACCATTACCCCAAAACACCGTCATCGGCTCCGGTTCAACGCTCTGGTACGCCCGTCATGGTCATTGAGTTATTGGGGTGCCGTCCGCATTGGACCAGTCCCTTGTGTGAGATAGGAATCTCCGGGAGATCAGTATACCAAATGACAACTTCAAGAGAACAAGCGCAAGGTGAATGCAACTGCGCGAGGGCAACCGAGCTTGCTCATCTTCGTTGAACCGCCCGGTGCGGACCCGCATGCCGTGGTGGTGTGGGGAGGGTGCCCGGAAACGGGCATCCTTACCCGATTTAAGCCCTATGTTGGTGCACGTTCTTCGTGCTCGTCAAGTGATTGTAGAACGTGAGTGCATTGCGATCCAGGTCGTAGAGTGCGAATTCACGCGTACCCCAAGGGGTATCGCGGACGCCATCGGCACTGCACTCGACGCCGCGCTGCCCGTATTCCTTAAAGAGTGCGTCTGGGTCCTCCACGACAAAGCGCAGGCGAATTGCGCTTATCTCGTGCTCGAACTGAAACTGCATGTGTAGCTCAACGGCGTCGCGCCGAAACCCGACGTAATTCGGTGGATCGGTCGTATCCGCAAACGCGAGTTGAAAACCAAGTCGCTGGGTGTAGAACTCGATCGCGCGGTTGATGTCGCGTGTGCCTAAAATCGGGTGCGTCATTTTGAACATAAAAGGATCCAGCCAAGCGAGCTCATACCTTGAAGCGGCCTAACGCTTACGCATTGACCGAGTGCGAGGAGGAGACTTTCCACAAGTCAAAAACGCTCGATCGAGCACCTCGGTCCAATGCTTTGTTCGTACTTCTTCTCGTACTCGTACTCAGCATCGCGGTACTCGTACTCAGCATCGCGGTACTCGTACTCGTACTCGACGCGACCTAGTATAGCTATCCGTCCTATTGGTCCGCAAGTTCCCGCGAACCGCTTCGATCAACGATCGGCATCGCCGCAGTTCAAAAAGCCATCGAGACAGCCACCGAGTACGAGTACCGTTTCACTGAGTACCGCTCCGGTTGAGCGAGGGGTCAGGTCGCACCGGTGAGCAGAAGGACGCCAGGCAGCGCCTCAACTGCAGCGCCGCCAATAGCCCTTGGAAATGCGCCTTTGTCGAGGAATAGCGATGGAAGGCGCATGCTTGCAGCTCCGAGCCACGCGATGCCTGCAACGGCATAGGCCACCGGACTGTCCAGTACCAAACACGCGCCTCCTAGAGCAATGAACAGACCACCATAGGTTGCCCGTATTTCCGAGACACCGAGACCACCGACCGGTGCAATGCTGACCAAGCGCGCCGCAAGATGGGGAGCGATTGCTCCAAGCACTCCAAGTCCGATCGTTATCAGTGCGCCGATTGTCGCAAGCATACTTTGGAACTCCGAGTAGGGATTGAAGTCGCGTGAGCATACATTGTCGCTCGCTCGATGTGGCCAGGCGCACCGAACCCCCCTTCCGACCCTTCAACGTGAATGCAAGTCCAAGTACCAGAGAAACCAAGATTTGCGGAACGAGGTAGTGTGTTGTGCGGCCTAATGCCAGTGGTCACCGATGTCGCCGCCAAAAAACTAGGATTTAAATTCCCGCACGATAGGCGACTTACGTGCATCGCTTTGTTCGTCCGCTATTTTTCGGCATAGATTCGTTTGAAATCTGAGAACTTTGATTCTGAAAGGTCTTTCTCGATAACACGTTTCGCTGTCTTAAAATCAACGACAAAGCAGCAGACCTCCATTGTTTCCGAGCCAGTGCTGCCGCCATCACAGTTTCCGAGCCCAGTCCACCCTAGCGTTTCATTCATGCGATCTTCCAGTTCGTGGCGTTTCCTTAAGTCTTTCTTGTTGCCCATTCCGTCGATAGCGTACTCAATTATAAGCACATCAAAGCCATCGTCATCGATTGGCAAGAAACCTCTGGCAAGCGGATCAGCCAGCACGTCAAGGATGTTTTCTTCGTCAGACTTCTTTCGGTCTTTCTTGTGTTCTTGGGATTCTCCGCGATCACCAACAACCCCCCAATGCTCGACGACTTTTGAACCACTGATCCACGCTTCATGGTAACGCATTACGGGCTTTGTCTTGAGGTAACGTTTGATCATGCGAATGTTGCTTTTGAAGACGAACGTCCGGGATCAGCTAGCCCGAGCAAGTAACAAATCTCCAAAACAGGACGGTCGATCGAGGGCTTAGCTGCATCCCATTGTTCGTCGACTTTCTGAACTTCCAAAATGCATTCTACGGCAAGAACGACCCAAGTGCAATTTTTGATTTGTGCTCGCATGAGGGTCATTCATCGACAAGCGTGCCGTCATAACGCATGATGAACGAATCCGTCACATCCGGAGCAAAAATCGGAAGGAAGCCCAGCAATGGGCGCTGCGGATTCGTTGTGAGGTCACCGCAAACTCGTACGTCACCATCTCTCCGATCATCCCAAAACACATTAAACTCTAATTTGTATTCCGTCCCATCGGCAAAAACGCCCTGTCGATATTGAAGGCATTCGTGTTCGCGTCGCGTACGGTCAATTTCCTTTGCGAGGGACTCGTAGGTCCAGCTCCGAAACTCTTCCAAACTTTTTGCCAACAGCAAGCGTTTTTCGTCTGTGTCCATGAATGCTTGATTCGACGAACGAATCCATGTAAGTCCTGGGTTTGGGGTGGGAGCCCTTCGAATAGAATCTGGCGACTCTGAGGGGTGATCTTGTTCTGCGCTTGCAACGCAGAAACGTCACAAAATTCCAACCCCAAACCCAAAGGACACAAGTACTGTGAAAATTCTCGCCCTGGATCTCGGTAAGTTCAATACCATATGCCGCTTTTTCGACACCAAAACCCGAAAGCACTCGTTTCTGAACGCTCCCACCGAACGAAATTACCTCAACACTCTCTTCAAGAACCACAAGATCGATCTCGTCGTAATGGAAGCGTGCGGCCCCTCAGACTGGATCAACGACCTGGCCAGCAGCCACGGCCTGAAAACTCTCGTCTGCTCCACGACCGGACGCCAGGTCTCAGCCTATTTCGGACTTGTACCAAGGCAGTATCAATCCGGTGAAACCAACCGCTAAACGCGAACTCAAAGAATGACTTCAGTCGATGAAACCCAAAGAGAACAGCGACCAACGCAAGAGTCGACTGCGCAGGGAAGCCCGAGAAGCCAAAGCCGTAGCTGATCGCCCTAAGAAGAGCGTAAGGACGGCCACAGCCAAGAGGTCCCGCTCGAAAACAACAGTCGTACCCAACGCCGCTCCACCATCCAATCCAACAAAACGAACAACGCCGAAATCAACGGCACGAACCAACCTCAAACCGAAACCCAAACCACGGCGAGCAGGAAAGCTAGTATCGGCTGTCTGATGCATTGAGCTTCAATCCTCATACCATCGACGAACGAATAAGCCTTGCTCGCCTTTTTAAAACGCACGGCTACGAGGACAACCAGAATTTTAGTCTGATGCCCAAACATCGGAGAACGAATCGGACCTCGTAGCCACTTATACCTCAAACCTTACTCCTTACCCCATACCACTGACCGACTTCCCAGGAGGATTCGCCGCTAACCACAATGACTTAGCCAAGGACAAGACCAACCCAACCGCGCCAAGCACCAAACCCAGTTGACACTGACGTTTCGCATGGACCGATCGCGAGAGCGATCACTGAAACATCAGACGTGTCGCCCTAAAGAATGTGCCAGCGTGAATAGGAAGGTGGCTTGCTGCTCATCGAAGCTCCACGCAAGCCACAGCCAAAAGCGGACTCACCATCGCCCAGGATGTTTGAACCGTGCATGGACAACTGAGGGGATGCAACCTGCCACGCAGGTCCAAAAGAGTGAAATGTATCCACACCTCGAATAGTTACCTAATCAACCATCCTTGACTCAAGAAATTGCGTTTTCGGTAGAAGCGGATCGCTCTTACGAAGCTGACTCACAAACATCGCCGCTGCCAACTGCTACACCGAGTCGTTGTTAGCCACATAAGATGAGCGAACAACGATCGTCTCCGCAGTCGGCACCGAGTACCCGGACCAAGAAAAATGTAGGCCTAAACAAAAAATCATCAAACAGTGGCGACCGTCACTTGCCAAACCCAGGACTTCATAGTCGGCAACCATCACCGAGTGGCCGCCAAAAAAGTCTCTCAAATTGAGCGCGGCCGACCGGCCACTTCGGTGCATGGTTATGTTCTGGCTGCTTTTCGTGCTCGTGCTCGTGCTCGTGCTCAGCGAAGCGGTGCTCGATCGATCAAGCAATTGTATCATTCCATCTTGGTCAACGCGCTGCTCGGGCGGGATTTTAGTAATGGATAGGATAAGATAAGGAGCATGATCCGCGAGTAAGGGAACGGCGGTTTGTGAGCCGTAACGGAAGTCGCATTGATGCCATGCACGCGACGCGTTCGATTACGAGCACCGTCCCCTACGGCGGACTTAGCACGAGCACGATAGGGGCCTGTGGTCGCGTAGGCCAGAACGGCAACCATCACCGAGTGGCCGCCGAAAAAGTCTCTCAAATTGAGCGCGGCCGACCGGCCACTTCGGTGCATGGTTTTGTTCTGGCTGTTTTTCGTGCTAGTGCTAGTGCTCGTGCTCGATCGATCAAGCAATTGTATCATTCTATCCTGGTCAACGCGCTGATCGGGCAGGAATTTAGTAACGGATAAGCGAATGGAGATAAGGAGCATGATCCGCGAGTAAGGGAACGGCGGTTTGTGGGCCGTAACGGAAGTCGCATCGATGCCATGCAGGCGACGCGTTCGATTACGAGCACCGTCCGCCAAGGCGGACTGAGCACGAGCACGATGGAATCCTGTGGTCGCGTAGGCCAGAACGCCCCCACATCACCCAGGGCGAGTAGTTACATTAGTACCGACGAAGCCCGGACGATCGAGCTCTTGGGTGCATGTGATTGTTCGTATTTGCTGCTTCGTAAGTTTAGGCATGTGGGCCAGCCATGTCGCAAAGAATCAAAAGTTTTAAACTAATTGTACAGAACTCCGCGATGCTGTACTGTCCTTTCCCACCTTTCTTCGGGACTTTTAAAGACTGGCAAATTACTTTGGTGCCGTCTAGGCTCACCGAATAGAGTGCGGAAATCCACTGCCAGTACTCGCTTGTGGTCGGAGAGAATTGACCACGACGGATAACGCAATCGGTCATACCAGTTTCGAGACTATGTCGATAAAGCCCTTCCCAATAGTTATGTCCGGCAGAAAATTCATCAACCGTGTAGTAAAGAATTGGCTTCGTTAAGCAGACAGCAAAACTAGACACTGATTTTGAATCGTCCATTTCGCAGATCGGATGATACTTGCTTTCGGTTTTGTGTCTCGCAGAAAGTCGATAAATGTGGATTGGTGTTTCGTTGGTTAGCAAGCGGGTTCGAGCCACGATCGTTTCCGCTGTTGGTTGGAATTGCACCTCAGGGTATGCATGGCCAGCCGGAAGACCGATCTCTTCGAAGTTGTACCAAGTACCCATCGTCAACCTCAAATACGAACGACACGCATCACTTCGGTCGCGGCGAGTGATGCTGGACTTGGAAAAACGGCCGACCCGCGACTCTGGTGCATGCGATTGTTACCTCACGATTTTTTGCGGGGACTGAATTATAGTATCTTCGCAATAGGATTCGAGCGACGATCTGGCCAATTCGGGAACTCGGGTTTGGTCGGAAACAAGTGAATGAATTGCGGAATTAGTTGAATACCCTCATTCGACAGTCGACAAGCAGTAAAGGTTGGATAAGCAGGTGTTTCAAAATCGCCGCCGCCTTCGAGTAGTAGCGGTTGTCGCTCAAGCAAATCAATCAGGTTCTTATATCGCGACGAAATCTGCTGGCACAATTCGCCTTCATCATCGTAGAGACCGCTGACGTATCCGCGATTCGAAAGGCGACTGATGCACTCCTCCGTTGAAATGTCACCAGTGTAGAACAGGGACAATGTCAAAACCTGATCCGAGCAAGATGTCCAACGGTCTTGGTCGAGAGTGTTGCTGCGAAAGTAGGCAGCGAGCAACAAAGATCTATCAACCAAGGACAAGTTCATTTTTGTGGCGAATCGTTGGTTTGAGTGAGGTAAACTGTATTATGTTGAATTTACCATAACCCCATCAAACCGAAATTTACTATAAGACGTGTGCCAAGTCAAGCGGATCCTAATCCGAAAACCCTACTGAGAAAGAGTTTGCCGCAGCGATTGCCTCTACGAAGCGTCCAGAATATATTGAATTGGTGTTTTCTAGGTTATGTGGAATTTTGCTTTTCCAGGGTCTATTGGGCTCGTATGGACGCGCAATCAGAATCGCTTAGCAAAGTCATGCAATCGAAGTTGATCGATCAAGCGCGCCGAATCGCTCGCACGCTCCATGTCGCTAAACGGACCGAAGAAGCCTCTGTCTGCTGGATCTCCAGGTATCTGATCCATCACCGAAATCAACATGGAAAATGGATCCACACACTCGAACTCAAGAGCACCGCTGTCAATGAATTCCTCTCCGTAGGGTGCCCGGAAACGGCCATCCTTACCCAATTTATCAATTTTCCACCATCGTTTTGTCTTTGAATTCTTAATCCATTTTGGCAGGGTTGAATCTTGTTATCACGCTGGATGGATAATCTGAGCCGACATTATCGAACCTCGCAATCTCTTTAACCGAAATTCTAATAGCCACTTGTCGTCTAAATCGAATCGAGCAACTGAATTCGCTTGGCTTGAAACTCTTCTTGGGAAATCAAGCCACTGTCCAGAAGTGATTTGAGTTTGGCCATCCTGGCGACAATATCTTCCTCGCAACCGGAGCTAGCTTCCGGGTGCGAAGAGATGACTTGATTGATGACAGTCTTGTCTGCCCCTGCCTGAAGGGCCTCAAGCTCCATCTTGCGCCTCAAAGCAATCGCTTCCTCCTCCATCTCTTGACCAATACGATAGATCTTCCTGGCCTGCGACTTTGGCAAATAATCAATCGTCTCTTTGCGTCCCGATTTCGATTCGAACGAAATCTCAGCCCCAAGGATGTTTTCCTTCATGTGGATATTCATGGAGTCCTTCCATAAACAATCGTAGAACGTCACCCGTCCCAGCATCTTCACTCGATAGATGATGAATCGCTTATTGCTAAGCACCACGCAATCGGGTGAGAGATTCGCAATCGGCTTGGATTGCATGGCAAGGTACAAGATCTCTTCGCCGGAAGTGCATATCTCGCGCACTCGACCAACCATCTTCTCGACCAAAGCTGGATCCTGACCGTCTTGGCAATAGTTGGTGATCGATGTGGTGGTCGACTCCACCTTGGCCGATAGATTCGATGCAGCGTTTCGAATCGAAGACACGATACTCTTCGAAAGGCCCGTAACAGCACTGCCTACGGCGGCTGCCGAAGTTTTGACTGCATCTGGAACTAGATCCGATGCCTGGATCGTTCCGTCGCTTTCTTCTTCTTGGGTCGCAGGGAATAATCCCCGAATTTGCTCAGCCGTCGCCCAAGGTCCTTCGGCACTCTTGGAAATAAGCGCCGACTTGGGTAACTTCCCTGTATCAGCAAAGCTCTTCAGTTGGATAGGTGTGAATGGACCTGATGCACCCGTCTTTGTTTTTACAAACCACTCTGTAGATGTTGTCATGGATGGTCGCTTTTTGTTGGGCGGATTAACGTTCTTTCTGTACGAATCGCTTCTTTTGATTTGATACATAAACTCGCCGAGTCGCAACATGACGCCCCCCGGATACGCCGAAAAATTTGCTAAGAGCGAAATTTCGACATGTTTTGTTCAGGTCTACTCCTATGCAGCGATCAGGAGCGGTTCGCTCAGGATGGACTGTTTCGTTGTGAGCGGGTATATTCGTAGCTAGCCCACGGTAGGTTGGTGGGTGGAGCTGTTATGTGCAAGTGCGGCGGATTTCAATGGACACCCAGCTAATTATTTCGATCGTTATCGGTGTTTGCCTTAGCGCCGCTTGCGGACTAAAGGTCTTTGTACCACCGCTTGCAGCGGGACTTGCAAACAAGGCCGGACTGCTTTCTTTGACGGAACAAACCGAATGGCTAAGCACTTGGCCAGCTATAACAATCTTTGCGTTCGCATTGGTTTTCGAGTTTATCGGGTTTTGTGTGCCGATCTTCGGAAACTTTCTTGACGTGATCGCGACACCGGCGGCCGTCGTCGCAGGTATTTTGGTGATGTCATCCCAACTGGAAACTTCATCGCCTATTCTAAATTGGTCGCTAGCGATTATCGGGGGTGGAGCAACTTCTGGTGTAGTCGCTTCGATCATGGCTGCGATCCGCGCAGGGGCCTCGATCGTATCGGCTGGGATGTCGAACTTCTTCGTCGCCCTGTTTGAGCTTGTCTCTGCCGTGGTGATAGCCACTTTGACCTTGGTCGCGCCAGTGATCTGTCTAGCGATCGTCGTCTTGTTAGTGATCGGACTTGTGCGAAGCTTGCCAAGGGGTTTCATACGCAGATTATCAGCAATCCATACCAACAACTAGCCAAGAATTGGAAGTTATGACTTGGCGTATTGTTCCAAGGAGCGAGGTTGTCGCCGAGTGCCTGGCACCTGACGCTCATTAGCAGCGACTTTGTAAACCTACCGAAAATCAAGCAGCTTCAGGCTTGCAGCGCGCGGCCATTAGCTTGCCTAGCCTTACGTCTTTAAGTTGGCAAACGAAGTCTCCATTCGGCATGTTCTCTTTGTATCTCTGGCCGACAAGTGAATTGCAGACGAACGGAGAGACGGATCTGGGTAGCGTATCGCGATAAACCACGTGCTCCCCTCCTGTCATATCATGTGAGCCGACTGCAATGACATGATCGACTGCAACATTTGAATCTAGATCAGGAACGTCACCCGTATGGCAGTCAACGCCCGGCAGGAAAAGCTGGTCAGCATTCATCGGCTTGTACCACCATAGCAGCGGGTTTGCGAGCTTCGCTTTCCGATTGCTGAAGCAACAGAGCGCTATTGTCCAATTCGGATACCATCGCGCGTAGGCATCAAAAAGCGCTGGGTTTAGAACTGGTCTTTTGGAACGCGGAACTTGGCTCAGTGCAGAAGGGATATCCCGAGGATCTTGTGCCAGAACGACTGTGTAAATCCCGGCCGCTCCAAATACTTGAATCGGTGGTGGCTCGGAAGCAATACTCCATGTAATTCCGGAACGTGAGCTGGTTTCTCGGGTATACGGAGGAGGAGCTACGGCGTCTGCCATATCTTGCAGAATGTCGCGGCAGTTTATCGTGTCTAAAACGTTGGCTTGCGTCATCGTCTTCGGTTGGGCAGGAAAGGGTAAAATCATGGCGTTACCAGACAGGCCAAAGGGCAGTCGATCTAACGCTTGCAGTAATCGCCTTCTACTCCCCTGTACCTTGTTCTGATATCCCAGGACGTGAACCGGTTCGCCCGCCTCACCAATCACTTCAGCCGCGTACAGCACGGTATCGGAGAAGTGGACCGGAACGCCTGGGGAAACTGAGCAGCACATTTGTAAATCCTCCTATCGCATCGACGAAAGATCGTTGTCACCGATGTCGCCGGAGACCACGATTTAAAAGGTCAGGAAAACATCGGCGACGACTACTCAGCATCGTGGTGCTCGTACCATAAGCGATTCAATGTAGCAATCCGGCCCATTTCGATCAACGATTCTTGTCGCTGTAGTCCAAACAGCCATCGTGTACGAGTACCACGAAATCCGATCCGATGCACGATCAAAGAGCTCTGGTCACTCGGCTGTTTTCTTCGCGTTGCTCTGCATTTGATGGACCGCGTTTTGGCTCATCGCGTCGACCGTCAAATACAAAGTGGCCGCAGAAGCACAGCCCGCTGGGCCTTTGGTGATGTACCCCGCAACTGCCGCAGAAACCGCGCCGACGCCGCGACCAATCCGCTCTGCATGGCGATGCTCAACTTGCGCACAACGAGAGAGAGCATAAGCCGAATGGCGAGCGACCTCTCCGACCAAGGTTGCAACCCCGGCGGTTTGAGACATGGCCATGCCCGCACTGGCTCCACCCCCAACCGTTCGGGCCGAGGCAGAAGCTATTCCAGCAAGTCCCACTCGGATCATGCCGCGGAGCAACCGGTCGGTCTGATGGCTGACATGCTCCCCGGACTTGCACATCCTGGCAAAGTGCTCGCAGTTTCCCAATGCGACGTGGTAATGGGTGTTGCCAACAGCCGCCAAGGCCCGCTCGAGGACTTGTTCATCGCTGAGCGACTTGCTAACCCGCTCGACGGTAATCGGCTTGCCATCTGCAAACACTCCGAGCGATACTCGCTGGACTTCCATTTCCGAGGTGTTGCCACGCACGGAGGCTAAGTGAACGACCGTCCCATCCCCCACGTCGATTCCGAAGTGGCGATAGGGAACGATTCCCCATGTGCAAGGCACGGTCAGCAAGTCGGATTTGGCCATATTCTCGATTCCAGCGCGGGTTCGTTTGCCGCGCGTTGAAATATAGGGCCCAAGAGCGCAAAAAAGAAAGCGGAGTTTCCTAAAGAAAACTCCGCTTCATCGAAAATTTTTTTTACAGAACCCAAGTCGGTTCCATTGGCAAATCGACCGCGCGAGCCGATCGATCTGGCAACTACTGGAACGACTTGCCGCAACCGCAAGATTTGACGGCATTGGGATTGTTGAACGTGAATCCGGATCGCTCCAGGCTTTGATACCAGTCCAAGGTGGTCCCATCGAGCAGCAAAGCGCTTTTCTTGTCGACGACGACCGAAATGCCGTTTTGCTCGTACCGCGTGTCCTTCGACTCGTCGAACTGATCATCGAAGTTCATCGCATATTCAAATCCACTGCATCCGCCGGCGACGACGCCGACGCGGACGAACGTTTCGCCGGTAAGCTGGGAATCCGTGTGAGCTCTTTTGAGCTGTTCGGCCGCTTCAGGTGTAACCAAAATCGCCATGTGCAACCTCTATCCTAAATTTCCGTAGAAAACTTGTCGACAAACCTTACTTGGCCGCCCTGCTCCTAGCGGGGGTTTCGGCGACCGGAAGCCCAGGGTACCTACCGCAGGCTCTCAAAGAAAATAATATGCAATTTGTTGGGCAAATGACAAGTCAAAAATCACTTCCCATCCCCCGGATTGCCTGCTATTCTTACGCACCCTTCGATTCCACGACCTTTGGGCCCGTGAATCGAACCGCCATCAACAACCCAACCACTCCTACGGAAACCCGTGAAATCATGACGAAACCACACCGAAAACTCAAAAAAGCCAACCATGGACAACGGGCTGCTAACAGCAAGGCCCGCAAAGCCAAACGCAGGAAGGTCCGGACCTAATTTTTAGGTTGCAACGCGATTTCTCGGCCTAAAGATCGGATTTGTGCTTCTTGCACGCCGATTTCTGGTTGTTGCATGACGGATTTTCAGGAAAAAATACTCGGCCATCGCGGGGGCATACAGCGTGGTAGGTAAAGAGCTCATCGTGGACCCCGACTCGATCGATTTCGACCGGGTCACGGCCGATATTCATCAGATCCGAAAATACAATCCCCAACGCTTCGAGATGGAGCAGCTGTCGGCGATCGTCTACGAAGACCCTCAAAACGTAATTTGCGTCGGCTACAAAGACGTCTCGCACGACGAATTTTGGGTTCGCGGCCACATGCCCGGAATGCCGTTAATGCCCGGCGTGGTCATGCTCGAAGCCGTCGCTCAAGTCTGCTGCTATGCGGCCCACAAATACAAACTCCTTGGCGATTCGATCGTCGGCTTTGGCGGGCTAGATGACGTTCGGTTCCGTGAGCCCGTTCGCCCTGGTGACCGTCTGATCGTCATGTGCAAACTGCTGAAACTTCGCAAACCGTATCTGCTGGTTTGCCACTTCCAAGGTCTCGTCGGGCGGAAACTCGTTGTCGAGGGACAACTCAAGGGGATACCCATTCCCGTCGAAGCACTCCAGCGGTAGCATCGAGGATCTCTATGCTTGGAAATCGAATCTCTCGTCTCCTCGTCGTGTCGATCGCAGTGCTGCTTGGGGTTTGTACCACGCGGCAAGCCTTGGCGCAAGTAACCGTCCCAGGACATACCGCTTATGTTCATCCAGATCCTTGGGGTGCAAGGGTTCGTGAGAACCAAGGGGTCCTGAAGTGGAAAGACGACAACCCATCGATCCGATGGTGGGGGCTATTCAAAACATCTGGTAAACTCCGAGCTCAGGTCCTCGTGCGAGGGAACCCCGATGCGATCGGCGGATTGAAACTGCGAATCGGCTCTGAAGAACAAAGCCCCGTCGGAACCACCGAAGCAAGCGAACAAGACTTCCGAGTCGTTGATTTTGGAGAATTCTCCCTTGCACTTGATGGTCCGAGCCATGTCCTCATCGAGTTGACCCGAGGAACGGGTCCTGCGTTGGATGTCAAGGAACTCCGACTCGATGGACCTGCCAGTGCTCAAGTACATTTCAATCTCAAAGAACGCCGCAATGCGGCCTCGGTACATCTGATGTATTCGACGGCCAAAGACGAAAAAGTCGACGCTTTTTATACCGAAGTCGTCGGAGTTGAAGAGCCGGTCGGGACGTTTTATATGGCCTGCGGATGGCATCGCGGCTACTTCGGAATGCAAGTCAATTCCAAGACCGAGCGCAGGATCATTTTCAGCGTTTGGGACAGCGGCGGCGAGGAAATCGATCGTCAAAAAGTCGCCAAGGAGAATCGTGTCCAGTTGCTCGGCAAAGGCCAAGATGTCTTTACCGGAGACTTTGGTAACGAGGGGACCGGGGGGCACAGCCACCTGAAGTACCCTTGGAAAACAGGTAGCAAGCAGCGGTTTCTCGTCACCGCCGCTCCGACGGATGAAACCCACACGACCTACAGCGGATATTGGTTTCACCCCGATGATCAGCAATGGATGTTGATCTCTTCATGGAGTGCCCCCAAGGAGGGCCGATACATGCGGGGCTTGCACAGCTTCAGCGAAAACTTTCTCGGCGAAAACGGCCATTTGGCCCGCAAAGCTTTGTACG
>Ga0315905_10002672_pt1 | contig 18674 bp, 21 predicted proteins | sample LakEriMetagenome_5_FD_203522 | JGI IMG/M metagenome (GOLD analysis project Ga0315905, IMG submission 203522) | Freshwater fungal communities from buoy surface, Lake Erie, Ohio, United States - Buoy 4 MA121 | ecosystem: Environmental > Aquatic > Freshwater > Lake | place: USA: Lake Erie, Ohio... | reverse complement strand
GACCTTCTCACCCTGCAGCGTCTGGCGTCTGAGGCGGAACGGCTCGAAGAACCCCTCACCCTGGTGGTGGACGGCCGGGGATTGTGCCGCCTTCTGTGGATCGGCGATCTGGAGACCTCGGGCCGCCTGCTCGAGAAGCTTCCCGGATCCAGCCGCCGCCAGGGCAGCGACCTGCGCCTCATGACCTGTGCGGGCTCGGCCCGCCAGCCCCCGCTCCGACCGGGGGCCCGCGAAGCTGTGGTGGGGCTGGATCTGGCCCCCCGGCTCTGGCTGCGTTTTTCACGCCAAGCGGCGGCGGGGGGGCACTGGCCGGCCTCCCTGCTCACTCCGCAGCCCAGCGGGGAGGAGGCCTGGCACCAGGAGCAGGAGGGGGAGCTGGCTGCGCTCTGCAGCCTGGATCCTGCTCTCCTGAGCGATTCAGGTTCGGCGACACCATCCCGCCAGGGCGCCTCCGGGCTCCACGGAGACGGGGCCGCCGCCACTCCCCACCAGGGGGCGGGAAGCGCGGCACCAGGCCGCGCCGAGCGGGTGCTTCTGCTGGTGCTCATCAGCGGCGAAGCGGGCCGGGATGGTCGTCGCCTAGCTGAGCTCGAGGGGCTGGTGCGCAGCGCCGGCGGCGAGCCGGTGGGGGTGGTCAGCCAGCGCCGCTCCAGTGGCGCAGCACCCACGCTGTGGGGCGAAGGGAAGCTGCGGGAGGCCGCCCTCGAGGCACGCCGCCTTGGAGCTTCCCTGGTGGTCACCGACCGGGAACTCACGCCGGTTCAGGCTCGCAACCTGGAGCGGATCGTCGATTTGCCCGTGAGCGACCGCAGCGAACTGATCCTCGATATTTTTGCCCAGCGGGCCGCCAGCGCCGCCGGCCGGCTGCAGGTGGAACTAGCCCAGCTGCGCTACCGCCTGCCCCGCCTCAGCGGCCGCGGCCTGAGCCTCTCGCGGCAGGGGGGCGGCATCGGCACCCGCGGACCCGGCGAAACCCAGCTCGAGAAGGATCGCCGCGCCATCGCCCGGCGCATCGAACGGCTCCAGCGCGACGTTCGCGAGCTGGGCGAACACCGGGCCCGGCTGCGCCAGAGCCGCCGCGGCCAGCGGCGCCTGGCCCTGGTGGGCTACACCAACGCCGGCAAGAGCTCCCTGCTCAATGCCCTCAGCGGCGCCAGGGCGGGTGAAGGGGTGCTGGCGGAGAACCGGCTCTTCGCCACCCTCGACCCCACCACCCGGCGGGTGCGCCTGGGTGGCCCGAGCGACGGGTCCTTCCCAGCCGCCAACGATCCAGACGAAGAGGCTGCCAAAGGAGGAGGCAGGCCCCACGGTTCCGGTGACGAAGAAGCCGGTCCGGAGCTTCCCCTGCTGCTCACCGACACGGTGGGCTTCATCGAAGACCTCCCGCCCCAGCTTGTTGAGGCGTTCCGCTCCACCCTGGAGGAGGCCCTTGAGGCCGATGGCCTCCTGCTGGTGGTGGACCTGAGCGATCCGGCCTGGCCGGAGCAGCTGTCGAGCGTGAACGCCCTGCTCGACCGGCTCGGGGCGACCCCACCGCGCCTGGTGATCGGCAACCAGATCGACCGCTGCCCCGCCGGCGAGCTGGATCGGGCCCAGGCCTTGGTGGCGGAGATGCTGTTCATCTCCGCCACAGCGGATCTGGGCCTGCAGAACCTGCGCCGCCATCTGAGCCACTGGCCCGCCTCCGGTGTCGACCCGGCCGCCCCGGCGGACCGGAGCACGGACGGGACCGCGGCCGTCAGGCCGAGGGGGCCTGTGCCAACATCAAAGGGTTGATCCATCCCTGCCATGGCGCTGCAACTCGGCGATACCGTCCCCGATTTCACCCAGGATTCCCAGCTCGGCCCCATCAATCTCTACGACTTCGGGGCCGATAGCTGGGTGGTGCTCTTCTCGCACCCCGCCGACTACACGCCCGTCTGCACCACCGAGCTCGGCGAGGTGTCCCGCCTGCGCCCGGAATGGGAGAAGCGCAACGTCAAAACCATCGCCCTGAGCGTTGACAGCGCCGAAAGCCACAAGGGCTGGATCGGCGACATCAACGAAACCCAGCACACCACGGTGGATTACCCGATCCTCGCCGACGCCGATAAAAAGGTGAGCGATCTCTACGGGATGATCCACCCCAACGCCCTCAACAACCTCACGGTGCGTTCGGTGTTCATCATCGACCCCAACAAGAAGCTGCGGCTCCAGATCACCTATCCCGCCAGCACCGGCCGGAACTTCGATGAGATCCTGCGCGTCATCGACTCGCTGCAGCTCACCGACCACCACTCCGTGGCTACCCCGGTGAACTGGAAGGACGGCCAGGACTGTGTGGTGGTGCCCTCGATCTCCACCGAGGACGCCCGCGCCAAGTTCCCCAAGGGCGTGACCGAGATCCGCCCCTACCTGCGCACCACACCCCAGCCCAACCGCTGATCCTCCCGCCAACAACACACCAACATCACAATGGATGCCCCTGCAAAAGCCTGGTGGCCCTGGAAATCCCAGGAGCGCCTGGGTAGCTACGCGGTGATTGGGGTGGGGCGCTTCGGTGGAGCTGTGTGTAGCGAGTTACTGCGGGCTGGGGCGGAGGTCCTGGCCATCGACAGCAGCCAGCGGGCCATTGATGAACTCCGGCAACTGGATCCCGCCCTGGAAGCCCGGGTGGTGGACTGCACCGACGAGGAGGCCCTCAGGGCTTCCGGGGCCCTCGATGTAGACACGGTTGTGGTGGCCATCAGCGAACCACTTGAGGCCAGCATCACCGCCACCCTGATCGTGAAGGACAGCCAAGGCAGCCGGGTGCGCCAGGTGATCGCCAGGGCCACCAGCGACCTGCACGAAAAGATGCTGCAGCGGGTCGGAGCCGACCGGGTGGTGTTTCCCTCGCGCATGCAGGGCCTGCGCCTCGGTCGCGAACTGGCGAGACCCAATCTCCTGGAGCGGCTGCGCCTCGACGACCGCAACAGCATCGAGGAAATCACCGTGCCCAGCAGTTTCGTGGGCCGGTCCCTGCGGGATCTCAACCTCCGCCGCAACTGCAGCGTCACCGTGCTGGCGGCCGGTCCTGCCAACAGGCTTACCTTCAACCCCCCGGCGTCGTACACCCTGGCAGCGGGCGAACTCCTGGTGGTGATGGGCAGCTGCGAAGCCCTCGAAGCCCTCCCCAGCGGCTGAGAATGCGGGTTCTCGGCCTGATGAGCGGCACCAGTGCCGACGGGGTCGACGCCGTGCTGGCCGAGCTGAGCGGTGCGCCCCACCGTCCCCGCTGGCACCTCCTCGCCAGCGCGGCCGTCGCCTATCCACCCGACCTGCGCCGCCGCCTGGTTGCCCTGGGCCAGGGAAATCCGCTGCCATCCGCCGAGATTCTCGAGCTGGCCGAGGCCCTCACCGAACAGCAGGCCGAAGCCGCCCGGGCCTGCGATCCTCACGGGCAGGCGGAACTGGTGGGCTGCCACGGCCAAACCGTCTGGCACCGCCCCCCCGCTGCGGGTCGGCGGGGAGCTAGCTGGCAACTGCTGCAGGGTCCCCTGCTCGCGGAGCTGCTCGCCAAGCCGGTGGTCTTCGATTTCCGCAGCGCCGACCTAGCCCTCGGCGGCCAGGGGGCTCCCCTCGTGCCGGCCACCGACGCTGCCCTGCTGGGGGGCATCGGTGGCTGGCGGGCGGTGCTGAACCTGGGGGGCATCGCCAACCTCACCCTGCTGCCACCGGCCAGCGGCCCGGATCGGAACGCGCCGGTGCGCGGCTGGGACTGCGGCCCGGCCAACACCCTGCTGGATCTGGCCGTGAGCCAGTTCAGCGGCGGCCGCCTCAGCTTCGATGCCGACGGCACCTGGGCCCGGCAGGGAACAATCCACGAGGCGCTGATCGCCCGATGGCTCCAGGAGCCCTACTTCCGGCAGGCCCCCCCGAAGTCCACGGGGCGGGAAAGCTTCGGGGGCCCGGACCTGGAGCGGCGCCTGCGGGAATTGGCTGCCCTCACTCCGGACCATCGCCTCGCCGCCGATGCCCTCGCCACCCTCAGCTCGTTCGCGGCGGCGGTGGTGGCTGCGGATCTTAACCTCCAGCCACGGCCCCTGGAGGTGCTGGTGGCCGGTGGTGGCTGCCGCAACGGCGTGCTGATGGAGCAACTTCGCCGCCGTTGCCGCGGTCTGGCGGTGAGGCCCCTGCAGGAGTTGGGCATCGCCGATTGCCAGCGGGAGGCCCTGGCCTTCGCCCTGTTGGCCTGGTGGCACCACCGCCGCCATCCGGGTTCCCTGCCCTCGGTCACCGGGGCACGGCAGGCCGCGGTTCTGGGCGTGCGGGTCGAGCCGGCCGGCGGAGCGTCCGGTGGCCGCCGATCCCGGGAAGCCAGCGGCGCCTGATCGGCCCCCATCCACAGAGGTTCCGAACGGCGTGTTCACGCCCCGGGGGGACGCAACCTCAGGCGACGGGGCACCCCCCGCAGACGACGGGGTCCCTGGGCTTCGTTCCTCTCCAGTTCGGCCCGAAAGCGATCGGCAGCGGCATCTGAGCCGGGAACCGGGCCCGATCCGGAACCATCCAGCCCGGACCCGGAGGTTGCCGGTGGGGAGGATGGCGCTGGCGCCGAAGTCGGCGGTGCAACGGTCGGCGCTGAAACAGTCGCTGGTGGAACGGTCGGCGCTGAAGCCGTTGGCGGTTGAGCGAGGGCTGCGGGATGGGTTGCTGCGGGAGCTGGCAGGCCAGGGCTGGGGGGGCTGAGCGCAGGAATGGGGGATGGGGGCGCCGGGCTGGCTCCTTCGCCTGGAGCTGCCGCGGTCGCGCCGTTCTGCAGGCGCAGCAGTTCCAAGCGCTCCACGCCCTGCTGGATGAGCACCTTGGCCATGTTGCTCACGGTGCGGGATTCGTCCTCAGCCAGCAGGGCCAGGCGCTGGCACAGGTCCTCGGGCATCACCACCTGAATCCGGGGTGACTTGGGCCGGCCACTCGAGGAGGTCTGACGGGTGGGCACGACCCAGGAAGCCAGCGGGTTACGAAAAAGTGTACTGAGGCTGGCAAGGGTAGTATCCAGGGGTAGTATCCAACCGTAGGCTTGTGGAGCGGATCCCCCTCCCGGGGATCCATGCCTCCTGGATCACTCCCCTCTCCGGCCCCACGGCCCGACCGAACCATGGCCAGAACCAGGCAGACCCCGCCCCCCGTCGTCGAACCCCAGCTCCCCGCGACTGCAGCAGCCCCGAGGACGGGCCGCAGCCGCGGCGCTGGCACCGCAGCAGCCACCGCAGCGGCAGCCAGCCAACACCGCCGCTCCGCCGCCGACGCCAGTGACGTGCTGGTCTCCGCAGTGATCAGCACCTATCTGCTCACCCATCTCCACCACGTGCTGCAACGGGCCGAGTACGGCGCCCAACAGGAGGGTCGCCAGGCCCTCGCCGCCAACTACGCCCAGTTGCGCAAGGTGCTTTGCCTAGATGCCCGCACCATGGAGGATGCCTCTGCCAGCGGCATGGAGGACGACGGCCACAGCAACGCCGCCTGAACGCCGCCATCTCGACCGGCTCCTCGACCGGCTCCGCCGGACGATCTAGGGTCAGTTCAACCGATTCCCTGAGATGAGCGCGGAGACCAACCCTTCCCCGGGCAGCCGGCAAGCGGCGGAGCTCTACGGCCGCATCAGCCAGAACGCAGACCTCACCCAGTCGCTGTTCCGGCAGGCCCTACAGGACCCCAGCGGGGCCCTGGCCAGGATCGTGGCCATCGGCACCGAGCAAGGTATGACAGTCAGCACCGACGACGTGAAAGCCCACCTTGCCAGCCTGGACGATGGCGCCACCAAGCAGTGGCTGCTCAAGGCCCGCGGCGGTCTCTGAACCCATCGGCCGGGGCTTGCAGCGGCGCCGCCGGCATGCCGACCATTCCCGTACGGCGGGCGGGCAGCCGATGCTCCGCGCCGCCCCCCCGGGCCCAGCTGAAAAACAGCCAGTAACTCACCAGGGCCAGGCCCGCCGCCACCACCAAGGCTGCCACCTGCTCGAGCCGTCGAATCATGGCGTTCGGAGGCAGTGGGTAATCGTGCAGTATGCCCGAGCGGTCCATGGGCCGCGACGAGAGATGATGCAGCGTCATCGCCTCAACGCCCGCAGTGCTGCGCCTCGAAAGGATCGGCAAGATCTACCCCACGGGTGAGGTGCTGCGCGATGTCACCTGGGAGGTGAAAGCCGGCGATCGCATCGGCCTGGTTGGGGTGAACGGGGCCGGCAAGTCCACCCAGATGCGGATCATCGCCGGCCTGGAGGAACCCAGCAGCGGCCAGGTGGTGAAGCAGGGGGCACCCCGCATCGTCTATCTGCAGCAAGAATTCGATGTGGACCCTCGCCGCACGGTGCGGCAGGAACTCTTCCAGGCTTTCGGCGAGGCCGCCGAGGTGCTCAACCGTCAGAGCGAGGTGGAAGAGGCCATGGGCGGCGAGGCGGCCGCGGCCGATCCCGAACTTCTGAATCGGCTGATCGAGGAGCTCGGCAACCTGCAGAGCCGCTTTGAGGCCCTGCACGGCTACGAACTCGACGCCCGCATCGACAAGCTGCTGCCCACGATCGGCTTCACTCCCGAAGGGGCGGAGCTCCGGGTGGGCGACTACTCCGGCGGCTGGCAGATGCGCATTGCCCTGGGCAAGATCCTGCTGCAGGAACCTGATCTGCTGCTCCTCGACGAACCCACCAACCACCTCGATGTGGAGACGATCCAGTGGCTGGAGGACTACCTGATCGGCCAGACCGTGCCGCTGGTGGTGATCAGCCACGACCGCGCCTTCCTGGATCGGGTCTGCAACCAGATCGTCGAAACCGAGCGGGGCGTCTCGCGCAGCTATCTGGGGAATTACAGCCAGCACCTGGAGCAGAAGGCACTCGAACGGGAAGCCGGCCAGGCCGCCTTCGAGCGTCAGCAGAAGGAGCTGGCCAGCCAGCAGGCCTACATCGACCGCTTCCGGGCGAGTGCCACCCGCAGCACCCAGGCGAAGAGCCGCGAGAAGCTCCTCGACAAGGTGGAGCGGATCGAGGCGCCCATGGAGGGTGTGAGCGGCCCTCGGTTCCAGTTCCCCCCGGCGCCCCGCTCGGGCCGGCAGGTGGCCATGATCGACAACCTCACCCACAGCTATGGGGAGAGGATCCTGTTTCTGGGGGCGAGCCTTGAGGTGGAGCGCGGCGATCGCATCGCCTTCGTGGGGCCGAACGGGGCCGGCAAATCCACCCTGCTGCGACTGGTCATGGGGTTGGAGCAGCCGGAGGAGGGCCATGCGGGGCTGGGCGAACACCACGTGGTGGCCGGCTACTTCGAGCAGAACCAGGCCGAGGCCCTCGACCTCTCCCGCCGCGTGGTCGACACCCTCTTCGAGGCGGTGCCCGACTGGACCCAGACCCAGGTGCGCAGCCTGCTGGGCAACTTCGGCTTCAGTAACGACTCCGTGTTCAAGGAGGTGGGCCAGTTGTCCGGGGGGGAAAAGGCCCGGCTGGCCCTGGCCCTGATGCTGCTCACGCCGTGCAACCTGCTGGTACTGGATGAGCCCACCAACCACCTGGACATCCCGGCCAAGCAGATGCTCGAGGACGCCCTGATGGCCTACGACGGCGCCGCCCTGCTCGTGTCCCACGACCGTTACTTCATCTCCCGCGTGGCGAACCGGATCGTGGAGCTGCGCGATGGGGAGTTGGTGCTCTACCGCGGCGACTACGCCTACTACCAGGAGAAGAAGCGAGAGGAGGCGGGGGAGGCCGAAGCCCGCCGGGAGGAGCAGCGGCGGCTCGACAAACGAGAGGCCAACCGCACCAAGCAGCAGCAACGCAAGAGCGCTCGCCGTGGGGCTTCGGATCCAGAGGGGACGGGCGAGGGAGAGATCCCACAGGAGAGCCCTTCGACCCGGCGCAGCCGGGGCAAGGTGGCCTGAGCGGCACCCCTGATGCGGCAATCCTGACCATGGCAGCGGGTGAGCCCCTGGCCAGGAAGCTCCCAGGAAGCGGCTGGCCAGCCGTCGCCCACGCGGCATACCCAGCAGGCGAAGAGGACACTCCACCAGACCCCTGCGCTACCAGAAGCTGAACGCCTCCTAGGCGACTGCGGACCGCCCCCATCCGCGGACGTGGTCCGACGGCCGGACGATCAGCGTGCGCGGCTCCTGTGTTGAGCCGGCTCGTGGCCTGACTGGCCTTCCTGACAAGCTGGGATTCCCTGACAAGCCGGGATTCCCTGACAAGCCGGGATTCCCTGACAAGCCGGGATTCCCTGACAAGCCGGCTAGCCCTGTTGCAACGGATACGCGAGATCTCGAAACAGTTCGTAGCTTTACCTCGACCGAACGACCCCTCGCGCCGCTCGCCATGTCCGAACCTCTTGCCCTCACCCTCGGCCAGAAATTCGAGCTCGAGCGGATGAACCGGGCCATCGACGCCACGGCCGATCCGCAGGCTCTGCGTGGACTGGCCAAACAGTTGCTCCAGGCATGGCAGAGCCAGAAGGCCGCCACCCAGTGGGTCATGCGTCAACAGTTGGGGAGCCCGGTCCGAGTGCCCACCGAACTCGGCCTGGACACGATCGGTTTCGACGGCCCGCTTCCCGGCCCCGATGGGATGGAAGCCCCAGAAGGCTGAGCCGGGCGATCCTGAACCGGAAGATGGCTGCGCTCAACGCGTAGCCGGTAGACCCATCTCGCCGGGCACCACACTGAACAGCAAGTCAGTCCCATTGCGGTTGATCCGCACGGCCATGGGTTCACCCACCACAGCACCCTCCACCGAGGCGATCATCTGAGCTGGGGTTGCCACGGGACGGCCCCGAACCGCCACAATCACATCGCCCACTTGGAGTCCAGCCCGAGCGGCCGGTCCGCCCGGCTTGACCGAGGCCACCTGCACGCCAGAGCTCAAGCCGAGTCGATTGGGCTGGGCCAAGTTGTCGAGTCCAACACCGATCACCGGGTGACTTGCCCGACCCGTGGCCAGCAATTGGGCCACGATTCCCCGCGCCCTATTAATAGGGATCGCGAACCCGAGACCGGCTCCCGGACCCGTTCTTACCAGGGCATTGATGCCCACCACCTCCCCATCGGCGTTGAGAAGCGGCCCTCCAGAATTCCCGGGGTTGATGGCAGCGTCGGTCTGGATCAGGTCGAGGCGTTTGTCCGTGATCCCCAGCTTGCTGGCGTTGCGATTGAGGCTGCTCACAATGCCCAGGGTCACGGTGTGATCCAGGCCAAAGGGATTGCCCACCGCTATGGCCCAGTCGCCCACCTGAAGAGCGTCGGAATTGCCCAGGGGTGCCACCGGCCACGGTCCCGGTCCGACCAGCCGCACCACCGCCAGATCGGTCACCGGATCGGCACCCACCACCCGACCCTCGACGCGCTGCCCGCCTTGAAGCCCCACGGTGAGCCGATCGGTTCCCTCCACCACGTGCGCATTGGTAAGCACCAGCCCGTCAGCCTGGAAGATCACCCCACTGCCCTGGCTGCGCTCCGTGCGCTGCGAGGGAGCTATCGAAGCGTTGGGCGGCAATCCAAAAAACTGCCGGAAGAGTGGGTCGTTGAGCGGGCCCCCGGCGGTGCGGGCCGTTGCCACAGTGCGCACCGTGTCGATCGTGACCACCGCCGGGCCCGTCCGGCGGACCGCCGCGGCCACGAAGGACTGCCGAGAGAGGGTGGCGGCCGCCCCCTTGGCGACAACGGGCACCGGCAGGCTGGCCAGCCCAGCCAGCCCCAGCACCGCGAGGCCGGAGGCTCCGGAAAGAAGAGCGCGGTTTGGACGGGTCACGCGGGGCGACTGGAACAGAGAATCGAAACGTTAAGCAGGGCATCGCGGCCTGAGAAGGGAGGCAAACCGCCCGCATCCCCTATGCTGTGTGAAGTTTTCTATCTAGCCATGGACACCAGTCGCCTGCTCCTTGCCTTTCTCGCCTTTGGCGCTGCATGCACCACCCTCTGGGCCTGGATGCTCGCCACCACGGGCCCCGCCGCAAAGGAGCGATGATGAGAGGGTCCACGGCATCCGGGGGCTTCTCGAGACCATGCCCGTTCTCCTGGCCGATCTATTTCCACTCCTTTACGCCCTCTGTTTCCTAGCTCTGCTCTGGCAGGCGTTCCGGATCATGTCCCGAGGCTTCAAGGCCGCATCCGGTCCTTTGGAGCTGCCGACTGGCGCGGTCGGCCCAACCGGTGGTCGGGGCGACCGCACCGGTCGGCTCACCGTGCATCCTGAATTGCTTGATTCCGATGGCCAGCTCACCCGGGAAGATCTCCTCACAGTGCGCTTCAGCGGCGACAACGAACCCACCCCTTTCCCCGCCGATCCGGTCTGAGCGCTTCTGCCGGCCCTGGATCCGATCCCCGCGAGATCTGGGATGGCCGGCCGCTGAATAGGCTCGGAACCGTGACCCAGATTTCCGGCGGAGGCTGAAGGTGGACCAGAGGACGAGAATCGTGGCGGCCGTGCTCGGGGGCCTGAAGCTGCCGCCCCGTTTCCGGCTGAAACTGGTGAAGGATGATCCGGTTCGTCTGGAGCTCAGCATCACCCCCGCCTACGGCAAGGAGCCGATTCTGGTGGGCATCGTGGAGTCCCAGGATCTAGTGGCCCGCCGCGACCGCGAAGGCAGGATTCCCCGCGACCTTCAGGGCACTTGGGACTGGACCGTCCGTCACGGCAAGGTCAGCACCGGCGGCTGGAACCCTTATCTCAAAGAGGCCCTGCAGACGATGTTCGAAACCGGCCTGCCGGCGATCGTCTACGAGGAAACGACCGGCGAGGATTACCATCCAGTCGATGGCATTCGCCACGTGCGTTGAACCCTGGATTCCTGGCCGATCGTCTGCCCATCGACGACCAGTTGGAGTCCATCAGCGGGGCCCTCGCCCCCGGGGCCACCGTGGTGCTGCAAGCCCCGCCGGGCGCCGGCAAGACCACCCGGGTGCCCCTGGAGCTGCTGAAGGCATTTGGTGACCAAGGGCGCATCCTGCTGATCGAACCCCGCCGCCTGGCGACCCGAGCTGCCGCCGAGAGACTCGCAGCCGGTCTGGGCGAGGCGGTAGGCGAACAGGTGGGCTACAGCGTGCGCCTGGAGAGGCGCAGCTCAAGTCGCACCCGCCTTGAGGTCCTCACCGGGGGCCTGTTCCTGCGGCGCCTGCAGGCCGATCCCGCCCTGGAGGGGGTGGCTTGCGTGATCTTCGACGAATTCCACGAACGGGGCGCCGAAGCGGATCTGGCGCTTGCCCTGGTGCGCCAGGCCCGCACCCTGCTGCGGCCGGAGCTGCGCCTCCTGGTGATGTCCGCCACCCTTGATCTCGCCCCACTGGCGGCCGGGCTGGATGGGGCCACCGTGATCACCAGCCCGGGGCGCAGCTTTCCGGTTGCGGTGGAGCATCAGCGGCCGCGGGAGCGGGAACGGCTCGAGCAGCAGGTGGTGCGGGCTCTCGAGAACCACTGGCTAGAGGAGCGCGGCCCAGCGGAAACGGTGTTGGTGTTTCTGCCTGGCCAACGGGAGATCGCTGACGCCCAGCGAGCGATCGAGGCCACGGCCTGGGGCCAGCAGGTGGCCTGCATACCGCTGCATGGCCAGCTCTCCCTGGCCCACCAGGGCCAGGCGATCGCCCCAGCCCCCACGGCGGGCGGCAAGGTGGTGCTGGCCACTTCGATCGCCGAAAGCTCGCTCACGATCGCCGGGGTCACGCTGGTGATCGATGCGGGCCTGAGCCGCCGCAACCGCTTCGATCCCGCCACCGGCCTCGACCGGCTGGTCACCCTCCCCGCCAGCCTGGCCAGCGCCGAACAGCGCCGGGGTCGGGCCGGCCGGTTGGGTCCGGGTCGCTGCCTGCGGCTCTGGGCACCGGGTGAGGAACAGCGGCGAGCTGGCTTCGATCCACCGGAGCTGCTGGTGTGCGATCCCCTGCCGATCGTGCTGCAGCTGGCCGAATGGGGCGATGCCCTTGGGGAGGATCTGCCCTGGATCGATCCTCCCCCCCGAACGGCCCTGCAGGAGGCCCGGGAGCTGCTGGAGCAACTCGGCGCCCTTGATCGCGGTGGCCGGATCACGACGGCGGGCCGCACGATGGCAGGGCTTGGGCTGTCCCCCCGGCTAGCCCACCTGCTGCTGCGGGCCCAGGTGTGCGGCAGCCTCGACCTGGGCTGTGAGCTGGCCGTGCTGCTCAGCGAGCGCGACCCGCTCAATCCCCGCGATGCGGGCAGTGATCTGCTGCGCCGCCTCGACTGGTTGCGGGCCCGAGCTGGCGAGCCAGCCGATCGCCTGGCCCCCGGACGCTCCTCCCAGCGGCGGGAGCTGCAGAAACTCCAGGTCGAACTGAAGCGGCAGGTGCTGGCGGCTTCACGCCGGGATGGCGCCACGAAAGCTCAGGGCGTCGCCACTTCGGAGGAGGCCATGGCGGCCCGGCTGCTGGGCTGGGCCTTTCCCGAGCGGATCGCCCTGAGCCGTGGCCGGGGTGATGGCCGCTTCCTGATGCGTGGCGGGCGCGGAGCCGTGCTGCATCCCGACGATCCCCTGGCGGATGCCGAAGGCCTTGCCATCGCCACGGCGGATGGGGAGGGGGCCGAAGCCAGGGTCCGGCTGGCGGTGCGGCTGGAGAGGGCCGATCTGGAGGAGCTGGCGGCGGCGCAAGGCCAGGAGGCACTGGAGGCCCGCTGGGATCCCCAGGCCGAGCGGGTGCGCTGTGAGCGCAGTCTGCGGCTGGGGGCTCTGGTGCTGGCCCGCACCCCCTGGCCCGAGGCGCGCGGTGAGGAGGTGCAGGCGGCCATGGCGGAGGGACTGCGACAGCTCGGTCTGGCGGCGTTGCCCTGGTGCCCTCGCAGCCGATCCCTGCAGCAGCGCCTCGGCCTGGCCCACCGCTGGCTGGGCCCCCCCTGGCCAGACCGTCGCCTCGAACGCCTGGAGGACGATCCGGCTGCCTGGCTCGGGGAGCGGCTGGTCGGCCTGCGCAGCCGCCAGGACCTGCGGCAGCTCGACCTGATCGAGGCGCTCTGGGGCGAGCTGGACTGGGCGGAGCGGCAGCAGCTAGAACGCTGCTTTCCAGAAACCATCGCGGTGCCCTCGGGGCGGCGGGTGGCCCTCGACTACGTCGGCGAAGAGCCTGTGCTGGCGGTGAAGCTGCAGGAGATGTTTGGCTGCACGGTGAGCCCCACCCTGCTGGATGGCCGGCTCCCGGTCACGGTGCAGCTGCTCTCCCCGGCGGGAAGGCCCGCCGCGCTCACCCGCGACCTGGCCGGCTTCTGGAGCAGCGGTTACGCCGAAGTGCGTCGGGAGCTGCGCGGCCGTTACCCCAAGCACCCTTGGCCGGAGGATCCCCGCCAGGCGGTGGCAACCGCCTTCACCAAGGCAAGGCTGGAACGGGAGCACCCCAGCGGCAGGCCGCCTGTTAGCGGTTAGAAGACCGCTTCGAACAGATGGCCAAAGCCGAAATGGTGCAGGCCCTCCACGATTCCCTCACAGCCATGGCCGCGGGCCCGGTAGGTGCGGGGCAGGCGGGGCAGGGCCGCCAACAGACCCGCTTCGGCATTGCCCACCATCACGCTCTGAAGGCCGGTTTCGAACATGGCCAGGTCATTGAGGGTGTCGCCGGCCGTCACCACGCAGGCGTGGTCCACCTCCAGCCAATCGAGCAGATCCAGCAGGGTGGAGCCCTTGTTCACCCCGGCTGGCAGCACATCGAGATAGCGGTTGTCAGACACCAGGCAATCCACCCCGTGGGCCTCGATCTCGGCGAGCTGATCGTGATCGAGTTCAGCCGGATCGATCAGGTAGGCCAGACGCCTCTGGGCCGTCACAGGCTGGGCCGCGATGCCGGGTATGCGGGCCAGCAGGGGCAGCAGACGCTCCGGCAGTCCGGCCCAGCGGGCCTCGATCGGATCGGTGGCCAGGGGCAGAGGTTCGAGGGTATGGCCGCAGGCCACGGTGCTGCCCACATCCCCGATCACCAGATGGGGAGAACCGAGGCCCAGCTCCCGCTCCTCCCGCAGCAGCCGCGCCACCGAAGCCAGATCACGGCCCGTGCAGAACACATGCAGCACCCGCTGTCGCTCGGCTTGGAGCCAGCCATAGAAGCGCCGGCGCCAGGGATCGCTGCCCCCCAGCAGGGTGCCATCCAGATCGGTCACGAGCACCAGATCGGGCGCATGGGGCAGGGACGCCGCCAACTGGCCTTGGAGCAACTCGCGTGGGCTGCGCTCAGGAGGCATGGACGGGAAGGCGAGCGCAGCCGAAGGGAAGCTGGCCTTGCATCTCCAAGATCCCCGCTCCCCAGCTGCGGATCACGCCGCTCAGCGATGCGGTTTCCTGGGAGGACCGCGATGGGGGGCTGGGCGATGGGATGGGTGATGGGATCAGAAGGGTCACGGCTGCTTATGGGGCTCGGCCATTCTCTCGCAGGCCTCAGGGATCCGGAGTCAGCGGAAGCGATGCGTACCCGAAACAGGAGGTTGGAGGAGTACGCGGGTCTAGCGTGATCAACCGCCCCTGCCTTCCCCCGGATCCCGTCCATGCCCTCCCCCGGCCTCGGCTTCCCCGGCAATCGCCGCGATGGTGCCCGCCAGCTGAGCATCGTGACGCTGATTGGCGGAGCCGCCCTCACCCAGATCAACCATGCGCTGGGTCAGGTGGTGCTGCTGATCACCATTCCGCTAGGGCTGTACTGGTGGACGCTTTATCGCCAGCTCAGCGAATGACGATCGCGGCCCCTTCCCCGAGCCCGGAAAGAAGCAGCAGGGGCCTGCCCCGTTACACGGTTGGAGAACTGAATGGGGCGATCGGCAACCTGCTGGAGCGTGGCTTTGCCCCCCGCTTCCTGGTGGAGGGAACGGTCAGCCGCCCCCAGCTCAAGAAGGGCCATCTTTGGCTCAGCCTGAGTGATGGGGAGGCGTCGATCAATGCGGTGGTCTGGGCCTCCCAGCTCCGCCAGCTGGCTTTCGTGCCAGAGGAGGGCGATGGGGTGGTGGTGGTCGGCAGGCTCAACTTCTGGATCGCCCGGGCCACCCTCACAGTCCAGGTGCTGGACCTCAGGCCGAGCCTCACGGCCGTATTGCGCCAGTTCGAGCGGGTGCATGCCTTGCTGGAGCCGGAGGGTCTGTTTGAGCCCGTGCGCAAACGCCCCCTCCCCCGCTTCCCCACCCGCATCGCCCTGCTCACGAGCGTGCCCAGTTCAGCCCTGGCCGACATGCTCCGCACGGCCCACGAACGCTGGCCGGCGACCGCTCTGCTCGTGGTGCCCATCCCTGTCCAGGGGTCGGTGGAGGCAACGATCCGGGAGACGCTCGAGCGGCTGGCCAGCCGAACCAACACCCTGGGGATCGAGGCCCTGGTGCTGGCCCGGGGGGGCGGCAGCCGCGAAGACCTCAGCGTGTTCGATGGAGAAGCCCTAGCCCGCAGCCTGGCCGCTTTTCCGGTGCCCGTGGTCTGCGGGCTCGGCCATGAGGACGACACCACCATTGCCGATCTGGTAGCGGACTACCGCGCCGCCACCCCCACCGCCGCCTTGGTGGCCCTGCTGCCGGACCGTCGGAGCGCCGCCCAGACCGTGCGGCACAGCCGCCATCACCTGCAGCAACTGCTCCGCCTCAGGCTGCAGGCCCTGGCTGAGTCCCTTCGTCGCCAGCGGGAACGCCTGGAGCGACTGCATCCCGCGTTATGGATCGTTCAGCAACGGGTTTCTCTACTACACCAGCGGCAACTGCTGGCCGCCTTGTCGCCCGATCAGCTGCTGCGCCGAGGGTTCGCCCTGGTGCGGCGCGAAGGAGGACCGGTGGTGCGCTCGATCGACGCGGTGGCCCCGAATGAGTTGTTAAGGATCGAGCTGACCGATGGATTCCTTCGAGCCCGGATCGAAGCGCTGGAACCCCGCCGCGACACCCCAGGCGCAAAAGCTTCCAAGCGAAGAGGGGCTCTCTGAAGAAATCAGTTCCACCCCCATCGCCCGCCCCTTGAATCCCGGTTTCCTGTTTTCCGATCCGCACACCCCACCATGCCCCGCCCCCGAACCACAGGTCAGCGCGCTGGCCAGGGATCTCCAGAGCCCCAGGCCGAGCCGCCGTCTTCTCCTGCACTGCCGGATGAGTCGGGCGATGGCATCGACGACCTGAGTTTCCGCCAAGCCCAGACCGCCCTGGATCTCACGCTCAGCGAGCTTCAGAGCAGCGAACTGGATGTGGAGGCCATGGCGGATCTCTATCGGCGTGCCCTGCGCTACGCGGATCGTTGCGAGGCGGTACTGGAGCAAGTGGAGCAGGAGGTGATGCAATGGAATCCCCAGGAACCGGCCAACGGACCGGAACCCTTCTCGCCGTGACTTGATCCGGAATCCCGCCTCCATGTCACCTGAACCCCTCTCAAACAAGCCGGCCCGTACTGAGGCTGGTGATTCAACGACGACCAAGGGCGGAGGGCCGCCGATGCCCAGCTCACTCAGCTGGGTTTACTTGGCGCTGGCGATTGCCGGGGGAGTGCTTCCCTGGCTGGCGAATCTTGAGTTCATCCACACTTACGGCCAGGCCTTTGACATCGGCCTGTTCGTGCGACTAGCGAATGGGAACCCAGCCGCCCAGTCCCTGTCGCGGGACCTCGCGATCGGTGCCACTGCGATCACCATTTGGATGGTGAGCGAGAGCCGGAAGCTGCGGTTGCGGGGCCTGGGCTGGGTTCTGCTCAGCTGCGTCACGATCGCCTTCGCCTTTGGGGCACCCATGTTTCTGTACCTGCGCGAGCGTCGCCTGGCTGAACTGGAGCGTCAGGGGCTTGGGGGTATCAGCTGATTGACCTCAGCTTCTGCCGTCGGGGTCAGCCGCGGGAGGTCGGTCCACAGCCACGGCATCGACGGTGATCGTGGCCGAGCTGGCATCCACATCGCCATCAACATCTGAAGCGCCGGAGGCCGGCATGGGTGCTCCACAGGAAGGGCATTGGCTCATCCCGATGCTGGGGGCGCCGCACGCCGGACAGGTCACAAGCCGGCGACTTAGCAGACGCCAGCCGATCAGAGCGGCCGCACCCAGAATCAGGGGGAGCAGCAGCAGGGTGAGGGTAAGCCCGCCAAGGATGTCCAGCAGTAGACGACCGGCGGGCCCCGGGATCAAGAGGAGGAGACCTGCCAGGAGGATCCAACCCCACGGGAGGGAACGGTTCATCGTTGGAAGCGGGGATCATTCTCAAACCACCGTTCCAGTGCCGCCATCAGTTCGATGCCTGCCCAACTGAGGATTACGGCAAGGGCTAGCCAGACCACGAGGGCGCCGACGCCGACCACTAAGGGGATCAAGGCCAGGGACAACGCGAGGGTAATCACTAGGGCGCCGACGACGGTGCAAACGGCGAGCACCCCGGCCCGGAGTGGCCGGATCTGAGTAGAGGATGGAAGCACAGCAGGCTTGAGATGGGCGATGTTTCCATCCTCACCCGGCAGGTCAAGGTCAGGGGGAAGCCAAGAGTGTGGATCGCCTCCCGTGCAAGCGGCGACTGCGGACAACGGCAAAGCAATGGCCGTAGTACAGGATCGCACCCAAAAACCAGATCCACAGGGTGAAGAGAAGAATGCAGCCCACAACCCCATAGGCCTGAAAGCGGAGACCGAGGGCGAAGAGGCTTCGTCCAAACAGGAGATTGAGAAGGGTGATGCCCGATCCCGCGAGGACCGCCGCCGGCACAAGGGGAGCCAGGGGAATGCGGCGCGAAGGGAGCCACCAGAGCAGCGCCAGGCTCACCAGGATGGCGATGACCAGGGAGATCAAGATATCGAGACCGAGGGAAACCGAGACACCGGCCCGCAGAAAGGCCGGCAGGAATGGATCGATCCATGACCGAACAAAGCCAAAGCCAATGAAACGAATATTACTGATCCATTGATCAAGAATGATGAGAGGTCCTACAAACAAGAGCAATAACAATGCTTTCAACCTCAGGGTGATGAATCGAACCACCACCTGCCGCGCGGTCAGGGATTCAATGTCCAGGGGACGGTTCCACCAAAGTCGATCAGCCCCCCGCTGAAGGGAGAGATAGATGTTGTTAGCACTGAAGGCCAACAGCAGAAAGCCGAGCAGACCAGCGCCGACTCCCTGCCGGAGGAAGCGGGTGAGCGTTTCCTCTACCACAGGCTGGAATGAGACCGGAATGATCTGACCAATCAGGTGCAGAAGCTGTTCCAGAAGGTCACTATCGCGTCCCAGCCAACGGGAGGCCATGGATAAACCGATCAGGAGGGCTGGAAAAAAGGACTGGAGTGTGTGGTACGCGAATGCAGCGCTCAGATCAATGCAGTCTGTGCGCAGCCAAAGTAGATAGGCATGCCAAAGCACCCTTAGGGTGAGGTGTCGTTGCCAGAGGCGTTCCAAAGCAACCGCAAAGAATCAAACCACAAAAGCAGGTTTCAGGCTCCATTCCCCTTGGGCCCGTGAACCTCGGCAATCGTCCACCAATACGCCATCCGCTGCCAATCAGGAATCATCGCTTCATTCACATTGATCGCCCATGGCGAACAATGCACCCAAGCCAGCCCTCTATAGACAAGCACAAAAAAACCACCTTTAGAGGTGGCTTTTTGATCGTGTCCTCTCGACACGTCAGCACCTGCTATGGAAGACAGCAGATGGTGGAAAAAGTTTTACCTGGCATCGCGCTATTTTCGCAGGGGGCTGCCCCCCAACTATCGTTGCCGCTGCTGCGTTTCACACCCGAGTTCGAGATGGATCGGG
>Ga0315905_10002671_pt1 | contig 18676 bp, 16 predicted proteins | sample LakEriMetagenome_5_FD_203522 | JGI IMG/M metagenome (GOLD analysis project Ga0315905, IMG submission 203522) | Freshwater fungal communities from buoy surface, Lake Erie, Ohio, United States - Buoy 4 MA121 | ecosystem: Environmental > Aquatic > Freshwater > Lake | place: USA: Lake Erie, Ohio... | reverse complement strand
CTTCGTTTCAATCGTACAAAAATGAAAAAAATTATTTTCTCAACTTTCGTTCTGTTTTCAATTCAATCGAACGCACAAATTACAATTGGTCAAAATCATCTTCCGCATGCCAATGATGTTTTAGCTCAAGAAAACGCTACGTACGTTGGTACTTTCGATGAAACCGCAACAGGTGCGAATTACACATGGAATTTCGATGAGTCGAACATTCTACTCACCGGAAATGTGACACAAACGGAATGTATCGATATTGCAACAACTCCCTTCGCATATCAAATATTTTTCAATAGTCCATTCGATCCGAATCACAATTCAGATTTTGCTCAAGGATTAACTTCTTTAGGAGGAAATTTTGGACAGCTTCCAATTACGCTGGAAGATCTATACAATTATTATCAGAATACAAATCAACGTTATGCTATCACAGGAGTTGGTGCAACTGTAAATGGTATTCCAATTCCTTCACAAGGAAATCCAATTGATATCATTTATCAGTATCCACTTGCGTTTGGTGATTATATGTCGCATGATTCTCAACAGATCATAGAGATACCAACCTTGGGTTACAGGAAGACTGAACAGACCAGAGTAAACGAGGTAGATGGTTGGGGAACAGTGAATGTCTTTGGAACATCGTATGATGCCTTGCGAGTGAAGACTACCATTTATGCTTCTGATTCAGTTTATGTAGATTTTATTGGATTCGGATTTCAATTTGACAGACCCGTTGCTGTTGAATACAAATGGTTGGTACATGAATGGCGCGTTCCAGTTGTGCAAGTCAACTATACTGCAGGAACTCAATCAGGTGTTTTAATTGCAACAACTCCAAACAGTGTTTCCGAAATTGCGCAAAGCGAATTCGAAATTTACCCAAATCCAACCACCGATTTTGTTCGTATCAATCAACGGGGTCTATATCAAGTGCCATTCATCATTTATGGAGCAAATGGTCAGATTGTCAAATCAGGAAAGGTGTCTGATGGACAAGAGATTCAACTGAGCAATCTTCAGAACGGCTTATACCTCATTAAGTTGGGCAATGCCGAAAAATTCATTGTAAAGAATTAATTACAACTGAATTCGTTGTTGTTGGGATTGGGATCACAGAAGTTTAAATCTGCAGTGTAAATACCATTCACCAAAGCATTGATGTTTGTTGTGTTATTTCCGGCTTCGAGTGGAATGTTGTAAACATATGAACTAGCACGAGAAGCAAATAATCCCAGGCCTCCTAAAATGTTCGTATAGCTTGGTCTCTCTTGAATGATTCCAGTTACCGGTGAATTCACATTGATGTACGTTTTCAATTCTTCATTGGCCAACCCCATGCGTAATTCAAAAGCACGGGTTTTGTTTCCATCATACGTTCCAACCTCTCTGCGAACATGATTGTCAGTAGGAATTGAATTTCCTAAATAAGCAAAATAAGGCTCCGCATTAAAGGTTAAGTTGTAATATCCAGAATTCAAATCCAAATCATCGGCGTTGAATGTTCCAATGTTCCAATCAACAAATTTCGTTGTTTCTGAAACAAGCACAGTTAAGGCATCATCGGCATAAACCTTTTCCTTGTAATACATGCGCAGAGAAAGATCATAAATCTCCGCATTGTCAATTGGAGTCCAACGAATACTTACCTCATCTCTATAATCAATTGCACCTGTTACGGTGTTAACACTCGCCAATGAAAGTCCAAGATTTTCTTGCGGACTCTGAAAGAATACACTGGTGGCTGGAATTACATTCGTTTCAGCTTGAACATCTGGTCTGCTCACAAAATCAACTACAATTCTATACATGGCGTTGCTGTTCAGGCCATTTGGTGTTGGAAGGAAATAAACTGTTTGCTCAGGACCATAGAAAATACCATTAACATCTTTGTTGGTGATGGTCATCTCTTGAAGAGTAAACGTATTCAATACATTTCCGGTATTGGGGTTGTATTCTTCCAAATGAATGAAATTAAATTCTTCCCACTGGTATTCAGAGCTATCGCGAATTTGAGCGTATTCAAGATTGTTTCCATTGCCTAAAAAAGTTTTCGTAATCTTCACAAACTGCGTATCAGCACCGGGATCTAATAATCCGAAGACAATGGTAGTGCTTTTATAAGGAGCATTCAAATCAACGTCAGTCTCACAAGCGCTGAATAAACTTGCGAACAGAATTCCGAAAAAAGTATAGGTTAGAAATTTCATGGGGTTAAAGATACACGATGTCGCTTTGCATTGTTTCTTGATTTTCTTATAATTTTCAGTTCAATTGAGATAAAAATTCCAAGGTGTTTACTTGATCAGCATAATCATTTAAACTAGGTTTTTGCGCCTCTCCAAAAGGAGTAGAGTGATTTCCAACTTCACATTGAATTTCATTTTCTCTCGAATTCAAAGTCTGTCTCAATGATTCCATATTCGCGTATCTCTCATAAAAGAGCGATGCCACGGGCGAGGTTAAATTTGAATCTTGTTTGAAAATGATAAAGCCATTTTCGAGTAAATCTTCCTTGTTCAACAACCAAACGGCTTTGTTGTAATCATAGTTGTTCGCGTATTTGTTGTGGTTTTTTATTTCTTTAAATGAATACAGAGCTTTGAAAATTCGATCTAAATCAAAGTCTTCAGGAATGAAAACCTTCGTCACGTTCCTACAACCTAAACCGAAGTAATCAAAAATGTCATTGCCCAAAAGATGAAGCTGCTCTTCCGATTCGGAACCATCTAAAATGGCAATGCTTGTTCTGTGCTTACGAATAATATGCGGGTATTTTCCGAAATACGTTTCGAAATGAACGGCAGAACTATTGCTGCCAGTGGCTATGACAGCGTGAAAATCAACAAGCTTTCCGGAAACAAATTGACAAGCATTTTCAAGTGAATTGTCAAATTTCATGGCAATTTTTAATACCAGAGGAATCAAAACGGCATCATCGGTACTGAGCTTTATCAATGCGCGATGTCCCATGATCAATACGCTTAAAATATCATGAAAGCCAACCATTGGAATATTTCCTGCGCAAATAATGGCTACGGTTTTCGACTCAAGTGCATAAGTGAAGGGGGAAGTCCAAGCAAGTAATTTTTCTTCAGTTAGTTCTTCTGACCAATTGTTGAACATTTTTCGCACTTCTTCCGAAGTAAACCATCCGTTATAGGTGTGCGATGTCTCAACAATATGCATTCCGGCGGCATACTCATCTTCTGTTAATCCACATGAATAACCAGGGTAAACGGCGCTTGTTCCCCACAATTTCAAGATTTTGCCAATTTGAACAAATGCTAGTATGCGTTGTTCTTTCTTTGAATTCATTCGCGCTGTATTATTTTTGTGGCGAATTTACAATTAGAAATTAAAAAACAGGTGCTATGGCAATAATGATTACAGATGAATGCATCAATTGCGGAGCGTGTGAACCGGAATGTCCGAATCATGCCATTTACGAAGGTGGTGCTGAATGGAAATACAGTGAAGGTACAGGCTTGCGCGGTATCATAACCCCAATCCATGGTGGTGGGGAATTGGATGCCGATGGACTAAACAATCCGAAGAGCATGGATGTTTACTACATCGTATCAGATAAATGTACCGAGTGCATGGGCTTCCATGATGAGCCACAGTGCGCAGCCGTTTGTCCGGTTGATTGTTGTGTAGATGATCCAGATTTCAGAGAGACGGAAGAGTTTTTGCTTCAGAAAAAAGCTTTTATGCATTTGTGAAAAAACCAAGTCAAAAAAAAAAAGGGGCCGAGGCCCCTTTTTTTTTCCCGTCTGTTATTTTCCATTAACAAATTTCAATTCTTCAATGATGTTTTTTCCACCCATCAATTCCTCTACAATAAACAACACGTAGCGAATGTCTACCACTATTGTACGTTGAAGTGCAGGCTCGTAGGCAATATCACCGCTCATGGCCTCCCAGTTGCCGTCAAAGGCAATACCAATAATGTTTCCTTTCGCATCTAAAGTTGGACTACCGCTGTTTCCACCGGTAATATCAAGATCTGCAATGAAGCAAGTCACCAACTCGCCTTTTTTATTTGCATAGCGACCAAATTCCTTATTCTCTAATTTTTTTGCCAAAGCATCTGGAACTTCAAACTCAGGATTACTGTTGTCTTTCTTTTCAAGAATTCCTTTTGAAGTGGTGTAGAAGTTATAGCGCACTGCGTCTGCAGCTTGATAATCTCTTACTTTTCCATAGGTAATACGCATGGTGCTATTCGCATCGGGTGCATATTGTTTTTTCGGATTCATTTCACGAAGTCCGGCAATGAAAAGGCGTTGTCCCTTAGACATTTTCTCCCTTGGGAACAGAGCGTCCATTGGTGCCATATGCGATGCATTGCTTTTTGCTATGATCAATGCTAAATCTTTTGACGCAACTTCTTGTGTTGGATTCGAAAGGAAACGCAACAACTGGTTTTTGTTCATGAGTACTGAATTCCCGAACAATGACTTGGCTAACAAGGAAACATCTGATCCGTATTCCTTGTCTAACAAATCTGTATGCCATGACGGTCTGTCTTCGGCATTGATGCGTGATCTGTACAAATTAATTAACGCAACAAATACATCATGATCTGTATTCACATTGAACTCTACGTAAAACGCTTCGGCTTCGTCTCTTAAAGATTTGAGAATTTCCTGCTTTTTAGATTCATCTGATTCAGCAAAATATTTTTCAAGTCCAGCATTGATGCTAGAAGCCAAACTTAAAAATTCTGCACCATTACCAGCTAACCGCGCATACAACGCTTTTCTTTGAATCTCATTGGTTGTAGTGTAATACTCTTGTAATTGTGGAAGAGCGGTTCCGTATTTCGCTTTAGCCGACTCATTTCCAGACATCCATTTTGTAAACGCTTCTTCCACCTCTGTTTTCTTTCCTGCAACATCAAGCTTTTTCAATCCTCTCGTTTGTCCAATATAATATTTCCAAGAGTTAGCTGTAGACGCATATTTTGCAGCATACATCAGACGTGTACCTTCATTCGCATCCATGTTTTTCTTCCATGTCTCTAATTTCAATCCAAGGCATTCAACTAGAATAGGATTCTGAACATCTACCGCCTGTTCTACACCATACGAAGTAAGGTAGCGCGATGTGCGTGCAGGATATCCCATGATCATTGCGAAATCACCTTCTTTCACTCCTCCAAGATTTACTGGGAAGAAATGTTTTGGAGCATAAGGCTTATTTTCTTTGTTGTAGTCAGCTGGTAAGTTGTCTGCGCCGGCATAAATGCGAAGCATACTGAAGTCACCGGTATGTCTTGGCCACATCCAGTTGTCTGTGTCGCCACCAAATTTCCCTACAGACTCAGGTGGATTGCCCACCAAACGAATGTCTCTGTATGTTTGATAAATAAAGAGATAGAATTCATTTCCTCCATAAAAAACCTTGACTTCTGCATTGTATTTTCCTTTTTCAGTCTCATTAATGCGAGCAACAATATCTTTTTGAGCTTTACCTATGGTCTTGCTGCGTTCGGCTTCAGACATACCGTCGTTCAATTGAGCATTGATCTCTGCAGTTACATCTTCAACGCGCACCAAAAGTGAAAGTGTTAAACCTGGAATTGGAATTTCTTCAGAGAAGGATTTCGCACAGAAACCATTTTTCAAAATGTTATTTTCCAAGGTTGAAGAAGATTGAATGGCATCATAAGCACAGTGGTGGTTGGTGAAAATCAATCCTTGATTACTTACAATTTCACCGGTACAGAATCCGCCACCAAATCGAACAATAGCATCTTTCAATGAAGCTTTGTTGATGTTGTAAATGTCTTCTTTCGAAAGTTTTAATCCAAGATTATGCATCTCGGCTTCGTTGATTTTATTCAACATGGCCACCACCCACATACCTTCCGTAGCGAATACAGAAGTTGAGGCAACGAACATCCAAGTGATGAGTATAAGAAGTTTCTTTTTCATGGTTAAATGGAAAGATTGATTATTGGTTTTGGTTTTTATTTCTTTTTTAATTTCGATTTCTGAGCATCAAGCTTAGCCTGTTGTGCTTTTTGCATTTCTTCAATGCGTGAGGCGAGTCCACCTTTTTTCTTTGGCTTCTTTTTGTTCTCTTCAATTTTAGCTCGAATGGCATTCTCATCAATGAAGTATTTCTTAATGGCCCACATTTGACCAATTGAAATCATGTTCGCAGTGAAATAATACATAGTTAAACCGGCAGGCATACTGTTGAAGAAGAAGATCATCATGAAACTGAAGATGTTCATCATCACAGCCATATTCGGCATGCCAGGCTGCGTCATAGTTGGTTGAGACCCCATACTCATCTTAGAGTACAAGAAGGTAGATGCAGCCATGAGCAATGTGAATCCGCTGACATGCGAACCATACATGGGAATGTTGAATGACAAGTCTAGAATACTATCATAGGCAGCAAGGTCATCTGCCCATAAAAATGATTTTCCGCGTAGGGTAATTTCCGCAGGGAAAAATCTGAACATCGCATAAAGAATAGGCATCTGTAAAAGCACAGGTATGCATCCTGCGAATGGATTCACCCCTGTTTGTCTGTACAAAGCCATGGTCGCTTGTTGTTTTTCAACAGCTTCTTTGCCCTCATACTTTTTATTGATCTCGTCAATTTCGGGTTTTAAAACACGCATTTTCGCTCCGCTTAAAAAGTTTTTCCAGGTGATTGGGAAAAGCAGCATTTTAATAAGGAGCGTAACAATGAAAATGATTAAACCATAAGAGAAAGTTCCAATGTGCTCTGCAAGAAATTCGAACAAAGGACGAATGGCGTATTTATTTACATAGCCAATGATCCACCAACCGTAGTCAATGATATTCGTGAATTCCTCAATATTGGTAGCTCCAAGCGCCTCATATGAGTTCGGACCTAAATAATAACTAAAGTTAAGTTGTGCGTTGTTCGATTTTGGGGTAGTTAACGGTAGTTTGGCGTAGTACAATTTGTTACTCGTAGAGTCCTGCAAAACATAAACATCCAATTTGGCTCCCTTATCGAAACCGTTGTCTGAAATCAGAGCAACAGAAAAATAGTTTTGTTTTAAATCTACCCAATGCAACGGTACTTCCAATGTCTCAGAATCATTGCCCGTTTCACTGAGGTAATCTCTGTCTTCGCCCGGAGTATGGAAGAAAATAGATGATTTACTTCTCTCTGTTTGCAGTCCTTTTTCGTTGGTGTGACCAAGTAATTTCCAGTCCAATTCAAGCGGTGAATTGAATACTTCGTTTTCTAAGCCAACAATATTCAATTGGCATTGAACCTGATATGAATTGGGTTCAAGAGTATAAACCCATTCCATATATTGTGCATCAGAAACTCCCTTAGCCCTTAAACGAATTTCACCTTTCTGAGAAGAGGCATCCACTTGAGTGGTGTTTGGTTCGAAATAAAGTTCTGAAGATTGCACGGTCTCACCTTTTCCATTTTTCCAATTCAAATTCATCATGGTATTGGTGGTATCCCACAACTCAATATGTTGTGCTGAGCCATATTTTGTGAACTCATTTAAAGTGGCCCGATGCAGGTGACCGCCTTTGGTGCTTATTTGAACAGAGATCTTATCGTTCTTCAAAGTGACCAATTCAAATCTCGATTGAGAAGCAGAAGTGGCAAGAGATGCATAGCGATCTGTATTTAATCCCGATGGCTCTGTTATAACTGCAGCAGCTGGCTGAGGCGCCGGTTGACTTTGCGGTGCTTGTTGTTCGGGAGCTGCGCTAGGGGTAGCATTTTCCTGAGTTTGTTCCTGTTCTTTGGCAGCTTCATTGGCACTGTACCAGCTAAATCCGAAGGCCAGAAGCAACATAAATAAAAGCCCAAGGATGGTGTTTTTGTCAAATTTCATATCTTCAATTGAGGTGCAAAAGTCGGAAGGAATCAACAAAGTTTTACTTTTTTTTGTCACATCTCACTGCAATTAGCAACTTTGCCAAAATTGAACTCCTTGAAATCCTTTTCACTTCAACTCATCTCCATTCTTATTTTTTTAGGGGTGAGTGCTGCGTTGGCTTTCTATTTCGGGAGCACAGAAGCTTGGAACAACTGGGTACTTATTGAATCTCGATTACCACACGTATTGGGTGCACTCATTGCCGGTTCAGCATTGGCCCTTTGCGGACATTTCATGCAGTGGCTTTTTCGCAACCCATTGGCTGGCCCTTCGGTTTTAGGGGTCACCAATGGCGCAAGTTTGGGAATGGCGTTGATTGTTCTCTTGCCAGGCACTTTAGGCAATCTCATAGGTTCTCAACTCATAGCCTCTTTTCTTGGTGCCTTTGTAGTCTTGATCTTAATGGCATCGATGTCAAAAAAATTCACCAATGTTACAGCTCTTCTTATTGTTGGAATGTTGCTGGCTCATTTAACAGGGGCCATTGAAACCATTTTACTCAGGTCTGCCACAGATGAAGCAAGAACAACCTTTGTATTCTGGGGCATGGGGTCACTAGACGCACTTCAACCGATACAACTTCCACTTTTATTTATAGGAGGCTTAGTCCCTGTTTTACCACTTTGTTTTTACTCGAAGGCCATGCACGCGTATGCGTTGGGTGACGAAATTGCCATGACCTCGGGGGTTCATGTGGGGCGACTCAGACTATTTTTCTTTTTGTGTATCGGTGTTTCGGTCGCAACTATAACGGCGTTTTGTGGACCTCTGGTTTTTGTTGGATTTGTTACTCCACACCTTGCAAGAATATATGTTGGGTCTGGTAGCTTAAAGAAGTTGAACGCAATTGTTCCATTGACTGGTGCAATTTTTTTGGTTCTGGCAGATGTGTGCTCGCGCTATTATGGGCTGCCAATTAATGCAGTGCTTGCATTGGCGGGGCTGCCAATCATGATTTATCTACTCCTTTATTCCAAATACGCGCAAGCATGGATCAGCTGAGAATTGAAGCAAAAGGTATCTCCATGTTTTTTGAAGATAAGGTCATCTTTGAAAAATTGAATTGGGTGGGAAAGGAAGGGGATTTTTGGGCTATTGAAGGCAACAACGGAGCTGGTAAATCCACCCTATTAAAAATATTGGCAGGTATTCTGAAACCCGGTCAGGGCGGTGTTCATTTGAATGAAATAAACATTGAACACATTTCCATCAGTGATCGAAAGAATCATTTGGGCTACATGCCAAGTAAGCGCATGCTTTCGGGTTGGATAGATGTGGAAACAGCGGTAGAGGTTGGGGCTCGAACAGAAATGCTTCCGAAGATTGACCATCTGCTTCATGAATTCGAATTGAGTGAAAAACGAAATCAACTTATTCAATCGCTGTCAGACGGGGAATACGTTCGAATGCAACTTGTGCGCCTCATCTTACAAGATCCAGATGTTGTATTATTGGACGAACCGGCTGCGATGCTCGATTCAACTTGGCGAAAAAAAGTCTATGAATATTTATCGCAATGGGCAAGAAGAGGCAAGGTAGTTGTCATCTGTTCACATGAATTGGAACTGAACAAGCTTTATTGCAATCAGATTCTTCACCTTTAATAACTTTACAAAAAAATTAGTACATGCAAAAAATTGCTTGGATTGTGCTTTTCGTTTGCACATCAATGATCACAACGTTCGCTCAAAAACAAATTGAAGCCAACATTTCAGATGTAACAGTCTTCTTAACGGGAGCCCAAATCAGACACAAGGGAAGTGTAACTTTGAAGAAGGGTGAGAATAAATTGATTCTCTCTGGTTTAACAGCGAATATGGATGTGAATTCCATTCAAATCATTGGCAATCCAGATTATGTCATCTTAAGTGTAAAACACAGATTCAATTATGAATCAAAAAAATCAAACGCACGTGTTCAATCCATTCAAGATAGTCTGAAGTTATTGGCCTTTCAGAATGCCGAACGCGCCAGTATGCGAAATGTATACAACGAAGAAAAGTCGTTCCTTCAAACCAACAGATCCATTAAAGGTGAAAACACCCTTCTTCTAAAAGAAGATCTTGCTGAAATGGCAGATTTTTATCGTTCAAGAATGAAGGAGATTGAATACAAACTGTTGGAGTTGAATCAAAACGATCGCGAGTCCAATGAGAAGATTTCAAAATTGCAACAGCAACTCTCTCAATTGAATTCTCAGAATAGCACGAATCCCAGCGAGATTGAATTTGTTCTCCAGTCAGCAGATGAGAAAAAATCGGAAGTAGAGATTGCATACATCACCAACGGAGCGGGTTGGACACCCTATTATGATTTGCGTTCAGAAGACATTGAATCTGATATTGAATTTACGTACCGAGCCAAAGTATATAACAGCACGGGAAATGACTGGAAGCGCGTAAATCTGACCTTGTCAACAGGAAATCCATCTGCAGGAGCACAAGCTCCAACCATAAGTCCATGGTATGTCAATTTCTATACACCCCAAGTATACGATAAACGCAACCGTTCGGAAGGTTATCGCCAACCATATCTAGATGGCGCTCCGGCTGCAGCGCTGGAGTATAAAGATGAAGCAACAATTTCATCCAAGCTAACCAACGGCTTCACTACTACTGCTAGTTATACAACCATTGTAAATTCATCTGTTAGTGTTGAGTTTAAAATAGGAGTGAAGTATGACATTGACAGTGACAATGAACCGGTGGAAGTGGTGATGCAAAAACAAAAGTTGAAAGCAAACTACAAATACGTGTGCATACCTAAACTGGACCTGTCTGCATATTTACAAGCTGAGATTACAGACTGGATGCAATACAGTTTATTGCCAGGAGAAAGCAACATTTATTTCCAGGGAACTTTTGTTGGAAATGGATACATTGACCCCGCAATGGCCAATGATACCTTGCAACTTTCTTTGGGTAAAGACGCAGGCATTGTTGTGAAAAGAGATCAATTGAAAGATTTCTGTAAGGCGGGAGTGTTAGGTGGGAAAAAAACCATCACCAAGGCGTTTGAAATTAGTGTCATGAACACCAAAAAGAAATCCATTCAAATGGAGATCCTGGATCAAATTCCAATGAGCAATAACGCAGAGATAGAGGTGGTGGTAGATGAGTTGAGTATGGGAGTTCAAGATGTAAAAACAGGATTGGTTACGTGGAAGGAAAAAATAGAGCCTGAGTCGACCATTAAACGCAACTTGCGCTTCACGGTTAAATACCCGAAGAAGCAATTTATTCAAAACCTCTAACTCAGACATGAGTGGTCGGTTGTTGTATTGGCTTGTACTGAAGCCTCTGAGTTTACTCCCTTACTGGATGCTTTATGGCATTTCTGACTTCTTCTGTTTTATTTTATACAGATGCATCGGATACCGCAAGAAGGTGGTGTTGGGAAATTTGAAAATGGCATTCCCGGAAAAGTCAGACTCAGAGCGAAATGCAATTGCACGCGAGTTCTACGCACATTTTTGCGACCTGGTAGTAGAAGCCATCAAAAATTTTTCAGCGAGGGAGTCGGAACTGAAAAAGCGCTTTGTGAATTTGAATCCTGAAGTTCTAGATCACTATTTCAATCAAGGCAAAGGGGTTATTATTTGTGGCGGGCATTATGCCAATTGGGAAATGTGGGGTGTTTCTACCCCACTTCAAACACAAATGCCTTTGGTTGCAATTTATAAACGCTTGGCCGATGCATATTTGGATGGAAAAATGCGAGAAACACGCAGGAAGACCGGTTTAGATCTGGTGCCAACCCGCGAGGTTAAAAAGTTTTTAGAGGAAAATGCAGGAAGAAATTTCGGGATGGTTTTCGCCATTGATCAATCACCTGCCGACCCTAAAAAATCGGTTTGGATAGAGTTCTTAGGACAATTGAGTCCTGCATACTTTGGGGCTGAGAAACACGCCAAGGAACTCAATTGGCCCATGGTTTATGGGCATGCAGAAAGAATCAAGCGGGGGCATTACACAGTCAGATACAGCGTAGTTACTGAAAATCCAACGGCTTTCGAAGACGGTGAGCTGATTCAATACGTCAGTACATTTCTTGAAGAAGACATTCGGCAAGTGCCCTATTTGTGGTTGTGGACGCACAAACGGTGGAAACATCAAAACAAGCAGCCTAAAGGGGTTAGAACATGGACAAAGGCTGATGTTTCAGAAAAAATATAAGGAAGTCTTGTTTACTTGAATTTGATTTGTATATTTGCACCCCTCAATTGAGGAAATAAATCTACGGTTATGAATCGCATTAAAGAATTAGAAAAGAAATTAAATCCAGTAAAAGAATGGCCATCATTTCAAGCTGGTGATACTATTTCTGTTACTTATAAAATTATTGAAGGAGCGAAAGAGCGTCTTCAAACCTTTACCGGTGTTGTTATTCAGCGTCGTGGTACTGGAACAACTGAAACGTTTACAATCAGAAAAATGAGTGGAAACGTTGGTGTTGAGCGTATTTTTCCTTTCGCTTCACCTATGTTAGATACCATTGAAGTAAACAAGCGTGGTCGTGTGCGTCGTGCACGTATTTTCTACCTACGCAGTCTTACTGGTAAGGCAAGTCGTATTCAAGAGAAGAAGCGTTTTGTTGCAGAGGCGTAAGCCAAAGTCGAAACGGTTATTTTTTTTTACTCCCCAATTTGGGGAGTTTTTTTTTGCATCAAAAAAGCCCTTCCGTTGAAGAGCTTTTCTGAATCCTTAACCAAAACCTATACTTCCCAGAATGGGATGTTACGTGTGTAACGATATCAATTCTATTAAAATTGTGCCAATTCAAAATTCTTTGATACATTTCGTCGATGAAAAATGAAACCGATCCTAAACTAAGTCAGCTCGTAGCGCATGTGGCCGACTTTCACAACGCATTCAAACTTCCTGTTAGAACAGAACAGACAGGGCAATTGTCTGAAAAAGAACTAACACTTCGTTTCAATCTCATGAAAGAAGAAAATGAAGAGTATCTTGAGGCTGCACAACGCGGGGATTTAGTTGAAATAGCAGACGCATTGGGTGATATGCTTTACATACTGTGCGGTACGATCAATGCACATGGATTGCAAGATGTTATGGGGGAAGTTTTTGAAGAAATTCAGCGCAGCAATATGAGTAAATTGGATGCCAATGGAGAGCCTATTTACAGGGAAGATGGGAAGGTGATGAAGAGTGACCGTTACTTCAAACCGAATATTACGCAGTTTATCAAGTAATTAAAGGGTTCTGATTATCTTTGCACCTCAAATTTTATTATGCTAGATATTCATTTGCCAGATGGTAGTGTGCGTCAAGTAGAGCAGGGTACAACTGCACTGCAATTGGCAGCCCAAATTAGTGAAGGCCTTGCGCGCAACGTGCTTGCTGCTGAGGTTAATGGAGAAGTGGTTGATGCTTCGCGTCCGCTTCCAGCCAATGCGCAATTGAAGTTGTTGACATGGAATGATGAGAACGGGAAATCTACGTTGTGGCACAGTTCTGCACACCTCATGGCAGAGGCTTTAGAGTCATTGTATCCGGGAATTAAGTTGGCCATTGGTCCTCCCATTGAAAACGGATTTTATTACGATGTTGATTTCAATGGGCATACTTTTTCACAAGAAGATTTTTCGAAAGTAGAGAAGTTAATGTTGGAATTGGCTCGTCAAAAGAATGAGTACATTCGAAAAGAAGTTTCTAAAGCTGAGGCCGTTTCGTATTTTACAGAAAAAGGCGATCAGTACAAATTGGAGTTAATTGAAGGGCTTCAAGACGGAGAAATAACATTCTATTCGCAAGGAAACTTTACAGATTTGTGTCGTGGTCCGCACATTCCGAATACCGGATTCATCAAAGCGGCCAAACTCATGAACGTAGCAGGTGCGTATTGGAGAGGCGATGAAAAGAACAAGATGCTAACCCGGGTTTACGCGGTTACTTTTCCGAAGCAAGCTGAATTAGATGAGTATTTGAAGCAGGTTGAAGAAGCGAAAAAACGCGATCACAGAAAGTTGGGTAAAGAATTGGGCTTATTTCATTTCTCTCAGCGTGTGGGAAGTGGACTTCCGTTGTGGCTACCGAAAGGGACAGATCTTCGAACTCGACTTCAAGCCTTCTTACAAGAAGCTCAGAAGAAAGCTGGATATTTACCCGTTATTACGCCACACATTGGTTCAAAAGAATTATATGAAACCAGCGGTCATTGGGCGAAATACGGAGCAGATAGTTTTCAGCCTATACATACACCACAGGAAGGTGAGATGTACATGTTGAAACCCATGAACTGCCCGCATCACTGTGAAATTTACAACGCTGAACCCAGATCATATCGCGATTTGCCTTTACGATTGGCAGAATTTGGAACCGTTTATCGCTATGAGCAAACAGGTGAATTGCACGGATTAACGCGCGTTCGCGGGTTTACGCAAGACGACGCGCATATTTTCTGCACACCAGAGCAAGTCAAGGAAGAGATAGGAAAAGTGATTGATTTGGTTTTGTATATTTTCAAGACCTTGGATTTCCATGATTATTTAGCTCAGGTCTCATTGCGTGATCAGGTGAACAGAGATAAATACATTGGCTCGGAAGAAAATTGGGAAAGAGCAGAGCAGTCTATTCAGGAAGTGGCGAATGAAAAAGGGTTGAAGACCATTGTTGAATATGGTGAAGCGGCGTTTTATGGGCCAAAATTGGATTTCATGGTTCGTGATGCGATTGGTAGAAAGTGGCAATTGGGAACAGTGCAATTGGATTACAACTTACCTGAACGATTCCAATTGGAATATACCGGAGCAGATAACCAAAAGCACCGGCCGGTTATGATTCACCGTGCGCCTTTTGGCAGTATGGAACGCTTTGTAGCTATTTTAATCGAACATTGCGCTGGGCAATTCCCACTCTGGTTAACCCCCGAGCAAGTTCGAATATTACCCGTGAGCGAGAAATACAACGAATACGCAAAAAAAGTAGCAAATTCACTTGAAATTTCCGATATTCGCGCCTCCGTTGACGATAGTAATGAGAAAGTAGGGAAGAAAATTCGTGAAGCAGAGTTAGCTCGTGTGCCTTATATGTTGGTAGTTGGAGAGAACGAAATGCTTGCTGAATCAGTATCTGCACGGAAAAAGGGAGTGGGCGATATGGGCATTTTCAGTATTGCTGATTTTGCCAAAGTGGTGAATGAAGAGGTGAAAAACATGTTACAAAAAATTTAAATTTTAAGCATATCAGACAAAACAACATGAGGGGCCGACGAATAGTTGAACCCGAGCATAAAATAAACGAGCGGATCAGTGCGCAGGAAGTGCGTGTGGTTGGCGAAAACGTAGAACCAGGAGTTTATTCTCGTGACAAAGCGTTGAAACTAGCTCAAGAGTTGGAAGTTGATTTGGTTGAAATTTCACCAAACGCAGTTCCTCCGGTATGTCGATTAATCGACTACAAAAAGTTTCTTTACGATCAAAAGAAGAAACAAAAGGAGATGAAAGCGAAGCAGGTGAATGTAACAGTGAAGGAGATACGCTTCGGTCCGAATACCGATGATCATGATTTTCAATTTAAATTGAAGCATGCTCAGGAGTTTTTGAAAGAGGGAAGTAAAGTAAGGGCCTATGTGTTCTTCAAAGGAAGAAGTATTGTATTCAAAGAGCGTGGAGAAATTTTGTTGTTGAAGTTTGTGCAGGAGTTGGCTGAGCTGGGAACACCAGAGCTTTTGCCAAAATTGGAAGGGAAGAAAATGTTTGTGGTTATAAACCCGAAAAAGAAATAAATTAAAACCTAAATAAAATGCCAAAAGCGAAAACCAAATCCGGCGCTAAAAAGCGTTTCCAGGTAACTGGATCCGGTAAGATTAAGCGCAAGAAGGCGTTCAAGAGACACATCTTGACAAAGAAAGCTACCAAGCGTAAGCGTGCTTTGACAAAAGATGGACTTGTACATCCTTCAGACGTGAAATCAATTAAGGCGCAGTTACTCGTAGCCTAATGCACCTCGTGCATCAAAAGAAGTAACGGTAAGTTTAACCCGGTAGAAAGGTATAAGATCGAAAGACACCTTCGCCAAAAAAACAAAACAAAATGCCAAGAGCAAAAAATGCAGTCGCATCAAGAGCCAGAAGGAAAAAAGTACTTAAGCTCGCCAAAGGCTATTTCGGTTCACGTAAGAACGTTTGGACCGTAGCCAAAAACTCAGTTGAAAAAGCGTTATCATACGCCTATGTAGGACGTAAATTACGTAAGCGCCACTTCCGTGCGTTGTGGATTGCCCGTATCAATGCAGGTGCTCGTATGCACGGCATGTCTTACAGTGAATTCATGGGTAAAGTTCATAAAAGCGGAATTGAATTGAACAGAAAAGTTCTTGCCGATTTAGCAATGAATCACCCAGAGGCGTTCAAGGCTGTTGCTGAGCGTATAAAATAATATTCCAGTTTTAAGGAAGAAAAAAATCTCCGCAAGGAGATTTTTTTTGTGCCCGAATTTAGTGTGCGCTATTGAATGGTAATTGGAATGGTGCCAATACTTACCTGATTGTTTTTTCCATACAGACCCGCTTTCCATGTATAAAAATCTTCGATAGATAGGGCGTATAGTCTAGCTGATTTGTCCATGTCTAAAAGCGGTTTTCTGAGTTCAGCATCACTATAAATAACAACAAGCTCATCAATTTGAGGTTTTACATCTGAGCTTAACCATGTGTTCAACTCGGTGCATTGTGGATGCTCTGTAAATTCAGTTGCTCCAGCGAAAAGCGTATAGGATTTATCGCCCTTCATGGGCACCATGTCGAGACTGTTGTAACTGGGCCCAGGGAAAAGTCTATAGGCTTTGTTTACCACGTGGTCAATGTAATAAATGCTTAAAAATCCTTTTTGTGATGATTTCACTTGAAGAAACAGTTGAGAACCATCTTTGAAAAGGGTAGAGGTGTTTTTAAATGATTTGTCGGTGGCCGTTAGCAGGTTTAATTTCACCCGACCTTCATCAGGAAACTTTTGCACCAAACCCGAAGCTATGGCTTCAACTTCGAGCGTGTTTCCTGAACAAGTCCATTTGAATTCTGGCGCTTTGGTGTCTCGAACCCATTCACCATTCACTTGTGTTTTCGTTAAGGTTTGGAACGATTGATTCATTCCTCCGTCTTTTTCATTGACATTGTTGATGGTAACTTCAGAGATGCGAACACCACATTCTTTCTCAATTGCCCGCAGTTTAGCTTGCTCCAAACATTGTTGTTCAAGTGCTTCCATACTTGTATTTCTGGGTAGAACCATCTTGTAACGTGTTTCAATAACATCAATGGGTTTTTGTGCTATTGTATGCATGGATAATAAGCTGAAAAATAGAGAAAAGAGTTTATTCATGTTTCAAATTTAAGGGCTATTTTAGGGGCATGAAAAAAAATATATTATTTCTTGTTTTTCTTTTTTCACAAGCTGTTCTTTTTTCTCAAATAGAGGGCCAAAGTGGCACTTACTCATTTAGTATCAAAAAGAAAATAGAGCCACCCATTCTCACTTTTCCAGATGGATCTGTCAGGTTTTCAGATGTTGATGGCAATAACATCATCAACGCAAACGAATCGTGTGAGCTCAAATTTAAATTAAGTAACACCGGAATTGGCGACGGTACTGGTTTGAAAGCGAAATTATCTGCCACGGGTAATGCAGATGGAATAACCTTCTCGAATATTACGCCCATAGCCAATGCTATTAAAGGGAAAGAAATTGAATACCGCTTGCCCATCTCTTCGAATATGTCAACCGTTGACGGATCAATTGAATTGACATTGTTCATTGAAGAACCGAACGGATTTAATACAGACGAAGTTAAACTTGAAATTCAAACCAAAAAATTTGCGGCGCCAGATGTGCAAGTGGTTGACTTTATTGTATACGCTGAAGATGGCTCGAAACAATTGGAGTACAATAGGCCATTCAATTTACAATTGTTGGTTCAAAATACGGGGCAGGGAATCGCCAACAATGTACAAGTGAAGCTTCCCATGCCGAACAATGTCTTTTTAACCTCGGGAGAAGACCTTGTAAACATAGGTACCTTGCTTGCTGGAGAACAGCGAAGTCTAGAATACAGCATTGTAATCAGCAAGAAGTTCACCAATGCAAATTTGAATTTAGCAGCATCTCTCACTGAATCTTATGGGAAATATGCAAAGAATTGGAGTGGAAATTTCCAATTAAACCAAAGCATAGCCTCACAAAAGTTGGTTGTTGATGGCAAAGTAGAAGAGCAAAAAGACATTCAAGTCGCTTCTCTGCGTAGCGATGTAGATAAGGACATTCCAACTGGAATTGCGTCGAAACAGAACCGCTATGCGTTAATCATAGGCAATGAAGATTATTCTTCGAAGCAACCTGGATTGGAGAAAGAGGTGAACGTAGATTTCGCAGCAAACGATGCGCGGGTTTTCGCGGAGTATGCTGAAAAAGTATTGGGCTATCCCAAAGAAAACATTCGCTTGCTAACCGATGCAACAAAAGGTACCATGTCTCAGGGTGTGGATTGGTTGGTGAAAAAGGCACAGGCTCAAGGCGATGCTGAAATCATCTTTTATTACAGTGGTCATGGTCTTCCTGAAGAGATAAGTAAAGAGCCGTATTTAATTCCTGTAGATGTGAGCGGAACCCAAGTTCAAAACGGACTTTCATTGATCATGGTATATGAACTTCTTGCTCAAAGCACAGCGAAGAAATGCGTGGTGGTATTGGATGCCTGCTTCAGCGGAGGCGCGCGAAACAAAGAGTTAACCGCATTGAAAGGTGTGAAGGTAAAAGCAAGTGTAGATG
>Ga0315905_10002669_pt1 | contig 18681 bp, 16 predicted proteins | sample LakEriMetagenome_5_FD_203522 | JGI IMG/M metagenome (GOLD analysis project Ga0315905, IMG submission 203522) | Freshwater fungal communities from buoy surface, Lake Erie, Ohio, United States - Buoy 4 MA121 | ecosystem: Environmental > Aquatic > Freshwater > Lake | place: USA: Lake Erie, Ohio... | reverse complement strand
ATAATTAATCGTTCATCAATCGATCGAGGAATATCTTTTTCAAATATCTCTAGTTCAAATTTTATTGAAACTAATAGTATGGAAATAAATAAACAATATTTAGAACAGAAAAATACCAATATTGAAGAAGATGGTTTATTAGGAACAGATTCCCTTGTTTCAAGAGGTGATCCTATTCTTTTTCAAAAATTTAAAGGCAAAATTGGACTAAAAAAGGAACAATTTTTTTGTTATAATAGTTCCGAAAAAGCTATTATTGATCAAATCAAAGTATCATCTGAATTTAAAAAAAATGTTAAAAAAATAAAAACCTCCATTAAAATAAGAAGTAGAAGAAGACCAAATATGGGTGATAAATTTGCCTCCCGTCATGGTCAGAAAGGAGTTTTTTCTTTAGATTTTTCTGCCATCGATTTACCGTTTTCTGAGATCGGGATTATTCCAGATATCTTATTTAACCCAAATGGTTTGCCATCTAGAATGACAATGGGTTTGGTAATTGAAAGTTTAGCTGGAAAAAGTGGAACAATAACGGGTTCTTTCAACGATTCATCTCCATTTAGGTGTTCTGAAGAAATTGATTCTTTTGGAAAATTTTCAGAACAAATACGTCAAGTTGGTTTTCAATATTTCGGAACTGAAAATTTATATTCGGGTTATTCAGGGGAACCTCTGGAAAAAGAAATATTTACAGGAGTCGTTCATTATCAAAGACTTCGTCATATGGTATTAGATAAATTTCAGATCTCAAACAAAAGTCCAATTAATAATTTAACAAGACAGCCCATAAAAGGAAGGAAAGCTGGTGGTGCAGTAAGATTTGGAGAAATGGAAAGAGATGCTTTATTAGGACATGGTTGTACATTCTTATTGCACGACAGAATACAATTTTCAAGCGATTTACATTCTACAATGAATGATGAGAAAATTCCTCAGTTTTCGAATACCGATCAACACTATAGTTCAAAGTTACCGGAAATAAAGATCCAGAACAAATTTAGAAAGATTCCCAGGAAATTATTCTTGCCTTACATTTTCAAATATTTAATGTCAGAATTAGCAGCAATTAACATTAAAATAAAAATTAATTTAGATCTTTAATAAACGCCAGCTTGGCGTAGAGGTAACGCGTTGGTCTTGTAAACCAAAGATCACCAGTTCGATTCTGGTAGTTGGCAAATTTATGAAATAAACTCATATAATTTATTATAATTAAATATGATCGGTAAGTATTTTTATTAGTTACTTAAAAACGTTCACACTTATTCTTACAAAACCCTAAAAAAGGAGTTGATAAAACAGGGGAAACTCTTCAAGGAAGATTTAAAAATTTACGCTTAAAAAATGAAAACCGAAAACCTAATCTTAGCAAAGAATGGGTACCAATAACAAAACTAGGAAGACTTGTAAAAAATAAAAAAATTAAATCAATTGAACAAGTGTTTTATCACTCAATTTCAATCAAAGAACAAGAAATTATTGATTATTTCTTAGGGTCAAAATTAAAAGATGAAGTTATAAAGATTTTACCGGTTCAAAAACAAACTCGAGCCGGACAACGTACCAGATTTAAGGCTTTTGTAATAATAGGAGATCTTGACGGACATGTTGGTTTAGGGATTAAAACAGCAAAAGAAGCAGCTGCCGCTATAAGAGGTGCAATCGTTGTCTCAAAATTATCCTTAATACCAGCAAGGAGAGGTTTCTGGGGTGAAACAGAAGGAAAATCTCACACAGTACCCATCAAAGTCACTGGTAAATGTGGTTCTATTAGATTAAGATGTATTCCGGCACCAAGAGGAACGGGGATAGTTGCAGGAAAAACACCAAAGAAATTGTTAATAATGGCTGGTTATCAGGACGTCTTTACGTCATCAAAGGGTCGTACTCGAACAATTGGTAATTTCGCAAAGGCAACCTTTATGGCCATTTCATTAACCTATAATTTTGTAACACCAGATTTTTGGCCCGAACAAAAAATAATTTCAAATCCTCTTTTTTAATTGCAGATAAAAAAGAGGATTTGTGAAGTTAAATAAATTATAACTCTCATATCTCGCTCAAGATTAAATCAAGGTTAACCCAATTAGGAAGAATAATATACCTAACCATAGAACCACGTATTGAAACTGAATCAAAATAAACTGATTTTTCTCTATTAAAAGATTTTTTCACATTTTTAAGATATAAATTCATTGATTTATCAAATTTAAATAAGGTTCCGTAGATTATGATGCCATTTTTTAATTCAATAGTTATAAATTCGTTCAGTAATTTTTTAAAAAATTGAAGTATTTTCATTGAACTAAATGAGGGTGTTTTTTTTTACATTTATAAAATTTCATGGATTCAAAAAATGTTAAAAATACATGGAAAAACGATATAATCGATCGAATTTTGACTTATTCTAAAATCAAAGAAAATAAATCTGGATTTTTAAAATTTGATTTTTAACTTGCTAGTTTTTCAATTCAAAAAACATTGAATATATATTCAGATAAAATAATTTTTTTCAGTTTCTACAAAAAATTTTTTAAGAATTTTAATAAATAAAAAGCTAAAAATAAGGAAAAACGACACCAGTTCTAATAAAGTCCCTGAGATAGAAGACTTAAAAAATTTGTTTTTTTTTTCTAGTTTAAAAAAAAAACAAATTATCCAATTTATAAATCATAAATTTAATTTTTTTCGAAAAAAAAAAATTAAAATCTCCTTTTGTTTTACCTAATCTATACTTTAAATTGACTCTTTTTTTTGAGTCATACAATTGTCTATTTTTCTCATTTAATCATGAAAAAAAGTTTATGTTCCTTGATTTCTATAAACCAAAGATTTTTAACTCCATGAGAATAAAAAAATATTGAATTATTATTTCCAAAAAAAAATTAAAAAAAAAAGGTATTAAATTAGTAGACAATGTTCATAAAACATAACAGGTTTGGAAAATTGATAAAATTTTTTAAACATTTTATAAAATTAAATGTAGATATTTTTTTTCAAATATTAAAAATATACGAAATTTTAAAAATATTTCTATTGACAGAACAAATAACTTTTCCCTCGTTTCAAAGGAAATTAATACAAATTACTTAGTCGTTAAAAAAAAAATATTCTTCAAAAATTATTTGCTTTTTAAATAAATTCAATCCCGTTAAGAATTTTAGAATGAAAATTAACATCAAAAGAATTTTTGAACCGATTTTTTTTTACACTTTTCGAATGTCCTCTGTATTTACTAAAGAATGGTTTAGAAACCCAAACTCTGGAATATTTGTTGGAAAAAAAAATTTTAAATAACCCTGCAAATTTTTTTTTAATCGAATTCGAGAAAGACTTCATCTTTTTTTGGAAAAAAAAAAGGTTTTTCAGAAAAACAATTTCTATTTTTGAATTTCACGGTTTATCAAAAAGAAAGTGAAAACTACTCTTGTTTTTTTCTTTTGAAAAAAGGTAAACTAAAACCAAATTCAAATATAAAAAAAAATTGGTTTCTTCATTTTTTCAAACTTCTTTAAAATAAATACAAGGGAAATAAAGACTAAAATGTTTTTGAACTCTTAAAGAAAAAAGTTTGAATTATTAAAACACCTTATATTTTCTCAGATAAAAAATGATTATAAGGTATTATTAAATGCTAGAATGAATAAGATATACTTTTTATATCACAAAAAAAAACATCTTAAAATTTTATAATTATTTAATTAAAATAAGCCATAAAAAAGTTCTTATTTATTTTTTACAAATTTTTAACTTAAAAATCCCACCACTTCTGAAAATATTTTTTTCTCACACCTTTATGGTCAGATTGTTTTTCCCTTTGATGTAATTTTTTTTAAAACTTGAAACCCTTTTTTTGAAAAGAGGTTTTCTTCTGTGGTTCCAATTTTAATAAAAGCGTGAAATTTTATTAAATTTTCTAAATCAAAAAAAAAACGTTAAATTTCTTTTTCTTTTTATTTATTTATAATTCTCTGTACAACAATCTTTGACTGGGAGTTTAGAGCAAGATAATTTTCTAAATTAATGGAGGTGGTTATAAATGTCTTTATCTTTGGTGATGATTTAGTTTTAAAAGAAACTACAAAAGTATCATTGGTACAATCGAAGTAACCTTTTTGTTGACCTCGTAGTGTGTGATAACTTAAAAGTATTTCACTACTTTTTCTTGAAACTCCAAGTTTAATTGAAATTTGGTGTAAAGATAATCGAATGAAAACGGAAAGTAAGCGGAACAATTTTTTTTTTAAAATTTTAAAATTTTTTTTCATTAAAAGGTAATGGGAAGTAGAAACAATTGAATGCTTTTTTTGATTGAGAACTATATATTCAAATAAAGCAACATTATTTTTTTGTATTGAATTATAAATTAGTTTTATTTGAAATAAATTTTTTGACTTGAGTAACCTGGGTTGATTCGAAAATTTATTGTTGTTTTTTATTCTTTTCAAAAGTAAAGATGAAAAAACAAACCATTCTAAAATAATTACTTTTGTTTTAAAATCATTATCATCTAATTCCTCCATGGCCTCGAGAAATGAAGAAAAAGCTTTAATTTTTTTATTTTCAATAAGAGCAATTTTTCCAAGCGAAAAATCTATTTTTCCTTTGTAATAATTATAAACAAAATACTTTTCCAGAGAAAAACGGAACCAGTCTAAATAACTTTGAAAACCATTGAAATCTTTTCTAGCAAAAAGATTTTCATGATTCATTATAGTAATAATACTTGAGTTTATTTTTAAAACATTTTTTTTAATCAACAATCCTTTGGTCAATAAATCTATAAATTGGTATTTTTTTTTGCTAATTAAAAGCGAATGTAATGATTTTAAGAAAATTGAATAATTATCTTCCTTATTGATATTTAGAAAATAGTTTTCTAGGAAAAAGTCAAAGGATACGATTATTGGAAAATGAAATACGTACTTTTGAATCAAATTAAAATTTCTATATAAATTTGAAAAATTTTTTATCCAATTTTTCTCTTCATTAAAAGTTCTCAATAAATCTGAAATTTCATTGAATCTTGTGTTTTTCATGAGGTTTAACAAAAAATTAAACATTTTTTCTTCATAAGATTTTTGGAAAAAAGGGTTTAGATTTTTTTTTAAAATTAGTTCCCTTATTTTTTCTTCACTTTTCAATGGGGAATACATTTAATGTTATTTTAAGGGGTTAAAAGTTTAAATTGTAAATTTTAATAAACGATTAAATATATAAAAATGAAAAAGATAGCGAAGACACCGAATTTTTTAAATTTAATTGTTTTTTATTCTATAGAAAAAAGGTACAATGAATCCAGCATAAAATCTATGGTTTTAGAAAATTCCATTTCAGGAATATATCCATTAAGCTTAAATTTAGAAATTGGATTTTCTAAAAAATATAATTTAAATTGGTTAAAAATATTCAAATATAAAACAGATTTAATTTCAACTTTTGGAGATAAAATCTCCTTTTTGATTCATAATTTTTTCTTTGATCTGTTATTTAAAAATTTAGAAAAAACTTTAACAACCATACTAAATTTCTTAAAAAAATCAAAACAAACTTCTTATATGGATTTTAAATTATTAAAAAATAGCATGATAAAAATTTTAAAAAATAATTCACATAAAAATTTATACTTCAAAGAAAACTATGAGATATTTAAAATAGATTATTATTTTCAAATACGAATGCTTGTTTTTTCATTTCTCATGTCATCAAGAATTTTTCTTTTCCCTAATCCAAATCCGGAAGGGAATTTTCCTATCATTTCTTTGGGAACTATATTCAAACTCTTAGAAACCTTAACTTTCAAACTGAATGGATTATATTTTTCCAAACTTAAAACCAGTTTGGATTTAAGATCAAAAGAGTTAGAATTTTTTAATAAAACAGACTTTAATTCAAAAATTTTTGAATATCAGGATCTTCTGTTTGAAAAAACAGATAAATTTTTAATAAATCAATTTAACGGAATACAAAATCGTCATTACTGTAAAAAAAATTTTAGAAAGAGATATTTATTTGATTTACTCCTAAATTTTAAAAAATTAGATTTGGGAGGTCTTGTGAAACTTCAGAAATCCTATTTAAATCAAAAATTGATTTCATTTGAAATATTTCACTCAAAAACCTGGATAGTGTTGCAAAAAAAAATTATAGATCTTAAAATCAAATCAAACCTTGACCTAACCGCATATCTAATTGCAATTAATTAAAATTAAGTTTTATCATTTTTTAATTTTCCACGATGTTCTATCAAAACTGTCCTAAAACTATTAATCCAAGGTATTGTTGTTTTGGTTGAAACCTTTTTTTTTAAATAATGGGTTTAATAACCTTATGTTAATAATTTTGGCTAGAAAAAAAATACAATCAAACTATTGGAGGGAGAAAATTTAGATAGCCTGTAAATAGAAATTTCCATATCATATCAAACCCCAATAGATTACAATTTTATTAAACTATTTTTTCAATTACCTATCATTTTAATCTTAAAAAAATTAATAAAATTTTCTCCGCTTGTTTTAATTTAATTCATTTTAGGTTATCCAAGAAGTCTAGTGTTTAATCTTAAACTAATCCCATTTACCAAAATCAAATAATTAAAATAGGTATTGGTGAGATTCGAACTCACGATCTTCTGATTCAAAGTCAGACGTCATTACCGCTAGACCACAAAACCTTATAATGAATTCAAGTAAAATTAATAAACTCGAATATGTCTTAATCGACACCAATTTCATATATTTCACCATTAAAAATAAAATTAATTTAGTTGATTCACTATTACGCTGTCTTAATACAATGGTTGTTCCATGCGTTTCTGAGTGTGTCTTACTCGAACTTGAAAAACTTGGACCCAAATTTAAACTTGCATTAAAATTTCTAAAAAATAGAAAAATTATTAAAATTAAATGTTTTCATCAAGACAACATTATTTATGCAGACGATTGTATTTTCAATAACATCTTTTTATACAGGTACTTTATTGTTGCAACCTGTGATATTAAGTTAAAAAAAAGAATTAAACAAATAAACGGTTCAAGAATTTTAAGTATAAAAAAAAACAAATTCTTTTTAATTTAAGGTATTATCATTTAGATAAATTTTTTTTTAAAACAAAACAAATTGTAAAACCATGGGAAATTACAAAAACTGTAGAAAATATCTAGAAAAATTTATTCATACTTTTCAAAAAAAAATCAAAAAAAAGAATATTTTTAATTTAGAGTATTTTAAAACTGAAAAAATTTACTTAATTCAATGTAAAGAAATGATAAAAGGTCAGCGAAATAAATTTATACTTGATTTAGAGGATTTGTTAACATCCCCTCATTCGGAACTAAAAGATTTGGCATTTTTTAATACACAACGATTTCTTGAAATTCTAAATTTGAGTTTGATTTCTTTTTTTTCCATTAATTCTTACCTTTTTTCTACTTCTAATAGAAACCCTGATTTTTTAAATCCAAAAGGATCAAATTTCTTAAAAAAAGGGTATACTTTTTTTAAGAATAATTACGATTTCCAGATTATATTGATTCCACCAAAATTTTTTCCAACAGAAACATTTAAATGTTTAAACGCTTCAATGATTGGAAAGTTAATTTTATTTAACGGAACTTGTTTGACCAATAAATCAATAATTACAAGATTAAAACTGGCTACATATTTTTGTAAAAATTGTGGTTTAAAGATTTCTTCCAAGATAAACGAATCTACCTTCAAACCGGTTCTATTCTGCTTTTCGAAGATTTGTGAGAAAAAGTTTAATCGAAAACTATTTTTGGATATAAATTTAAGTGAATTTCAAAATCATCAAGTAATTAAATGTTCAGACGTTGAAGAAGGAGAAGATGTTGAAGATCCTAAAGAAGAGATTGACATTTTTCTAGAAGAACAAATGAATGATGATTTCTATCCGGGGATTAAAATTCGGTGTGCTGGGATATTACTCCCAAGTGCATATGAATGGGTATCATCTTTTAGTGGTTCGAGTAATTTTTTTTTTCAAGCTACGTTCATTGAAAAACTTGATTATAAATTTCAACATGCAAGAAAGTTTTTCCTCAGACAACAATATATCTTAGAATTGATTGGAAGCCCGAATTTATATGATCGTATTTCTAATTCATTATTACCTTGTGTTATTGATGATACAAATCTCAAAAGGTCTCTAACGTTAGCGATCGCAAACTCAAGATCTTTTCCAAAAAAAAAATCAATGGGGTTCCGTTATCAAATTCATATTTTACTAATTGGTGATTTTAACATTGGAAAATCAAGTTTTTTAAAAATGATGTCAACATTACTCCCTAAAGCGGGATATATTAATTCTCTTGGTTGTAAGTTAAAACCATTCTTCACCTCCAAGATAAATAAAAATCCTAACTTTTTTTTTCCCGGAGTATCAGATTCTATAATATTTGATGAAGATATTATTTTTATTGATAATATGTTTTTTTTAAAAGAAAGAGAATATTTCAAAATAGAAGAAATATTAGATAATCAATTGAATTTTACAGGAAAAATTTCTCCAAAAATAACTGTCATAGCCTCCACCAAAAAATTCGAGTATTTTGAAATACAAAGAAAAACAACAAAAATATGTGAAAAAAAGGCTGAATTTTTAGAAAAATTCGATTTGGTTTTTTTTAAGGAAAATGGATTAAGTTATACTCAAAACCAAAAAATTTCAAATTATTTACTAGAGAATTTTGGTAAAAAAAATGATATTTTACAAAATAAAAATTCTATAGATAAAAATATACTTAGGGCGTTTTTCAGTGAATCGGAACATATCTACCCAAAATTTACAAAAATATCAATTGAAATGGTAATTTACAATTATGTTTTGCTTAAAACTGGGGATGTGGAAAAATTTAGAGTTAATTTAAATATTAAACACTTAATCTCAATCATCAGGTTAAGTATGGCTTTAGCTAAACTCAATTTTAGAAACATAATTTCAATTATTGATACGAAAGAAGCTTCTAGATTACTTATTTCAAGTATTATGTCAATAAAAAAATTTAAACTTTCTGAGACTCAGTACACTTCTATGTCGAATGAAAATAATATTTATAATTTAATTCGGAAAACAAGTCTTCAATTAAAAAAATCGATTCTATCTTTATTGTATTTATCCAAATTATCATTTTCTATGGGTTTTTCAGGAGAAGATTTTGCAAAGTGTCTCGAAACTTATGAAAATTTGAATATATGGGCAATTAGTCTTAAGCAGATGAAATTAGTTTTTCTTCTTTAACAAATTTATATCTATGCAAAAGGGTTTGTATTATTTTCTCTCCAGAAAAAATTAAAAAACATTATCTTTTAATACCTTTACTAAACTATATTGTATTCAACGGAAAACAGATTTCGTTGTTTTAAAATTTCATTTTTGGAAAATCCTTCTTAAAATTTATTTTTTGTTTTTTTAAAAAATATCAAATGTTTTAACTAAAATAAATGGTTATTGTGATTATTGTTTTTGTAATAGTACTAAAAAAAACTTTAAAATACCAAAAAAATAACTAAATTTTCAACCATCAGGATTTTTAAAAAATTTTTCTCAAGAGATAATTCCCTAAAGTTTCTAACCCTTGAAATTTTTTTCGTTCCAAAATATTTTTTTATAAAGTTATTTTTTAATAACCGGGCACAAGAATAATTCTTTAGTAAAGTAATTTAGAATATATTTATTCATTAAAAATCGGGCAACAAGTGTTTTGATATCTTTAATCCTTAGAAATTCTTTCAGAAACAAATAATCTTTTTTAACAAAAAAAATGTTATTTTTTTCAAAGATTTTTTTTCCAATAAATTTTATCATTCCTTGAGAGTAAAAAAGTATTTCCAGGTTCTGGGAAGTAATTTTATTAGGAATTTTATAACAAATCAAATTTAAACACACTGAAATTACTTGTTTATGAAAATACATTGTAAATAACCAATTATTTCCCACGATGGCATGAAAGATTCGTAGAGTTGTTAATAAATCCTTAAAATAATGTTTCCTAAAAATATGATTTACAATCCAAAGAAGAAAAAATTTTGAAATATTTTTGAAATTATAGTTATCTGATAGAACTTTTAAACATAATTTTCCATTTGATTTTTTTTTATTAAAAATGGTTTTGAAAATATAACATAGAAACATTGTTTCTTCGAAAGAAATATTTCTTAATAGATTAAATTGAATTTTATCATGAAGTTTTTTTTTGATTTTTAAATTATTTCCCCCCTTAATTCGGTACCAGTTTTGAATTATCAAAAGGGATTGTTTTCGTCTCAAACTTTCTTTTAAAATTTCATCAAGAAGAATGATGCAACGGTTCTTATTTATTAAAAAATTTTTGTTTTTTGAAAAAACTCGATAATTGTTAAGTTGAACAATATTAAAAGAAAATATTTGATTTTCATTTATAGAATTGATTAGATCGTAATAAGTAACTTTTTTTCTATTTGTTACATCAGCAATTTTTTTTGCTTTCTCAAGAATTAATATTAAAAATGATTGAAGTAAACTTGATATTTCTTTTATTTTACTTTTTTTATTTATATTGTTTTTAAAAAAAGTTTTAAATAAAAATCTAAGGGAAACTAGAGGAAAATTATGTTTACTTGAATTCAATATAGATCCTGACATTATAGAAGTTAAAATATAAATAAAATATTTACTACTATAAATAAACTAGGTAAATTTTATATTATTTTATGATCGATTAGGCTAAAATTTTGGTGATGTCCTTTTAATTTAGATTTTTTTCTTTTATAATGAACAAGGGGTGTCATTTTTCTAAAAATGATTTTTTTTTTTCCTCGATGAAATATTGTTTTTAGATTCAAAATATTAAAGTTTCCAGTCAGGTTTAAAATTGGTTTTTCATCAGTAAAAAAAACCGATATTCCTGTAAAATCATTTAACCAGAGTTTCCAAATTATTAATGTTTTTAATTTATTTTTAAACTCGGTAAACTTTTTAATTTTGACTATTTTAACATCAATTGACTGGATATTTAATTTTTTATAAAATTTGGATATTTTTTTTACAATCATTATTAAATTTAGTATCGTGTATCAGATTTGTTTATAATGGGTACATTTGAAAAAGACGACATAAAAAAACTTCTATTATGTAATACTCATCTAGGAACAAGAACATGCCAGTTTTTAATGAAAAATTATACATGGAAGGAACGAAAAGATGGAATTTTCATAATAAATATTTTTAAAACAATAAAAAAATTAAAACTTGCTGCACGGGCTATTGTAGCTGTTAAAGATAGTCGTAATATAATCGCAATATCCACAGGGGACTATTCACAAAAGCCAGTTTTAAAATTTTCATCCTTTATTAAATGTCAAACATTAATTGGAAAATGGACAGCAGGAAAATTCACCAATCATATGTGCTCGAATTTTCAAGAACCCGAACTTATTATTCTGACCAATCCTCAATCAGATTATCAACCTTTGGTAGAAGCATCAAGAGCCAATATTCCTTCTATAGCTTTTTGCAATACTGATACCTCGCTTAAATTTGTTGATATCGCAATCCCAGGAAATAATTCGAACAGTCATTCGATTGCTTTACTATGGTGGATGTTAACTAGAGAAGTTCTAATTTATAAAGGTGTAGTTTCAGGAATTGATACTTGGGATATTCCTGTAAACACCTTTTTAGATCCTTCTGTTATAAATAAAAATTAAAAAAAAAGGTTTATTTTAAAATAGTTAAAATTTTACTTTTTCATTTCAAATATGTTCCAATAAAATATTTTTTTTTAAAAGCCATTTTTTTTTCCATTTGGGTAGAATAGGTTTTTATTTAAATTTTTTCGAATCCTTTTTTACAGGATTTTTTTTTATAAAATTCTGTTGTAAAATTATTCTCCGAAAAAATATAGAATAAATTTTTAATAATTCTAAAAACCTATTTTTAATCGGGAGATTTTGAAGTAAAAAACATTAAAAATTAGAATTAGAGAAATAGAAATAATTTCAAAAACCTTTTTAAATTTTTTATTAGATAATATATTTATATTTTGATTTCGTTATCGAAATCCAAAACCCTTTTTTTTTGAAAAGTTTCATATATTGATATATATAAAAGTCCCCATCTTCCGTTTTGATATAAAATTTTGAAAATTTTGCTGATGTCAAAATTTTTTCCATTTAAAATTTTTTGGAAATTAAAGGTTCTTGTTAAGAGACAAAAAAATAGTTTTTCTGTTTCACCTTCTAGCAAATACCTAAGAAACATATCTTGAAATTCAAATTTTGAATACAATATTAATTTTAGAATATATTTCCTTCCCAAATCAAGTAACCCGGTATCAATGAAAAACGAAAAAAATAAATTGATAAAATTGTTTTTTTTTAAAAATCTAGAACATAAGAGTTTTTCAAAATTTTGAGGTGTTTTAAATAAATCTTTAACTATAAGAAGATTTTTATTGGTTAAAAAAATCATCGAAGTGAAAATATTTTCAAATTTTGGTCCTGATAACATTAGATCTGAATATAATAACAAGAAAAAGAAAAGGTTAAAATGGTGTGAATTTTGAACATCTTTTTCCCAAATTCGTAGTTTAAGAACCCTTTTATCAAATTCATTTCCTAAAATTATCTGACATAAAAACCTGGTTTTTAATATTATTGAATACGGAAACTCTTGAATAAGAATCTCTAGTTTTCTGATAAAAGGAAATAAAGAATGTGGTTTTCTGATAAAAATCGTTCTACCTTTAGAATCCTTTGATTGGAATAAAAGGTTTCTGTGTAAACATAATATTTTATGGAGAATCCATTTTGAAATTTTCAAAATTTTTAAATAACTAAAAAGTTCCAAATCCCATTCATTTTGCCAAAAAAGGAACAAAAAAAATTTACGCCTGAAATAGTCAAAGTTTTTAACTTTTGAGTCTTTTTTAATTTTAATTACATCTCCATTAAGAATAAAATTTTCCTTAAATCTTAACATTTTATTTTCCTCTGAAAAGTACAAACGTTGTTTTTCAGAATAAAATAAAAGTAAATTAGTGCTTTTTTTCAGACAAATCAATTTTAAACAAAATCTTAATAATGAAATTATCCGAAAATTTTTTTTTAACATAGGAGAACTTTTAAATTCTTTGAAATTTTTAAAATTAAATAATAAAAAAATTCCTTCAATTGAAGAAGTTAAAAGAATTTTTTTGATTATATCTAAATTATCTTTAATTTTCAAGATTGAATTTGATTCAGGATTTCGATTGAAATAACAATTTAAAATAAATTTAAAATTGCATAGTTGAAAATTTTTATTTTTTAGTGCTAAAAGGATTTTGAATAATGATTTTTGATATTTATTAGAAGAGAAGAAAAGATTCTTATGGGATAACGAGAAAAAAATTTTCAAAAAGCTTACTAAATGATTAATTTTTTCTTTTTTTTTTTCAGATTCCAAATGTAGAGGGGTTTTATTTATTAAAAATTTTTCATGAATTAATAGGGTGATAATTCTTTCGAAATAAAATTGATTGATTCCTGGAAAATAAGAATTTAGGATTTTTTTTTTTAATTCTAATAATAATTGAATTGAGTTCTTACATTTACTTATTTTTTTTATTATTGTAATTACATCATTTTTCAAAAAGAAACCATAAAATTTAAAGAAATTGTTCATGTGTATTTTTATCGAATAAACTTAAAAAAAAGTTTATTTATTTTAAAATCAATTTTTTAACAAGGTTATAAATTGAATATGGTTGAAGTAAAAGTAAGATTTTTTTCTGAAGAAATTTCAAAAAATAAAATTATTTTCTCACTTCCAATTGAAAAAAAAGGTTTTAGAAAGAAATTCAAACTGTATAATTTACGTTTTTTATTAAAGTTTCTGGATAAAACTTGTGAAATCGTTTATAAGGATTTATGTATTGTGGAAAAAAAAAAATTTAAATTCAATAAAAACGCTCCCTTGTTATTTTTTCTCCGATCTTCTTTGAGAATATTGAAAAGTTTACTCTCGGACATCATTATTTTTAAAAAGGTCCCATTCTTTCTTGATGAATGCCAGAAATATTTGTATAAATGTGCAATGCTTTCAGAAAAATTTTTTGAAAAAAATCAGATATTATCCATTTTTTCAAAAAAAACTTTTTCTTTGAGTACTGGAAAAATAACAACAACTAAAAATGAAACTAGAAATTCAAAGTTATTAAAAAAAACCCATAATATCTCAAAAAAAAAAAATTCTTTTCTAGAAAGTGAAATGGAAGTTATCTATCTTTTTATATCCAATAATTTAGGAAAGTTAACATCAACTCTTGATTTAAATTTAACTGCTCATTCGGAGTTAATTGAACAAGTTTCCGATCATTCAATTGATATCCAGACAAGCTCTAAAAAAATTCGTATAAAACTAAGATCAATCAAGAATATTCGAAAAAATTTTACTTTTTTTGAAAATAAAATTTTTTGTTTTATATGGATTTCTTTTATTTTATGTTATTTTTTATAATTTAAATACTCAATCTCATTACAAATCATTAATGGCTCATAGAAAATATTCAGCTCCTAGACATGGTTCTTTGGGTTTTTTACCAAGAAAACGATGCCAAAAAAAAAGGGGAAAAATTAAATCTTTTCCAAAAAATAATCCCGATATTCCATGCCATTTGACAGCATCGATAGGATATAAAGCAGGAATGACTCATGTAGTACGAGAAGTCAATTCTCCTGGATCTAAATTAAATAAAAAAGATGTGGTGGAGGCAGTAACGATTTTAGAAACGCCAAAAATAAAAATTGTTGGAATTGTTGGTTATCTTAATACTACCAGAGGTTTACGTTCTTTTAAGACTGTTTGGTCAAAAAATTTACCCAATTCTTTTCGTCGGAACTATTATAAAAACTGGTATAAATGCAAAAAAAAGGCCTTTTCAAAAACAAACCTTAATTTAGATAATATTTCCAAAACGGTTTCTAAAAAAAAACTTGAAAAAATAAAAAAATATTGTTCATTAATTCGTTGCATAGGAATATCAAATATATCTGAAACGGCTTTAAAAAGAAAAAAATCGGATATACTTGAAATCCAGATAAACGGGGGCACTTTTTTAGAAAAATTTAATTTTTCTAAAAAAATTCTTGGAAAAAAAGTTACTATTTCTGACATTTTTTCTCAAGACGAAGTTATCGATGTTATAGGTATAACAAAAGGAAAAGGATTTTCTGGAGTAATTACAAGATGGGGTGTGACAAAACTTCCAAGAAAAACGCATCGGGGAGCGAGAAAAGTAGCTTGTATTGGATCATGGCATCCATCTAGAGTTTCTTATACGGTTCCTCGCGCCGGGCAAAATGGATACCACCATCGTACTCAAACAAATTTAAAAATTTACCGAATAGGAAAATCAACTGATCCGAAAAACGCTTTCACAGATTTTGAAAATACCCCTAAAAGTATAACCCCAATGGGCGGTTTCCCACATTATGGTGTATTAAAAACCGATTTTTTAATTTTAAAAGGCTGCTTAGTAGGCCCAAAAAAAAGAGTCTTAACTTTAAGAAAAACTTTGTCCGTCAAAATCCTAAATAGTATTTCAGAAAACACCATCCTTAAATTTATTGATACATCTTCAAAATGGGGACATGGACGATTTCAAACCACGAGCGAGAAACGTGAATTTTATGAAACTAATTAAAAAATTTAATATACTTTTAATTTAATAAAATCCAAATTATTTTTCTTGAATTTAAACAACTAATGGGCGATTTAAATGATGAATTAATCTGGAATATAATTGGAAAAGAAAAATTTTGTTCCTATAAATTTAATACTAAAACTCAAAACTTTTGCAGAAATGAATTTAATATCACAGGGTTCTGTTCCAAACAGTCTTGTCCTATTTCAAATTCGAATTATGCAACTATTATTGAGAAAAATGGGGAAATCTACCTTTATATAAAAGATACGACAAATATTCGTTTTCCAGATAAATTATGGAAAAAGTTCAAGTTATCTAGGAATTTCATAAAATCTTTTCAAGAGATAGATTTAATTCTTAATTTATGGCCAAAATTTTTTGTGTTTAAAAGCAAACAAAGATTGACTAAATTGTGGCAAATGCTTCTTCGAGACAAATTAAACAAAGTAAAAAAAAAATCTTCAGATATTTACAAACAAAAAAATATTTCACGTGATAAAGTTGAAGAAATAAAACTTATTAGAAAAATTAAATTCGAAAATTTAGTAGAAAAAGAATTGTTACACCGGTTTAATCTTGGAATTTACGGTAAACTATATCCCGATAATTTTATTAAAATATGGAGAAGAAAATTACCAGGTTTAAATTATTCGAAATCTTTTATCGAAGGATCGATTTTAGGTAAAAAGATTGAAAATAAAAAAACGGTTGTTTCTTAACACGACTAATATTCACCGATAAGATTTTTGAAACCTGGATCTAGCGCCTCTTCCCCCTGCCTTTTTACTTTCGGTTGTTCTTGAATCAGTTACAAGAAGAGATCGATCATAATTTAGGAAAATATCTCTTAATTTCATTTTTTCACTTTCATTTATATACTTTTCAAGATATCGTAATATCCCCCTTGAAATCGCTTGTCTTATTGCATAAATACGACTAACTTGGCCTCCACCTTTAACGCGAATTCTTATATCAAGGTCTCCTGATTTATTGTTTCCCATTAAAAGAAAGGGCTCGAAAAGTTTAAGTTTAAGAATTTCAGGTTGAATTAAATCCAGAGGGGCACCATTTACCCGTATAACTCCGTGTCCTGGACCCTTTATTATAGCAATTGCAATAGCTTTTTTCTTAAAAATTTAATTTGTAACTTCAAAAAATTATTTCTTGAAATTCTGGTACTTACTTTTTTTCCGAAGGTTTGAATAATATTTTTCATAATTAAAATATTAATTAAAAAAGAAACCTCATAAAAAAATTTAATAAATGGTTACTAACTCATTCCCCTCCTATATAACACAGAACAAATCGATTTTTGATTTTAAAAAAAAATTGAAAATAAATAATAATAATTTAATTTATCGAATCTCAATCAAAAAAAATGGAGATTTTCATTCAAAAATTGAAAACAATGATAAAATAAATTCAGATTTAAGTCTCCACGAAATGGCAGATAAACTAGGTTCTCTTCTTTCTCGTGGTGAATTTTCAACTATTAGTATTCAAGAACACCATAAAGGACATTTAGAATCAACTATGCATATCGCAGTAGTTTTCTGTAAACCCTTGATAAAAGATATGATTACCATAGAATTCGAGAGAAGGGTCAGTATTTTACTTTCTCAAATAAAAAAAGACAAACTTAGACCGGACACAATTGCTTTTGTTGGTGGAAACGATAATAAAAATAGTATTTCTGGAGCAAAGGCTGGTTACATTTATTTTCGCCGTTTATCACTAGAAGCCAAACTTGATTTAAGTGGTTTTGAATTTATAATAGAACAAGAAGTATCGAGTTTCAGAGACAATCTTGATAACCTGCTTATAACTCTGGAAAAAAAATATGGAAAAGAAGCTATCTCAAGGTGTCATTTTACATTAATATCATCGGATTATCATCTTATCAGGATAGCAGAAATCTTTAAATTATCTAGGAGACAATCAATTTTATTTCCTTTGGTTAAAATTAATGCAACTTGGACTTATTTGTTTGCTGCCTATCCATTTTGTGTTTCACCGGATCCAACTCTTGCTTTTTTAGGCAGAATTAGAGTTTTAGCTAATGATTTAGCTATTGTGTTAGTTAATTTAAATGGACTGATTAGATTTAACGATTTAGTAGCAAAGGAAAATTTTAGTCGTCTTTGTGAAACAAATCAAAAACTACAGAAAATGCTTAAGATAATGCCAGGTTCCGAAAATTCTTTTCCTTCAACTGATGGTTGTATTAAATTGTCTACCTCTCAATGGGAAGTTCTTGAACGCGGTTTGTGTGCAATTCATGAAGCCCAGCGAATTCTTTCACCTTTAATGAATGGAGAAAGTGTTGAAAGGAGAAAACTCGTTCACGCAAGAGATTTGTTTATGGAAGTTGTAAAAAATATAAGATTTACAATTGACCCTGATCGGCCAGTTACCAACTATGAGTTGGTTCTTTCTCTAGATCAAGTAAAAACAGAAAATATTTTTAAAAATCTTGATCTTTAATTAAAAAAAAGAAAAAAAAATTTTCTTTATTTACTTTAATTTTTTGTAGAAATTCTATATTTTGCAACCGCTTTGGTTCCTTCGGAGACCGAATGTTTTGCCAACTCCCCCGGAATCAATAACCTAACTCCTGTTTGAAATTCCCTTGCTGTTAATGTTTTGTTTTTATTAGATTGTGATAAATTAATTGCATCTTGAGTAATACGAGTAAATAAATCAGTTGCAAATGAATTCATTATACTCATTGATTTTGAAGAAATCCCAATTTGAGGATGTATTTGTTTAAGAACTTTATAAATATAGATTGAATATGATTCTATACGTTTCTTTTTTCCAATCTTTTCTCTTTTAAAAGTATTCGGCTGGGAGGTCAATTTTTTAATGACAGAATTCAACATTTAAAAAAATGTTTGTTAGGTAAGACAATTTTATCTGAGTGATAAGTAACCTACAAATCGTCTTTTTTGAATGTTTCCCTGGTTTAGAATGGCTATTCTAGTTCATTTTTTTA
>Ga0315905_10002668_pt1 | contig 18681 bp, 16 predicted proteins | sample LakEriMetagenome_5_FD_203522 | JGI IMG/M metagenome (GOLD analysis project Ga0315905, IMG submission 203522) | Freshwater fungal communities from buoy surface, Lake Erie, Ohio, United States - Buoy 4 MA121 | ecosystem: Environmental > Aquatic > Freshwater > Lake | place: USA: Lake Erie, Ohio... | reverse complement strand
GTACTCATCAAGAACTGTCAGCATCTTGTAGGGACGGCCATTGCTGAGCTTGTCATGGACAAAATCAATCGACCAGACATGGTTCGGATAATAGGGCCGCAGCCGGATAATCGAGGCATTATGGTGGATGCTAGAGCGCGAACAATGGAGCGCTCGTCTGCCTCGCATCGAAAAGCAGATCGAGAGCCTAGTTGAGGCAATTGCCAGCGGCATGCGTTCAGCGTCTATCAATGAGAAGCTGGAACGCCTTGAGGCAGAACAGGCTACCCTTCTTCAGAAGCTCAGCGGTCCAACTCCGAGCCCTGTACGCCTCCTGCCAAACCTGGCAGAGGCCTATCGCAAAAAGGTCAGCGACCTGCATGCGGCCATTTATTCCGATGAGACACGCGATGAGGCTTTTAAGATCATCCGCACGCTGATCGACAAAGTCCTGGTCCATGAGGGTCCCAATAAGAAGCCAACAATTGAACTTGTTGGCGACATCGCATCCATGATCTCGATCGCCTTGCCTGCCTCCAAAACGCAAAAAACCGCCCGTGAAAGGGCGGTTTTGAGTGACCGAGATATTCGTTCGGTCGAAGTGGTTGCGGGGAGGCGCAACTACCGAGGACTGAGCGTCAATATCTAGACAACCCACACATGGCCTTACTATCCCGACTGACATAATTCACAGATCGCGTCTTGCTTCTTTGGATGGTTGCCCCCAGGATCACTTTTTCTTAGGGCTATTGGGTACATTTAGCTCGTCAATTGCATGTTAATTACTGCACAAATAGACGACGTGCCTTTTCAATGGTTAAGGACGAAGCCTGCATTGCGGCACCGACCCATTGTTGCAAGTCTCGACCCGATGCCGGCTCGATCTCGACATTGCGCCGATGCGCATCAGCCAGAAAAACGGGGTCCTTTATAAGCCTGTCGAAAGCATCACGTAGAACCTTCCCTCTATCGCCAATTCCGGGCGGGGCCACAAGCGAGCGGCCTATCTCGGATGACACGGCGACGATCTTCATGGTCTCGACTGCTTCAGGATTTGCCGCCAACTCGATGATGGTCGGCACATCCGGCAAACGCGTATTGCGACTCATCCCCACGACATAGAGAATGCTAATTGGCCCGTCCTTGACCCAGCCCTTGCTGTCCAGGAACTCGAGCGAGGCCGAGCTGATGCCCTGCACTTCCCCACGTTCCAGCGCCAGAGCCGATTCGGACACTGACTTATACCCCTTGACGACTTTCAGCTTCAGCCCCGCGAGCTGCGTCAACGCTGCCGAAACGATCGCGCCCGTGCCGGCACCTTGCGCGGCCGCAATGGTGAATTCCTTTGCGCGCATCGCTTCGATCGTGTCGACACCGCCCTTCCAGGCGATCCCATAAGTCTTGAGACCCGACAGACGGCCTATCCAGACATATTTTTCCGGCTCGAAACGCATGGCCGGATCGGCAAGCTTGTTGAAAAGAATGGAGGGCTGCGGAACGGACAGAACGCTGCCGTCACGCGGCGCTAAATTGAATAGATAATCGGCAGCCCGTACGCCGGAGGCGCCAGGCATATTTTGCGGCACGATAGTCGGACGCCCGGGGATGTGACGCGGCAAATGTTCGGCGACAAGACGCGCAGCAATATCGTATCCGCCCCCTTCGCCTGAAGCGATGATAAGGCTCACCGTTTTTCCGCGATAAAAACGTTCAATATCCTCGCCTGCGACCAGACCCGACAGATTCGGAAAAACAAACGCACATGACAGAAGAAAACATCTCAAGCCTGCAATCATGGCTTTGCTCCCTTCTTCAACTACGTGGCGGCAAAACCGCACGCACACGCGCCTTCAGATTTTCAGGGGCATTCATCAGCTCGTCGATCAATGCCTGCAGATCTTTGCCATTTATCGGGGCGATTTCCGTGCCGAGTTTTTCCGCCGCCGCGAGGAAAACCGGATCGACCATTGTGGAATCGAAAGCCTTGCGCAAGGCAGCAAGCCGTTCAGCTGGCACGCCCGGCGTGGTACTGATCGGCCGACCGACGGAAAACGATTTGCAGATGAAGTCGAGAATCTCGCGATCAGCTGCATTTCTGGCCAAATCTGGAAGAAGCGGAACATCGGGCAACGCTTTTTCCTTGCGCGTTCCAACTTGAACAAGAATGTTGATTTGACCTTTGGCAATGACTTCCGGCGATGCGGCGATCAATGCTGAATAGGGATTGGCGGCATATCCATCCACTTCGCCGCGCTCCATGGCGAGACGAATGTCATTGGCACTCTTGTAGCCGTTGATAATTTTGAATTTTGCACCGAAGAGCTGGTTATAGACTTCAGGCAACCAACTTGTAACGCTGCCCGCGCCGGATGCACCGATTGTCGTCTCCCGTTTCATAGCATCGGCCATGGTTTTTACCGGCACTGTATGCCAGACATAGGTCAGGAGGTTTGAATCTCCCAAATTGCCGATCCAGCCGAATGTACGCAGATCCGCTTTCAGGCCCGGCGTGAAGCCGAGCGACTGATCCATCGGCAGAGCCTGACTAACCATGGTGAGGACAGAACCGTCCTTGGGTGCGAGTTCGCCGACAAAATTCGCTGCACGAAGACCGCCACCGCCAGGCATGTTTTGCGGAATCATCAGTGGATTGCCAGGTATATGCCGGACAATATGCTCGCCCACCAGCCGGGAGAACAGATCATATCCGCTCCCAGGCTCAGAACGAATGACGAAGCGCATCTGGCGACCCTGATAAAAATCTCTCACCGAATCCTGCGCAAGGGCCGGCAGCGGTAGAGCGGTAAGCAGACCGGCAAACAATTTTGAGACGAAGCGCATCGATATCTCCATCGGCAAAGAGGATGAAAAGGTCACGAGCCTCTTTTTTTAGAACGCGGCCCCATCGGCTCCGGCTGAAACGGGCCGTCGCGCATTTGCAAATATGCTCGCGTACCCTGCGTCCGTTGCGTTTCGAAAAGTTGTTCTCGAAATTCATTATGTGAGGACTGTGCCATGGTGCTGAGCAATTGTTCAGAAATCAGCGCTGCATGCAGGCCGCCAGCCTGAATGCCCTGCATGGCGATTGCCTTGTTCAAACGAACGGACGGTTCGGGGACTTTGGCAATACGTGCCGCCAACACCTTAGCGCGCTCCAGCAATTCTTCATGCGGAACGACTTCATTCACCATGCCGATCCGATAGGCTTCGGCTGCATCGAAATGATCGCCCGTCAATGCCCAGCGATTTGCAGCTTTCCATCCGCAAAGGGCCGTCATCAAATAACTGGAGCTTGAAATATGCCGCACTTCAGGTTGAGCAAAAACCGCCTGATCGGATGCCAGTGTCAAATCGGCTGCCAGTTGATACCAGAAGCCGGCCCCCATCGCCCAACCATTGACGGCGGCAATGATCGGCTTACCAAGCCGCCACATATGCTGCCAGTCGCGAATGCGCCGGGATTGCCGACCGTGACAATATTTGATGAATTCGGCGATAGATTTGCCGTGTGGATCGGAATTTTTTCGACCCGTCTTGTTGGGCTCTTGATCGAAGCCGGCACAAAAAGCTTTGCCCGCACCGGTCAAGACGATCGCGCCAATCGCATTATCGGCATCGGCCTCATCGAATGCACGGTGCAATTCCTCGTGCAGATTTGGTGAGAGCGCATTCATGCGATCAGGCCTGTTCAGGGTGATGATGGCGACCCGTCCATCGGTTTCGTAGATCAAATCCTGATAAGCCATGATCATTCCTCTTGTTCGATTGAAATATCTACGGTGAGGACGCCTTCGCCAGAAGCGCCGATCATAATCGGATTGAGCTCAAGCGTTCGAAACACGCCGCGCGTCTCTGCCGCCAAACGCCCAAGCCCAACAAGAAGATCGGCAAATCCGTCAACATCAGCCTTGGGGCGCCCGCGCGCACCCTGCAGGATCGGTGCTGCACGCAGACGCGCGATCATATCCTGAGCCTGACTGTGCGATGCAGGCGCCATTTCCATCGCCAAATCTCCCAAGATTTCGATGAAAATACCACCCAAGCCGCATATCACGACCGGACCGAAAAAAGGATCGTGCTTAATCGCTGCATAGGCTTCGACAAGCCCCTTGCGCATGGGCTGTATGACCATTGTCCTGGCCTCCGGAAATCCGGCTTTTGCAACATTGGCGCAAATATCTGCATAAGCCTTGCGCACATTGTCTTCGCCAGAACAGCCAAGCCGAACGCCGCCAATATCGCTTTTATGCAATATGTTGGCTGCATCGATTTTAACGGCAACAGGCTCGCCGAATTCCCGATAGGCATGCACGGCCTCATCTGCATTGGCCGCCATGCGTGCGGGGGCCACGGCAATGCCATATTCATGCAAAAAAGAACTGCGGCCAGAAAAATCTGTCGGAATTTTTAGCCGGCGCGGCGCCGGCGCAAAAGCCAAATGTCGTGCGCCCAGATTTCTCTCTGCCCGCTTTGCAATATGTTGAAGCGCACGCATCGCACTGGGAATCCCCAAGAGGAGCGGAACGCCTGCGCCCTGCAGACAATCAACCACATCTTCATCGAGTGGACCGCCAAGCGGACTTGGCTGATAAGCAGCAATCACCCGATGGCTGCGGCTAGCAGCTTCTGCAAGAATGCGCGCAAATCGACGGCTGTTTGCTTTACCTGCGGGCCATGCGGCCACTGCCGTCGCAATGATCGATTGACTAGGCGAGCTCATCAAGACGTCGAATACCGCCGGCAAAAGCGCAGGATTGTCGGACATCGCACCTGTTGCATCGATCGGGTTTGTGATGCTGCCGAATTCCGGCAAAACCTGTTTGAGCGAAAGCGCCGTTGCAGCATCGAGATCGGCAAAAGCGAGATCGGTTTCTGCTATATTGTCCGCAACAATGGCCGCTCCACCACCGCTGCCCGAAACGACAATGAGCTCGGGCGTAGGAATACGCTCTTGTGGAACAACCGAAAAAAGCGCGATCGTCTCGACAAATTCATCATAATTGCGCGGCGCGACAATGCCGCAGCGGCGATAAAAGGCTTGTGCAATCTCACGGTTGGTCGCCAGCGCCCCAGTATGCGACTGGGTCATTTTTTGACCGATTTCCGATTGGCCCGCCTGAAAAACAATGATTGTTTTTCCAAGCTCATGCGCACGTACGGCGGCTTTGAAGAACCCAGCCGGATTTTTGAGCGCTTCAACAATGATGGCTATCACATCGACCGATTCATCTTCAACAAAACAGGAAAGATAATCCTCGACATGCGTGATCAACTGATTGCCACAGGAAATGAAATGGCTGAACCCAATATGGCGCTCCGTCATCAACGGGACAAAAGCATTGGCGCCGAGCCCACCGCTTTGCGAAATCAGCGCAACATTTCCGGGTCTCAATTGCTTCGGTAAATTACCACTGAATGCGGCTGCGCCGGTGCGCACATTCAATGCACCGTAACAATTCGGACCACAAATGGACATGCCACCCGCGCCGAGCTTTTTCAGTCGGGCCACGCGGGAATCCCCATGACCGCCCTCGCCGAAGCCCGCCGCCAGAACCACGGCCGATTCAACCCCCGCAGCAAATCCCTGCTCGAGAATCTCGCATGCAGGGTCGGCAGAGACGGCAACAACCATACAATCGACCGGATGCGGCAATGCCGCGACATTCGCAACGCATGGAAAACCGGCAACCTCCTTGTATTCCGGGTGAACCGCAAAAACCTCTCCTGCAAAACCGAAGTTTTTGAGATTTTCGAGAACCCGCAAACCACGTCCGCGCTTTTGTGAAGCGCCGACGACTGCGATGCTGGAGGGATTCACAAGTTTACCGATAGACATGCTGGTCATTATCTCTTTCTGGTTAGGCTGACATGTTTAAGCCTCGCGCATGACGATCATTGCATCTACGGCCACACAGCCGAGTCCTTTCGGTCGAACGAAAACCGGATTGAGATCGAGCTCTTCGAGCCTGTTTGCATGCGCGCAAGCAAAATCAGACAGCGCATAGAGACATTTCGCCAGAGCCTCGACATCGAGCGGTGGTCGCCCCCGGAAAGCGCCAAACAGAGCAGATGCGCGAAGTCCCGCAATCATTGCTTCGGCATCGCCCGGCAACAAGGGCAAAAGCCGCAAGGCAATATCATCCAACACCTCAATCGCAGTACCGCCGAGACCGAAAGCCATAGCCAAGCCAAACTGCGGATCGCGGGAAATGCCAGCAAAAACTTCTATTCCATTGCCGACCATTTCCTGGATCAAATAGGCGTCAATCGACATTCCGGCATGCTCTGCGTTTCGATCAAGCTCATGACAGGCCCATTGCAGCTTGTCGTCATTCGCAATCCCGACATGAACAAAGCCATGTTCAGATTTATGCGCAACAGCACGACACAAGGCCTTGACTACAACGGGATAGCCGATCGCCTTTGCTGCCTCCGCTGCTTCAATGACAGATTGCACCGCATATTCGCGCGCCACCGGCACGCCGAATTTGTCTACGAGACGTTTGGATTCATATTCATCGAAAATGCGCGTCTGTAGCTGCGACATCATCGAGCTATCAGGACGGCTCGGTGCTTGCAAACGCTTCCGTTCTACCCACCGCGCATATCGATCAATGGCGCGCAGCCCCAGTTCCGTGCCTCCTATCAAGGGGACACCGGCTGCAGAAAGAAGATCAACCTGCGCGCGACTGATGATGTTTTGTCGCGTGGTCAGATAATAATGCGGCTTGTCGCTACGCTCTGCCGCATCAGCTACATTTTTCGCATAAATCACATCGCGCCCCGGCCTGCCGAGCGCAGTTGCGTCGAGACAATCGGTTCCGCAAAAAACAATCGCATCCGCCAGATCGCGATCTGAGAAAAGCGCGAAAGCCTTGGGAAGATAGGAGCCATCATGTCCCCAGGCATCGAGTGGATTGCCAGCACCGACGCAAGCGCCGATCCCGGCTTCGGCTTCGGCACGAAAAGCCTCCGGCAGCGGCGGCAAGTCGATCCCGGCCGCATCAGCCAAATCGAGAACAAGTTCAGCCTGCCCGCCCGATGTCGTCACAATACCAATGCGCCGCCCTTTCGGTCTGCGTGCGCCGAGACAGACGACAATTTGCTCCGTCATTTCCGCCAGACTGCTCACTTCAATGGCGCGATGGGCACGCAAGGCTTCGCTGAAAATGCGGGTCTGTCCGGCAAGTCCGCCAGTATGGCTCTGGATTTGTCGTGCCGCGCGTTCGCTTTTCCCCACTTTGAGGATGATCACCGGCTTATCCTGCAGGGCAGCTTCTGCAAGTGCAGCAACGAAAGCTTCAGGCCGCTTTATGCTTTCGACAAAGGCCGCAATGACGCGCGTTGCCGGATCATGGGCGAGATAGGAAATGTAATCGGCAAGATCGACCACAGCCTCATTGCCTGAGGATATGACCGTGCTGAAACCGAAGCGCCGGAGGTCGGCGAGAAAACTTGCTGCAATAGAACCGCTTTGCGAGACGAGTCCGACCTGACCGACCAAGCCGGACGGATCGCGCACGGGCTGAAAAAAGGTGCTGCTGCGATGCACCGGATTGAGAACACCCATGCAATTTGGTCCGCACAGGGCAATATTGGCGCTTCGCGAAATGCTCTCGATTTCCGCTTGAATTGCGCGCCCGGCCTCCCCCTGCTCGGCAAAACCCGATCCATAGATGACACCTGCCCCCGCACCACATTCTGCTAGTTCGCGCACACCTTTAAGCGAGGCCTCAAGGCCGACGCAAAATGCCACGGCATCGACCGGTCGACCGATGCTGCGTAAATCCGGAAAACAGGCAACGCCTGCGACAGATTCATATTTCGGATTGATCGGATAAATCGCACCCGCATAGCCCAGTGTCTTCAGCGCTTCGACCATTGATCGACCGAGCGAGGGCTTTTCCGAAGCGCCAAGCACAGCAATCGAGTTCGGCTTGATCAGGCGATCTATTTTCAAACCGGCCCTCCCCAGAAGCCGTGCGAGTCTTTGGCCCGCTTCATCAAGCCTAACCATCTCACGCGGCCCGTCAAAGTCTTTTTGCTCAAAACTGTTGACCCGCGCACGCAATCCCGCAAACATTGCCGCAAGGCCTTGGCATCGGCCGGTACGATGCACGAATGAAGGGCCGCATTCGGGAGGAGACCATGCAGCTTTCGTGCAGATCCGCCTTTGCTGACAGAAGAATGGGAAAAATGCTTTTCATTTTTGCCTTATCTGTCGCCGCCGCACTCTTCCCGTCTGCAAGCCAGGCGCAGGATCCAGCAAATTTCTATCGCGGACGGACGATGCAATTGGTCGTCGCCTTCGGCTCGGGCGGTGGGTACGATCTTTATGCGCGGCTGCTTGCCCGTTTCATAACACGGCACATTCCCGGATCGCCGACCATTGTAGTCCAGAACATGCCCGGCGCCGGCGGCCGTGTCGCTGCAAATTGGCTCTACACTGTTGCGCCGCGTGATGGATCTGTTTTCGGCACGATTGACCAAAGCGCGGCACTCGATCAGGCAATGAAAATGCCAGGCGTTCAATTTGATGCTGCAAACTTTAATTGGATCGGGAATCCGATTGTCGACAATCTCGTAACGATTGTCGCTGCAGATAGCGGTCTTCGCACACTCGACGATCTCAAAAAAGCCAAACCGCTTTTCTGTGGCGATGTCGGCGGCGGCCCGACAACGACTTTCCCACAGACAATCAATCGCCTTTTAAAGGCTGATCACAAGATTGTCGCTGGCTACCAGAGCGTTGCCGCCATTCATCTTGCAATGGAACGCGGCGAGGTCAATTGCATCGGCGGCACAACATGGTCTTCTCTGAAAGTCCAGCGCGGTCAGCAGCTCAAGGAAGGCAAAATTCTTCCATTGCTGCAATGGGGTCTTGAAGCCGACGAAGATATTTCAAAGGCGGCCGGTCGACCTGTTCCGCTCAGCCAAGAACTTGCTGAAACAGAGGCAGACCGCAATGCCGTACGTTTCATCAGTTCGACCGCTGCTATCGGCCGCCCTTTTGTTGCACCGCCAAACGTTCCGGCCGACCGCATCGAAGCACTGCGCGAGGCCTTTGAAAGAATGATCAAGGATCCCGAATTCATTGCTGCCGCGGCACAGGCTCAAATGGCAATCCACCCTTTGAGCGGGCGGGAATTGCAGAAACTTGTTGCCGAAACGGCACGCGCGCCAGAGGATATTGTCAAACGTGCCATGACCCTGGTCGGCGGCGCACATTAGCAAAGTCTGATCCTACGGGCGTTTTTCGCGAATTTTGCGGAACACGCCCGATGCCTGAACGAGCAGAGTGCCAGCCGACGAGATAATATTCGTTTTGGCAAACGCCAGAGAACTGCCGTTTTTGGTGACACTGGCTTCTGCAATTACCAGACCGGCGGCAGGCGCCAGATAATCGATGGTCATACTGACCGTCGACAGGCCCCAAATGTCGAGGTTTGCCGAACGAACGGCACGTGCCATGGCCGTATCGCAGAGGGCAGCAAGTGCACCGCCATGAATGTCGCCTTTGGCATTCCGCGCAAGGTCGGGCTGCAACCAGATACGGCATGAGCCGTCGGCTGCCTCAATCCGCTCGATGCCAATCTGGCGCTGGAAATCTGAAATCTCCGAAAGATCGCGCTTTGGACGTTCGGGCATCGGTATTTTCTCTTTCAATCTATTTTGACGACAATTCTCCCGCGCGTACGGCCGGCTACAATCTCCTGCGCAGCATCAATAATCCCATCGAAGGAAACACATGTCGTGATTGCAGCAAGCTTTTTGCGGTCAAGTTCCTTGGCAAGGCGTTGCCAAGCCTCGATACGGCGCGGTTTGATGCATTGCACACTATCTATGCCCAACAGAGCGACACCGCGCAGAATGAAAGGCGCGACACTGGTTGGCAAATCCATGCCTTGCGCCAGACCACAAGCAGCAATCGCACCATTGGCTTTGGTCGCGGCAAGGAGATGAGAAAGTATCAGTGATCCAGCAGCATCGACGCCAGCCGCCCAGCGCTCTTTCATCAGCGGGCGCGGGGGCGACGAAAATTCCTGCGCGTCGATGATTTCATCCGCGCCGATATTTTTGAGATAATCGGCTTCCGACATGCGCCGCGTCGAGGCAATCACATGCCAGCCGGCGCGCTTCAACAAGGCAATAGCAATCGAGCCGACGCCACCCGCAGCACCTGTGACAATAACTGGCCCCATCGCGGGCGTCACGCCATGCCGCTCGAGCGCCATGAGAGATAGCATAGACGTATAGCCAGCTGTGCCGATGGCCATGGCCTCCGGCGCAGAAAGCCCTTGAGGAAGGGGAACCAGCCAGTCGGATTTGACCCGCGCCCTTTGCGCATAACCGCCAAAATGCCCCTCGCCGACGCCCCAGCCGTTGAGAATCACACTGTCGCCGGCTTTGAATTCTGCCGACGAGGAATGTTCGACAGTTCCGCAAAAATCGATCCCTGGTATCATCGGGAACTTGCGAACAACCGGCGATTTTCCGGTGATCGCAAGACCGTCTTTATAATTGAGCGTCGAATGCGAGACGCGGATGGTGACATCACCCTCCATCAGATCCGCATCTTCGAAACGCGCCATAGATGCCCGATATCCCGCATCATCCTTGTCGATACGAACGGCCTTAAAACCTGTCATTGTATTCTCCCCCGCACCCGGCCGTCGGTCTCAGCCGAATTGCGCCTTGCGCCAGTCCAACGCTGCCTTCAGTCCATCGCGCGCACGACGCTCTTCGAATTCGCGGCCGACATCTGTCGTTGCTGCATAAAGCGGCGCACAGACATCAAGGCCGGCACTTAATGCCGAGCGGAAGCCCTGCGCTTCAGCACCGCGCGAAATAGCAAGTTTTGCAACGGCCAGCGCCTCCGGCGAGATCAGCGCCATGCGATGGGCATATTTCATTGTCTCTTCCTTGAGCTTTTCGGCCGGGACCACCCGATTGATCATGCCCAGCGTCAAAGCAGTGGCGGCATCGATCTTCTCGCCAAGATAGATCAATTCGCGGGCGCGCTTGTGACCTATCACCAAAGGCATGATGAAGGCCGGACCGACATGCGAGAACAGGACTTCGGGCTCGCCGAACAAAGCATTTTCGGCGGCAATGGTGACATCGCAGAACAGGGACAATTCGCAGCCTCCGCCCAGCGCATGCCCCTGCACCGATGCGATGACCGGCTTGCGCAAGGTCCATGGTGTCATCAATGTCCGCAAACTGATGGAGAGACGCTGATGATATTTCAGTGCATCGTGACGCCAGGGCGTTTTGCTTGGATCATGCCCGCCGCCAATATCGAAACCGACGCAGAAAGAACGCCCTGCAGCATCGAGGACAATGACGGATGTATCGGGATCTTCATCCGCCTCGCGCAGCACGCGCTCCATTTCCAGGCGCATGTCCATGCTCAAGGCATTCAGCTTGTCGGGCCGATTGAGCGTGACGATGCTCACCCTGCCCTCTGCGCGACGCAGAACGAGTGCCCCAGACATGTAGCCTCCCCTTTTTGATTTGCTTGACATGGATGTTGCCAGCGCCGGCGCAACAGAGCAAGATGTCTCATTCCATGACGGAAGATGAAAATGAACGCATGGCAGAAGACTCTGGGGGCAGGATTGACGCTCGCTATGGCGTTGACTGCGACACGTGTTCCGGCAGACGAAACAACCGGCATCGACTTTTACCGTGGCAAAAAGATCCAAATCATTGTCGGCTTTGATGTCGGCGGCGGATATGATGCTTATTCACGCCTTCTGGGCCGACATATGGGGCGGCATTTGCCGGGCGACCCTCCCTTTATCGTTCAAAACATGCCGGGTGCGGGTAGCCGTGTTGCCGCCAACCATCTCTATAATCTCGCACCTAAAGACGGGACCGTCCTTGGCTCGGTTGTGCAAAGCACACCGGTAGACCAGATCCTTGGAGAGCCGGGCATTCGTTATGATGCGACCAAATTCGCATGGATCGGCAACCCGATTATCGACAATCTTGTCACTGTTGTGGCAACCGGCGCTGGTCTATCAACCCTTGCCGATGTCGGCGCTAAAGGTGGCCTGATCTGCGGGAGTTCGGGTGCTGGGCCTACACTGGCCTATCCGCGGATCATGGCAAAACTGCTGCCCGCCGATATTCGCGTCGTCCCGGGTTATCCAGGCGTCACCGCCATCAATGTCGCCATCGAGCGCAATGAGGTCAATTGCATCGGCGGAACCGGCTGGTCGTCCATGAAAGCGACCATGTCGCAGATGATGCGCGAGGGCAAACTCAAGGTTCTGCTGCAATGGGGCGCAGGACGCGATCCCGAAATAGACGCCTTTGCAGGCACAGAAGTACCGATGATGGATGTTTTGGCAAAAACGCCTGCCGACAGGGATGCCGTCCTGATTGTCTCTGCGACAACTGCCTTGAGCCGTCCGCTTCTTGGCCCGCCCGGCCTGCCTGCCGAGCGGATCGAGTTGCTGCGGCGGGCTTTCGATGCGACCATGCGCGACGCACAATTTCTCGAAGATGCCAAACGACTTAAAATGGACATCAACCCGATTTCCGGCGCGGTAATTCAAGACATTGTCGCCCGCGTTGTCGGATCTTCGCCGGAAGGCATAGCCCGCGCGAAAGAATTGACCAATTGATTATTTGTCGCGCGTCACGATCAAGGCATCGACAATGATACACCCGCAACCGATTGCGCGAACTTTGATCGGATTGAGATCAATTTCGTCCAAACTATCTCTATTTGCATAAGCAAATACAGCAAGCTTTTCGATACAATCGACAAGTGCGTCCAGATCGGCAGCCGGCCGGTTGCGATAAGCCCCCAGCAAGACTGCGCCACGGACCTGCGCAATCATCGCCCGCGCCTCGCCTTCGCGCAATGGCAACATTCTCAAAACAAAATCTTTCATCACTTCGATGCCGACACCGCCCATACCGAATGCAACGGACAAGCCGAAATCCGGGTCGCGCGAAATGCCTGCAAAAACTTCGATGCCATCGGCAATCATGTCCTGGACCAACCACGCATTGTCCGGCGCTGCAAGCTGCCTTGCTTTTGCTGCCATGCGCTCGTAAGCATCGACAATTGCCACCTCATCCATCAAGCCGATTGCGACAAGGCCATGTTCAGATTTATGCGGAACTTCATCAGCTGCAAGCTTCAACACAACCGGATAACCCATGTCCCGGGCAGCGATCTTGATGGCGGCCAAATCAGAGCAAATTCGTTCGCGCGGCATGGGTAATCCGGCACTGGCCAAAATCTGCTTCGATTCATATTCGTTGATCGTCCGCCCTGCAGGCAGATCGATTTTATCACGCGATACGATCGGCTGAGGCTGCGCGCGGCGCCAATCCATCAATTGACGAATCGCGCCAAGCCCTTGACGCGCGCCGCAAACGACGCCGACGCCGGCTTGCGCCAGATGGGCAACCTGGCCGCTATGCATGACGCCTGGGCGCATACTCATGAGATAATGGGGCTTGGTACTTTTATCAGCAGCAGCAACCAGCAGCCGCGCATAATCGAGCTCGCGACCGGCGCGACCCAAAGGCTGATCGTCAACGGAATCGCTGCTGCAAAAGACGATCACGTCCGTCTGCGGATTGGCGTCGAGAACAGCAAGAGCGATCGGCATGTTGCGCGATGCATCGCCATTGCCCCAGGCATCGAGCGGATTGCCATCGCCGGTGATCGGGCCGACCTCCGCTTCGATCCGCGCACGCGCCTGCATGTCCAGAGGCTTGAGGTCGAGCCCTGCGGATGTAGCGACGTCGAGAATGAGTTCGGCTTGACCGCCGGAGGTGGTGAGAACATTAATTCCGCGTCCCTCCGGCCAGCGCGCGCTCTGGCAAGCCGCGAGAACCTCGGTCATTTCATCGAGATCATTCGCCTCAATGGCGCGATGAGCCCGCAAAACTTCGGAAAATACGCGCGCCTCGCCGGCCAATCCACCGGTATGGGAGGTAATGGCATGGCGCGTACGCTCGCTCTTGCCAACCTTGAGAATAACGACCGGTTTGCCTGCATCGGCGGCCCTGTCGAGCGCCGCAATAAATCGCTCGGGGTTACGAACGCTCTCGATAAAGGCAGCAATGACTTTGGTCGCCGGATCGTCGACGAAATAATCGATATAGGCAGCAAGATCGACAACGGCTTCATTCCCGGACGACACAACGGTACTGAAACCGAAACGTCGCAAATCCGCCAGTAAAGTACCGGCAATCGAGCCGCTTTGCGAGACGAGAGCGATATTTCCGGAAAGTCCACGCGATGTTCGGATTGTCTGTTTGAAACTTGTACTGCGGGCCGAGGGATTAAGTATGCCCATACAATTGGGTCCACACAGAGCAATGCCTGCCTCGCGACACAGGCCGACAATGCGCTCTTGCATGGCTAAACCCTCGCCACCCAATTCGCCAAAGCCACTGTCGTAAATGACCGCGGCGCGCACGCCCTTCTGCGCGCATTGCTCGATAGCCTCCACAACGCCGGCGCGCCCGATACAAAGCGCTGCCAGATCGGGCGCAACAGGCAATTCTGCAATCGATGCATAGGCTTTGTGGCCAAGAAGTTCGCCATATTTCGGATTGACGGGGTAAATACCGCCGTCGAAACCAAAGACCGCCAAACCCTCAAGGATCCAACGCCCGAGCGCGGAACGCTCCGATGCTCCGACGACCGCAATGGCACGCGGCGCAATCAGGGCACGCAAATCTAGAGACGCACCCCCGCTGTCAGGCATGGACGTCGAGCGGCGCCACGAACTTCACGCCATCGAGGAGGACGCCACGGCCGGAACGGCCTTCGCGCTGCTCCTTCGGGATCGGTCGCCCGTCCGAATCGCTCAGCCACAGACGCAGGAGATGACGCTTGCGCGATTCATCCGGCCAATCCTGATATTCGCGGCGCGTATGCAATGTGACGAAATTATTCAGGAATTGAACATCGCCTGGCTCGAAACCGATATCGACCGCACATTCCTCCACGACCTCGCGATAGAGCTCGACGGCTTCGCTCTGCGCCGCCGTGAAGCGCGGCACGCCGGGAAGCTTTTGCGCCTTGTCGATGGCTGCGCCGGCGCCGGTCGCGCTGAAATAGCCATCGGTGAAGGAAAAGATCGGCTGCTTGAAGTAAGGCGCCTCGCCAGGATTCACCTCACCTGTGCGGGAGCGGTAAAAATCTTCCGTCAGGACTTTGACGAGATCGGGCCGCGATTGCAGCATGCGATTATAAACCGTCACTGAGCTTGCCACACGGCTTTCGCCGCCCTTCATGGCCGTCTTGAGACACAAGAGACCGACATAATCGCAGCCATCTGCATGGAAGCGCATCTCTGCGCTCGTCATATAACCGCGGGTATTCGAATCTCCGTAATCTCCGCCAAGATCTTTCACATGGCCAAGTATATGTCCGAACTTGTTCTGCGACATGGTCTCGCCGAGATAGGATCCAAGGCCGAGATAAGCGATAGCTGCGCCCTCGCGATCCAATTCGTCGATTGGAAAATTGCGCATCATGATAATGCCGCGTCCATCAATCAATTCGCGTCGCACATCAGCCAATGTATCGGCGAGATCCTCGAGAATGAAATTGTCGGCATCGACATCTTCGATCGGACGGCCGTTTTTGCGGAATTCCTTGACTGCCGCTTTCAATTCGCGACGGTCATTGTCAGTGAGCGCATAAGACCACGTCGACAGATCGCCCAGATCTTTTGCAGTCCAATCTGCCGGGTCGACAACCGGCTGCATAGGAATGGCATAGCCCCGTTTCGTTATATGGAACGTTTTGAAGCCGCTCATTGTCGCCCCTCCGACCTGAAATATCTTTTCCAGAATTGTCGGAGCAAAAATCGAAACGATCAAGCAGAAAGCGTATGCCGTTTTACCGGAGGGCAAGAAAAATGAGCTTGCCGGAGGCCGCGCGATCGGTTTCCATGCGGTGGGAGCAAAGAGCTCCACTCTGCTTTAGGGCAAATCTGGGGGAGCATATGCCCATGCATAAGCGACATTCCGCTTGGGCCTTTTGTCTTGCCGGGGCAAGCTTTTTCTTTGGCGGAAATGCTTTAGCTTCAGATGTCGCAGAATTTTATCGCGGCAAGACGATTGATATTGTTGTCGGCTATTCGGCCGGCGGCAGTTACGATGCTTATGCGCGGCTTGTCGGACGCTTTATCGGCGCCCATGTTCCCGGACAGCCCCGAACCATCATTAGACAAATGGCCGGCGGCGGAAGCCGCATTGCAGCGAACCATGTTTTCAATGTTGCACCGCGAGATGGCACGGTTATGGCAACTGCAGACCAGGCCATGCCAGTACAACAAGCAGTCGGCGATCCCGACATCAAATTCGATACGAGCAAGCTGAACTGGATCGGCAATCCCACTGCCGACAACAATCTTCTGGTCGTCTGGCATACAGTAAACATTCATACGATCGACGACATTCGTCGCCGGGAAGTCATTCTCGGTGCGACGGGCATCAACACATCTTCGCAATATGCACAAGCGCTGAATTCAATCGCCGGCACAAAATTCAAAATCGTGCTCGGATATCCGGGTGCTGCCGAAATGGGTCTCGCCATGGAAAAGGGCGAGATCATGTCTCATACGGCGCCCTGGGCTGCCTGGAAGGCGTCGCGGCCAGACTGGATTCGCGACAAGAAAATCAACATCATTTTCCAGGTGGGATTGCAGCGGGCACGCGAATTGCCCGACGTTCCCTTGCTGATGGATTATGCGCAAAACGATCTTGACCGCGGAGCTCTTCGCTTGTTCTCCGCTGCCGCCGCAATCGGTCGGCCACTTTTTTCGACACCCAACACACCAGCCGAAAGAATAGAAGCGCTGCGCCGTGCTTTTGATGCCACAATGAAAGATCCGGAGTTTCTGAAAGCGGCGGCGCAGAGCGGCATGGATATCGATCCGGTCTCAGGCAGCGAATTGCAAAAAATCGTGACGGAAATCGTAAGTGCGCCAAAGGAAGTCACACAAAGACTTTCGGCCATTATCGTCCTGCCGGATCAAAGAAAGAATTGAAGGGAACCATCCATGGCCTACGACTTTGCGAAAGGGGCAATCATTGTCGCAGGCTTGGCCTGTGCAGCAGGATCGCCAGCCGTAGCCGAGGATTATTATCGCAGCAAGACAATCAATATTATCGTCGGCTACTCGGCGGGTGGTGGATATGACCAATACGCCAGGACACTGGCCAGACATATGCCGCGCCACATACCGGGCCAGCCGACCATGGTTGTGCAAAATCTTCCCGGTGCAGCGAGCCTTCAGGCCATGCGACACGTCGAAAGCAATGCGCCACGCGACGGCACAGCCATGGCCATGTTCGATCCCGGATTAATCACCGGACATCTGGGCCCCGACGGAACACCCAAACTGAATCTCGCACAGTTTCGCTGGATCGGCGCCATGCTGCGTGATGTGCGGGTGTGCTATGCTTGGGGCGCAACCGGCGTCCGCAGCTGGGATGATCTGACCAAGCGCAAAGAGTTCTTGATCGGCGCAACTGCACGCGGATCGAATGCTTTTGTGAACGGGATCATCCTGCGCAAAGTGATGGATGCACCGGTGCGCCAGATTGCCGGTTATCCCGGTAGCAATGAGCAACGCCTGGCGGTAGAGCGAGGCGAATTGGAGGGCAATTGCGCCTCCTGGAGCGCGCTTCCGCCTGAATGGATGAGTGGGCGTAAGGTTAATATCTTGACCCGTTTCTCGCCGAAACGACCGAGCGACATGCCGGAAGACATTCCCTATATCGGAGACCTGACAAGCGATCCGGACAAAAAGGAACTGATTGCGGTTTTGAATGCTCCAGGCGAACTCGGCAGGCCGCTCGCCCTTGCGCGTCAGGTCGCAGATGGGCAGGTTGCTATCTTGCGCAAGGCTTTCGAGGCCAGCCTCCGTGACGCTGCATTTCTGGAGGAAATGCGTAAGCAACTACTCCCCCTTGATCCGGTGTCGGGCGAAGAGGCTGAAGAAATCTTGCGAAAAATTTATTCCACGCCATCCCACGTGCTGAAGAAAGTTGTAGAAATCCTCGAATAGCCGACTGTCTCCAAATTGGATCTGGTCGATACGTCCCGCACACCGATCCGATAGGTATTTCGGCATTTGTCAGTAAAAGTATCGCACTCAATTTCAATCAAGCTGAAACGCAATAGGCCTTTAAGCCAAAGGCCCCGCACCTCGCCCAGTCCACTGGTTTCCCAATCTGACCGATACCTACAGGCAACGTGCCGCAGACCGTAAGAGCGTCCTCCAGAATGAAGAGGAAGCTCGCAAAAGCGTAGAGGTCATGAACAGCCTCATCGACAAGGATTCGACACAATAAACACCAAGAATCGAGACAACAACCGGCCATTGAATTGATCGGCGATATCGCCAACATAGTCGGGGCCGCCATGCGGGAGCCTGAAAGCAAAAAGCCGACCTTTCAAGCGGCTTTTTTTGATTTGGTTTCGGGGACCTACAACCAATAAGTAAATTGAAAATATTATTTTACTATTTGCCTCTTTCTTGCTGGACTTCACGTCAAAATCATACATGTGTTTGCATATAGCGACGCATTGAGTTGCGAGCGATTTCCTTAGCCCCTAATCCGGGGCTTGTCGCAGTGAGGCGCTATTAAACGCGCCTCCTTTGACACAGGAGATCGCCATGAATTCCAAACTCACGGACACGCAGC
>Ga0315905_10002667_pt1 | contig 18690 bp, 21 predicted proteins | sample LakEriMetagenome_5_FD_203522 | JGI IMG/M metagenome (GOLD analysis project Ga0315905, IMG submission 203522) | Freshwater fungal communities from buoy surface, Lake Erie, Ohio, United States - Buoy 4 MA121 | ecosystem: Environmental > Aquatic > Freshwater > Lake | place: USA: Lake Erie, Ohio... | reverse complement strand
CGTTGCAAGATATTCGGGGACATGAAATTGTTGTAGCAGCGGACAAGATTGGCTTCGTCGACATTGGTGTCGCCGCCGATCGCCGCGTTGGTTTCGGCGTTCTCTAAGGTGTCGATAACTTTCGCTGATTTGCCGCTTCGCCCCGAAACACAAGCAGCGCTAGCAGAACATGGTTTTATCTCACCTTTCCCAATTCAAGAGATGGTTCTACCAATCGCACTTGGCGATGGCGATGTAATTGGCCAAGCCAAGACCGGTACTGGCAAAACACTCGCTTTTGGAATTCCATTAATTGAAAGAGTTATCGCACCGCTTGATAGCGAATGGGCAGATTTAGCCGCTAAAGGACTTCCACAAGTTTTAGTTGTAGTTCCAACTCGCGAACTATGTGTGCAAGTCACAAAAGATATTGATGAGTTAACTGGAAATCGTGGCATACGCACTCTCGCTGTTTATGGTGGTCGGGCCTTTGAGCCACAAATCGAAGCGCTAAATAGCGGTGTGGAAATAGTTGTTGGCACTCCTGGTCGTTTGCTGGATCTATACCGACAAGGTCAATTGAAATTAAAGGAAGTATCTCGCGTCGTCCTAGATGAAGCAGATGAGATGCTTGATTTAGGTTTCTTACCTGATGTTGAAAAAATATTTACCAGCACACCTAATCGCGCCCAAACAATGCTTTTTTCAGCCACGATGCCCGGTGACATTATTGCGCTAGCGCGCCGATTCATGAATCAGCCGATACATATACGCACTCAAGATAATGAAGATGAAGGTGCGGTCGTATCTCGTATCAAGCAACACGTAATCCGAGCTCATGCGCTAGATAAGATCGAATTGTTGGCGCGAATTCTTCAAGCCGATGGACGAGGTCCAACTATCGTCTTTTGTCGCACAAAGCGCACCTGTCAAAAAACCTCAGATGATTTAGCTGAACGTGGATTCCGCGCAGCATCAATTCATGGTGATCTGGGGCAAGGCGCCCGTGAAAAAGCGCTCAACGATTTTAAGGCCGGTAAATCAGATGTGCTCGTTGCAACAGATGTGGCAGCGCGCGGCATCGATATCGACGGCATTACCCACGTAATCAACTATCAATGTCCCGAGGATGAAAAAACTTATGTGCACCGCATTGGTCGAACAGCGCGTGCTGGAGCAGACGGAATTTCAGTCACATTTGTAGATTGGGATGACTTAGCTCGCTGGAAAATGATTGATACCGCACTGGTTTTGGGTCTCGGCGAACCAGAAGAGACTTACTCATCATCAGAGCATCTTTACCAAATGTTAAATATCCCAGCAGGCTCCAACGGACGCATTACCAAGCAGAAGCCTGCACCAAAGACTGAAAAGGTTTCCGCACCCGAGAGAGCCACTAAGCCAGCAGCAGAAAAAACTCCACGCAATCGCACTCGCACCAAGAAGTTTTCTTCTTGATTTTTTCTTATTCCAAACCTAAGATTTCTAGCACCGAATAAGCGGCACTTCTGTAACTCTCTGCAACTTCCGAACTTTTGCTAATAGTTAAAACAGATAAATTTGAACTCGCTGCAATTTCTATCTCATCACTACGCAAAATAGCCACATCTAAGACTGGTGAAAGTTCTTCGTAAATCACTTCACCTATAGCAACCGCGGTTATGGGCTTATCGGTAATTTTTCGTAACTGAATTAGCCCACGTAGCGAATGAAGAGATTTCGATACAGGTGCGAGTATCTGGTCAGCGGCGGCGATTGCCGCGCTAAGTGCCGGGGTCAGCGTCGAAGGAATATCTAAGATAACTAAGTCATAATCCTTCGGTAACTTTGTTAATAGCTGGGAAAGCGCGCCCTCATCTAAGTTTGCGGCTAAACGTGAATCCGATGCTATGAAATCAAAGCGTTCTACTGAAGTGAGTAAATTTTCTTCAGTTAGTTTAACGCCCGAGATAAATTCGGTAACTGTAATCCGTGGATTTTCAAAGCCAAGACGAAAGGTTAGCGGCGCTGCAGGATCAAGATCAATTAAAAGTGTCTTCTTGCCAAATTCAGCAAATGCCACAGTCAAGCAGTGCGAAAGAGTTGTCTTTCCTACACCGCCTGCTGGATTTGCAATTGCAATTACCTTCACTTTGCCAGCACCAATCCCCAGCGCACTTGCGCGGCTTTGTATACAGGAGGCGCCAAGATCGCATCCGGGATTGCACCTAAAGTTTTGCGAATCGCTTTTAATGAAATATCTGTTGCAAAATTCTGCCCAGGCAAAGTAGGAGTTCCATATAAAGATCTAGCCCATGCCGGTAAAGAACTAGCAGCGAGCAAGGCAAGTGAAGCCCAGGCAGGCGCCGCCGGAGTTGCAAAACGAACGGCTGTTGGAAGCGGTGGGATTGTTAAGAAGAGGGCGGCGCGCTTGGCATCATCTGAAGCGCTAAGTTCTGGTGAGATATCTAAGAAATACTTCTGCATCTGCGCAACGCTTTTAGGAACTTGTTGTGCGGGTATTCCGACAGCTTCTGCAAATGCCACCATCTCGGCAACGTATTGATCCTGTTGCTCAGCGCTTAGCGAAAGCCCAGATCGAATCGCAATATCAAGAAAAGAATCCACCATCGACATATGAACCCAGAGCAAGAGATGCGGCTCATTTAACCCAAGTGCGGTATGAATCTTTTGCACGCGATTAGACAGAGCATCGGCTTCATCCCGACTTCCAAAAGTTATCGTTGAAACATAATCTCCGGTTCGTTGCAACCGGCCCCAAGCATCTTCCCGGAAATTCGAATTCTTAGCTACGCCATCCATGGCATCTGGATGCAGCGCCTGCTGTAACAAAGCACGGATCCCACCGACCGCCATTGCTGGATCTGAGTGAATTTTCCAGGCATTAGTTTCGGGAGAGAAAATCCCGCGTGGATCCTTTGACATATACAGAATTCTATCTGGGCTTTAGTTATTGTGCAGTGAAAGCTTTTATGGCATCGACCAACATCTGAACCGCGATTGCCGCAAGTAATAATCCAGCGATTCTGGCTAAAAGTGTTACGCCGGAATCTTTGATAATCCCCAAAATAGTCGTGGAAGCCATTAATGAGATTGCGATCACGATATGGACTGCAACAACTGCTGCAATTAGACCCATGCTCTGCGCCGGAGTTTCAATCTGCTGCACGAAAATCATAGTTGCCACAATTGCGCCAGGGCCTGCTAGTAGCGGGGTTCCGAGTGGGACGAGTGCAATATTTTTATCTTTCGTGTCATCGCCTCCCATATCGCGGCCCGTTAAGAGTTCGAGGGAAACGTATAGAAGTAATAGTCCGCCTGCTGCTTGTAACGCCTCCATTGAAACGTTCATGTAATCCAAAATAAATCGACCGAAAAGCGAAAAGAAGGTAATTACGACAAGAGAGACCAGTGCTGCCTGCCAAGCAAGTTGCACACGTTCTTTCTTGGTGCGGTCAGCAACTAAGCCTAAAAATATCGGTGTAGCACCCGGCGGATCGAGGATTACTAACAGCGTTACGAAAGCCTGAATCGAGAAGGTAACTGCGCTAACTTCAATGACGTTCACTTCGTTACGACCCTTCGAGCACTTGCTAGTGATTCAAGGCGAGCCCATTGATCGGGATCGGTGAGATTTTCTCCCAGTTCATTTAGTTTACCTTGACCGTGGTAGTCACTTGACCCAGTTTTAACTAAACCAAGTTGATCTGCGATCTCAGCTAGTTGTTCACGCTCGACTTGTGAATGGTCTCGATGATTTACTTCGATTCCGTGCAATCCTGCAGAAACTAGGTTTGTAAAGGTTGCGGCTGAAATTACTTCGCCACGTCTTGATGCAAATGGGTGCGCAATGACTGCAACACCGCCGGCCTGATTTATTTGGCGTATGGCATCTTCCGGCGTCGGGGCTGCGTGAGTTACGTAATATTTTGAGTCGTTATGTAGTAATTCAAGAAATGCTTCATCGCGCGATGCCACGACTTTATTTCGCACAAGTGCGTCAGCAAGGTGAGGTCTGCCTAAAGTCGCACCAACTGGGGTTGCGGCCATCACATCGGCAAGTGAAATATTGATTCCATCTGCTGCAAGCAACTCAATCATCTTGCGCATTCGTGGAATACGAGTATCTCGAGACTCTGCCAACATATTTTGCATACTTTTATCTTCACCATCGAATAACAGACCGAGCATATGAACGCTAATCCCATCCAGGGTTAGCGTTGAAATTTCAGCACCTAACACTAAGGAGAGCGATGGGCGAAGTGCCGTAACAGCCTCAGCCCAACCAGAAGTGCTGTCGTGATCGGTAATTGCCAAGGTAGAGATGCCGGCAGAGAGCGCTTTATTTACTAGAGCAGAAGGTGAATCTGTTCCATCACTTGCAGTTGTATGTGCGTGTAAATCAATCATGTCAATAACACTTGTTCTAATCTTCAATCATTACTTGAGTAGGTCTTGTACGTAATACGACTAGTGCGCAACCGAAAAGAATTAGGGCAATGCCAGGTATGACACCAATTGGTGGGCGCTGATCTAACCACCAAATAGCTAAGATCGCACTTACGGGAACTTCGAAGAAAACGATCAAGGAAACAACGGCTGGAGAAACTCTTTTAAGAACTGAGTTAAACATAGTGTGACCTAAAAATTGTGCACCGAGAATAAGCCCCAAAAGAATCCACCATTCGCGCGCACTAAAACTCAGAAGTTCGTTGCCAGCAATGATTGCCATGGGAAGTGCGGTTATAGCGCAGAATAAATAACAGATCGATGTGTATGTAGCTGTCTCTAAAGTTCTTTGTGCTCGAGCACCGATTAACATGTATAAGGCGGAAAGGGATGCCGAGATAATCGCCGCTAAGTCACCAAGAAATGCGCGCAGCGAGATTTGTAAATCAATTCCAGAAATCAACAGAACGCCGCCGAAAGAGACGAACATACCCAGCCAAGCACGAGATGGAATGTTTCCTCCCGATAACTTAAGAAATAGCGCGGCAAAGATTGGCTGAAGTGCAACGAGTGCGGTTCCGGCAGCAACTGTTGTCATGCGCATCGCTAAGAAGAAACCATAGAAATGTAGCGCTAATACAACGCCGCCAAGCATCGCCCATTTCGCGCCCGTTCGATCGATGCGATGGCGCAGCGCAAAAGGAGCAGTCATAAGCGCCCCGCCAAAATTTCGCCAGAAAATTAGTGAAAGAACCGGCATCGAACTCATAGCAATCAACGGTCCGGATGTGCCGATTCCAATAATTCCTATACCTAAGCGAATTAAATCTGGGCGCGCAGGTATTTGTGTGTGGTTATCACGATCTAAAGGCTGCGACATGACAGTAACCGTAGCCGATACCCTTAGCCAATGAAGGGAGGCCAAAAATGAGTGGCAACACAATAAATCGCGTCTTTATTGCACGCTTGGCAGGTACAGCAGTCTTTGATCCAAATGGAGATCCAGTTGGAAAGGTGCGCGATGCTGTCGCGACTTTGCGTTCCAATAATCAGCCAGCGCGCATCCTTGGCCTCGTCGTCGAAGTACCTTTACGTCGCAGAGTTTTTGTACCAATTACTCGAGTTACATCTATCGAATCTGGAGCAGTAGTAATTACTGGTCTAGTAAATATGCGCCGCTTTGAATCACGCGCTGGCGAATTATTAGTTCTAGGTGAACTGCTCGATCGCTCGATTTCTTTAAATGAAAATGACGAATCTGTAGTTGTCGAAGATATGGGCATGGAACAAAACCGCACCGGTGATTGGTTTATCAGCCGCGTTCATATTATGAAAAAGGGCAGTGGGCTGCGCCGTAAAGGTGCCACTTCAACTGTTGCCTGGGAAGATGTAACCGGCTTTACTCTGCCTGAACACAATCAAGGTGTTAATAATTTACTTGCCACGATCAATAACTTGCGTGCCGCCGATTTAGCGGCAGTTATTCAAGACTTAGCGCCAAAGCGTCGCGTTGAGGTTGCACGCGCCCTCGATGACGAGCGTTTGGCTGATGTTCTGCAAGAAATGGATGAAGCAGAACGAGTTGCACTTCTTGCCGAACTTGAAGGCGAACGTGCCGCCGATGTCTTGGGCGAAATGGATCCGGATGATGCTGCAGATTTGCTTCGCGAAGTCGGTGAAGAACGTGCGCAAGCGCTGATCGAACTTATGGAACCAGAAGATGCCGAAGATGTTCTGCGCTTGATGACTTATGAAGATTATTCTGCGGGCGGCATGATGACTACCGAACCAATTGTTATGAGCGCTGATAACTCTGTTGCAGATGCTCTGGCCAATGTTCGCGCTAGTGAAGTTTCTCCAGCGCTAGCCTCGCAAGTATTTGTTTGTCGCCAACCGCTGGAAACTCCTACGGGGCGCTATATCGGCTTGGTGCATTACCAAAGATTGCTGCGCGAGCGACCTTCAACTCTGCTCGGTTCAATCGTTGATACAGATACCCAAGGGCTAAATCCCAATGCATCACTGCACGAAGTTTCGTCATACTTAGCGAGTTATAACTTGTTATCTGTACCAGTTGTCGATGCTAATGATCGGCTGTTGGGCGCCGTAACTGTCGATGACGTTTTGGACCACTTGCTACCTGAAAACTGGCGTTTAGAACACCGTGATTCAACGCGCGGTACTGGCCCGATACTAAATCTCGGCGATGTTGCAGGAACAGAAGTTGACCCTGAAGATATTGAATTAGATCAAGCTATGGAAGAGGAGGCGCGCTAATGGCACGTTCAATCATTTCTCGCCAGAGCGGGTTAGATACCCCGCGCGAATCCCGTAGATCATTGCGTCCAAATTATGATCCAGAAGTAATTGGTAAATTATCCGAGCGCTTTGCACGTTTCTTAGGCACTGCTCGCTTCTTGGTTTATATGACGGTATTTGTTCTGTCTTGGGTTATCTGGAATGCAGTGGCTCCACAGAACTTACGTTTTGATGACTACCCATTTATATTCTTAACTTTGGTTTTATCGTTGCAGGCATCTTATGCAGCACCGCTAATTTTGCTCGCACAAAATCGTCAAGCCGACCGCGATCGCATTTCTCTTAATGAGGATCGCGCACAGAATGCGCGCTCAATTGCTGACACTGAATACCTGACTCGCGAACTAGCTAGCCTGCGTATCGCACTTGGCGATGTAGCAACCAGGGATTTCATGCGCAACGAACTTGAAGATTTGCTAAAAGATTTACGTGCTAAGCCCGAGTCTGACTCCAAGTAAAGAGTTACTGCGAACCATCAGCTTCTCTGAAATCGCTGAAATCGCTAAAGCGCTCGGTGAATCAGGATGTGCGATAACAATTGGTTTGCCTTCATCGCCGCCAGTACGCAACTGAGTACTAAACGGAACTTTTCCTAACAGTGGCACTTCACTGCCGACCAGAATTGATAAGCGTGCGGAAGTTTCTTCTCCCCCACCATCTCCAAATAAGGAAATTTCATCGCTGCAATGTGGGCACGGAAAAGCTGACATATTCTCAATAACGCCGACTACGCGTTGATGAATCTGATGTGCGATTCGCCCAGCGCGTTCGGCAACTTCTGCAGCCGCGATCTGTGGCGTGGTTACCACCAAAATTTCCGACGTTGGAATTAGTTGACCTAAGGAAATCGCAAGATCGCCGGTGCCTGGTGGTAAATCAATTAAAAGAAGATCAAGGTCACCCCAGTAAGCATCAGATAAGAGTTGCTCTAGAACTCGGTGCAGCAACGGGCCGCGGTAGGCCACAGCATCTGCTCGCTCAGGTTTAAACATCTCCATAGAAACAACTTTTACGCCGTAAGCCTCAAGTGGGATAAACATTTGATCGATTGCAGTTGGACGCTGCCCCATCAAGCCCATTAAACGTGGAATTGAATGTCCATAAACATCGGCATCAAGAATTCCAACTCGTAGGCCACGTTGGGCAGCAGAAATAGCCAGGTTGGCAGTAAGTGATGATTTTCCTACGCCACCTTTGCCAGATGCGATTCCAAGTACACGGGTTAGCGAATCAGGTTGAGCGAAAGGTATAAATTTTTCACGTCCGCCACGCAAGAGTTTTTTCACATTATCTCTTTGTTCCTCTGACATTACGCCGAAGACAATTTTTACCTCATCGATCGCAGCAACTTGAATAACTGCTGCGGTTATATCTGAGCGGAGTCGATCTTGCATGGGACAACCAGAAATCGTCAGCAAAATTTTCAATTCCGCAACGGCGCCATTTACCACTACCGATTCGACCATGCCGAGTTCTGGCAGCGGTCGGTGGAGCTCAGGATCTGAAACGGTGGCGAGTGCAGCGTTAATTAATTCGATTGTTGTCATAGTAAATCAGGATCTAACTTTGCTTTGAATTTTGGCTTAACATCATCATCTTCTTCCAGCGCGCTAGCTATCTGCTTCTTAATAAATTTCCTCGGATGCAGGTCTGATGGTTGCAAATCTTCAAATCCCGGCCCAAGGTTCTTGCGCAATTCGGAGGTAGCAGTTTGTGACATAGCGCGAATTTTCTTAACTAACTTTGCGGCATCTAACGCTAAGTGGGGTAAGCGGTCAGGTCCTACTAAAATTATGGCCAACAGAGCCAGGCCAAGGATTTCGCCCGCACCAAAGTCAAAGAACATTGCTTTACTTTCCGGCTTGCAAAGTTACGGTGGCAGTTGATGTAACGCCATTTCGAATATAGGTTAGTACTGCTTTGTCGCCAACGCTTCGCGCGCGGATTGCAACAATTAGCTCTTCGGAAGAATTAATTGTGCGGCCATCAAATTTGGTGATGATATCTCCGCCCTTAAGTCCAGCTAACGCAGCCGGCCCACCAGGTAAAATGGCCTTGTCACCCTTTGAAATAAGAGCGCCTTCGCCTTCATACTTCATATCAATTGCGATGCCCAGAACTGGATATGTTGCTTTTCCATTTTTAATCAATTGATCGGCTGTCTTGCGCGCTTGGTTGATCGGGATTGCAAAACCAAGACCTATGGAACCGCCTTGCGACCCAAATGAAGAACCAAGTGTTGCTATTGCTGAGTTAACGCCGATTACCGCCCCTGTTGAATCAACGAGTGGACCACCTGAATTTCCAGGATTAATTGCCGCATCCGTTTGAAGAGCGTTAATAAATGAGTTATCGCTGCCAGTTTCACCTGCAGTTACGGCGCGGTCTTTAGCGCTGATGATTCCCAAAGTGACCGTTCCGGAAAGACCAAGTGGTGAACCTATAGCAATTACTGAATCTCCTACAGCGACTTTGTCGCTGTCTCCGAGTTGTAGCGCGGTCAATCCAGTAGTGGAAATCTTTAGAACCGCGAGATCGTATGAGGAATCTCGCCCGACAATTTTTGCTACATATTCTCGACCGTTATTTAGGGTCACATTAATAACCCCCTTGCCAGAAACTGCTTCAGCAATTACATGGTTGTTGGTCAAGATATAACCGTTGCTTTCGATAACAAAGCCGGTGCCAGTTGATCCACCATCTTTATCTCTAGCTTCGATTGATACAACTGAAGGAATAACTCGCCTTGCAATGTCTGCAACCGAACCTGGTGCTCGCTCAATTGAGTTAGAAGTTCTAGATAAATTGATTGATTGCCCAAACAATGATCCCGATGATGATGCACCAAAAATTGCTCCGACAAGACCAGCGACAAAGGCAAGGAGAATTGCGTTGGCGCGCGTAATTAAGTTCGCTTTTCCATTCTTGCTGGCAGGTATCCACCACGGTCCATTTGAACCGGTTGGTTGCGAAGTGCTCATAAACCCATCTTCCTACAGTTTCGTTGCAAGTAACAAACCATCACCGACAGGTATGAGAGAAGTCACCCATAGGTCTGTCTCATTTTTCATAGATTTCCCAGCCTCGCGCAGCGCCACCGTCTTGGGATCGCGTTGGGCGGGATCAGAAACTTTCTCACCACCAAAGAAATTATCAATCACAAAAACTCCACCACTTCGCAGAATGCGATGTGCCTCGTGAATTGCAACAGGAAGATCTTCGGGATTATGGCGGAATATAACCAAGTCATATGCGCGATCTGCTAATTTCGTCATTACATCCATAACTGGATTTGTAATTAATCTAAAACGTGCTGCTGCGATATCTGCGCTTTGAAAGGCAAGTTTGGCAGCGTTGCTATGTTCCATTTCATCGTCAATTGATGTGAGAGTGCCGCTAGAAAGCATTCCTTCTAATATCCAAAGTGCGCCGATACCAGAGCCGGTGCCTATTTCTACTACTGACTGTGCAGAGAGAATATGAGCCAAATGTTTTAAGTAAGCGCCAGTGCCACAAGTTGTATCAATTGCACCAATTTCTTCACCACGTGCGCGCGCTGACTTCTTTACTTCATCCTCTTGGATGAAACCTTCGGCATAGGTATGTGGGTCAATTATCATCACAGCGTTCTCAGCCACTCAATTAGTAGACGAACACCGAAGCCGGTGCCACCTTTGGGATTTTCTCCAACATCGCCTTCGCTTCGGGCAACACCTGCAATATCAAAGTGAACCCAAGTGCGTTCGCCCGCAAATTGTTCGAGAAATAGCGCGGCTGTGATCGAGCCTGCGCTAAATTTCTTCTTCGCTGTCACGTGACTTAAATCTGCGATCGGGCTTTCCAAAGCCTCGTGATAATCATCGACCAGCGGCATATGCCAGACTCGATCACCAGATCTTTCTCCTGCTTCATAAAAATTCTTAGCTAACTTTTCATCTCTTGTATACATCGCTGCATGCTGGCGTCCTAGACCGAGTGTTGCTGATCCCGTTAGCGTTGCGATATCAATTATGTAATCTGGATTTAAATTCTTATCGGCGTAAGCCAAACCATCTGCCAAAACCAAGCGACCTTCGGCGTCAGTGTCGAGGATTTCAACAGTCTTGCCACCGTATTGCGTGATTACATCACTGGGGCGTTGCGATGTGCCAGAGAGTGCATTTTCGGCCAACATCATTAAGACTGTTACGTGTACTTTCGGTTGAAAATGGTTTAGCGCACTGATGGCGCCAAGTGCGGCGGCAGATCCAGCCATATCCGACTTCATCGCCATCATGATGTCGTAAGGACGTTTTAGTGAAACTCCTCCGGTGTCAAAGGTAATTCCTTTTCCAACAATAACCACATGTGGAAATGCGCCAACATTCTTTTTCATTCCGCGCGGATGGTAAGTAACTTCCACAAAACGTGGTCCAGGTTTCGGCGAAGAATTTCCAACTGCGCGTAGCCCGCCAAATTCAGCTAACTCTTTTCCGGCCAAGACTTTTATTTCTAGGCCATTTTCGAGGGCAATCTTCTGCGCCTCATCGGCCATCCATAAAGGAGTCTTGATATTGGCAGGAGTATGGATTAAATCGCGAGTGCGAGATATCGCGCTGGCAATAACGCTGGCATCGTCTATGACATCTGGCTTATCAGTTGCGAATAAGAACTGTGGTAATTCTTGAGTCGCACCAGTTTTCTGAGTCCAGATGTAGGCACCAAGTTGTACTGATATTGCAAAAGCCCTCAACTGATCGGGGTTATCAGCACAGATTGAGGAAATCAAAGTTGCCTTACCTCGGCCTTTTCGACCAAGGGCCGCGCCTGCTTGTCGCAATGAAGCAGTTGTTGCATCCCCTAAGCCGATTAGCAGGATGCGATCTGCCTGCATCTGATTTGATGCAACTGGAATTTCAAATAGTTCTCCGGGCTTACCTGTAGCAGAAAAGAATTCAAGTTCATCACGCAAATCAACTTCAAAGAGTTTTTCTAATTTCTTAACCAAGGCCGAATGCGCAGGGAAATCAAAAACTGACTTATCGCCCTCAGTTTTTGTTATAAATCCGATTGCGATTGCCGCAGAATCGGCGAGCGCAGAAACGTTTACTTCGACAGCGCTGAGCAGGGAAGAAGAATATTTAACCGCCGTTTTCGAATTCATTATTGCCAAAGGCTAGCGACAGATTGCTCGGAAAGCGCGGCTAGCCAGCGGATTTTTAGTTGAATTACTTCTTGATTAAGGCAACAGCGGCTTCTAGGGCAGCGCTGAGGTTATTGGCTTCTTGGGGATTAAGTTCTACGACCAAACGTCCGCCGCCTTCGAGTGGAATTCTCATGACTAGGGAGCGAGCTTCCTTGGTTACTTCCATCGGTCCATCACCAGTACGAGGTTTCATGGCTGCCATAGGGAAGACTCCTTTGTTGCGAATGATGCGGTCATATCTGGCCACACTGAAAATTGCAGAGGATAAGTATCTCGCACATAGGGCTAGGGATGAAATCGAGTCAGGCAGATGCCTTAGCCCAGCCCAAGTAACGCGGTAATTCGCCCTTTCCCTGATGCCATTACTGCAATTACCGATTTTTCAGGCACCCCTAGTAATTTAGCAATTTCATCGCTAGGCATCGATCTTAAGTAATGCAAGGTCAAAATTATTCGCTCTTCCTCCGGTAACTGCGCCAAAGCATCAGCTAGGGAAAGGGGCGCGTTCATATATGCAAGGTTACTCGGGTCTGCCAAGCGTTGCTTTAAGGCGAGCCAGAGATATCCGAACTCCAACCCACATAAATGGGTAGATTGCGAAAAATTTCGCGCGTGAACACTCAATTCCTTCCGACCAATTAAAGCGAGTTGAGATTGGGGAAATTTCGATAAGTTCGAAGGCGCCAATTCCTCTAAAGATTTTACCTGTGTGCAAAACATCGCAACGCACTGGTGGTTGCCAGTTCGTCACAACCATCGTGTCCAGCAACCCCAGTTTTGAAAATTTTGGAAAGCTTTTATAGAACGGTCCAGTAAATGCTGAGATAGATGTGCCAACTCCTTCATGAATTTGCGAAGTAACCCAAACTTTTGTCTGCAGCATCCAATCACCTTGGCTCTCCCAATCAGCGATTGCTTTCCACGCGCGAGATCTGGAACATGGCAGTTTTACACTAAGTCGAATTGTGTGGGACATCTATTGTTTTTCCATTTTATTTTGAGGCAATGTCGAGGGCTTCATCAACTGTTCGTGCCCAGTGCAAAAGTTCGCGTTGACCCGGTTTAACAAAACCATGTTCTTCTAAATGATCAATCAACGTTGCAAGCGGTGCATATAAATCATATGGATCCAAAACAATCACTGGTTTATCGTGGAATTTAAGGAAACGACCCACCCAAATTTCAAAGAGCTCTTCCAGCGTGCCGATGCCTCCTGGCAGCGCAATAAAAGCATCGGATAAATCTTCGATCTTTGCTTTGCGGCTACGCATAGAGTCAACGACGTGCAGTTCATCGCATTCTTTATCTGCAAATTCGATATCAACTAATTTTTGTGGAATTACGCCAATAGTTCGTCCGCCCGATTGGCGAGCACCGCGCGAGACAGCGCCCATCGCAGAAATATGTCCGCCACCCGATACGACTTCCCACGAACGTGCCGCGATTGCCGCCCCTAGGTCTTGGGCTAACTCAATATATTTCTGATCGATAGTCTGTGATGAAGAGCAATAAACGGCGATACGCATGAGCCAAAGGATAGGGGTTAGGCTTACCGCATGTCTTCATCATCAAAATCTCCGTCAGGATTGGCTTCGGGCCATGGAATTGCAACTTTATCTGGCGCAACAGTTCTAGATGTTTGGTTTCCAAGCCCTTCACTTGGTGCACTAGCCGGTCAACCCGATAAATCTTTAACCGAACTAGTTGGCAAGGATGATGTCCGCAAAGTAACGCGTGAGATTATTTCAATTGAAATTGAATTATCAGCTGCGCCACAAAGTGCCGCCGATGCTTATCTGCGACTTCATCTACTTTCTCACCGTTTGATAGCACCACATGGCGCCGTAATGGATGGAATCTTTGGACTATTAACAAATGTCGCTTGGACATCGGCTGGTCCATGCGCTGTTGAAGGATTTGAGGCGGTGCGCGCTGCTTTGCGTGCCAAGTACGGCCATGTCTCGGTATTTGGCGTTGATAAGTTCCCACGTATGGTGGATTACGTAATCCCATCTGGTGTACGCATTGCCGATGCCGACCGAGTTCGCTTAGGTGCGCATTTAGCATCTGGCACAACTGTTATGCATGAAGGATTTGTTAACTTCAACGCCGGCACTTTAGGAACATCTATGGTTGAAGGTCGCATTTCATCGGGCGTCGTGGTTGGAGATGGCAGCGACGTCGGCGGTGGTGCATCCATTATGGGAACACTTAGCGGTGGCGGAAAAGAAGTGATTTCGGTCGGAGAAAAATGTTTACTCGGTGCTAACTCTGGTTTAGGTATTTCACTCGGAAATAACTGTGTAATTGAAGCCGGCACTTACATCACTGCAGCGGCAAAGGTGCGCCTGCCAGATGGCGAAATTGTTAAGGCCGGCACTTTATCTGGGGCAAGTGATCTATTGTTTCGCCGCAATTCTCTAGACGGCTCTTTGGAAGTTGTAATGCGTACCGGCACATGGGGCGGACTTAACTCAATTCTGCATGCAAATTAATTAACTATTTAAGAATTGAAAACCAAGCAGAAGGTAATTTACTTCGGCTTCTAAAAGTTTCACCTCTTAGCACCGACGTTTTCCCTGCTGACGAGGTTGCCTGAATCATTGCAACCGTACCTGCTGGATTTAGAGATAACACTTCTAGCGCCACAACATCACTTAACGCAAAGGCTGCTGCGATAACCGAGTGGGGAATTTCTCTAGTCCAGGTTGCAAATCGCGGATTTGATTTCACATCAACGCTGGCGGTATCTAAAACACTTTGTGTGTATGGAGTAGCTGTACCCCAAGCATGTTCTGAAGTTTCAGTTATGCCGCCGCTAGATGATGAAAAGTAAGCGGTGATTGGCAATCCTGCAAAGGTAATAATTTGCCCCGCCGTTGAATTGACTGCAGCTTTCCAGATTTCACCAAATCTCGGTTCGCCTTCTTTGCTATAGCCAGCAAATGTTTGATCACTAATCGAGCCATATAGGTGGCAATCACAAGCAGAGCGAATGCGAACCGCTTTAGCAATTGCGTAGGTGCGCGATGCGATGGCCTGTGCCTGCAATGCCGCTTGCGGCCAAGAGGAAGGAACTTCGCTTATCCCCCACAAATATTCATCTTGTAATCTCACCGAATTGATTATCTCTAAACGCTGTCCTAACAACTTATCTTTAACCACTTTAAATTGCATTTGACCGTGGCGATATCTATTTACAACTCCATTTGTCGTAACTGAAAGAACCGCTGGTGGGCCCTCTTGATAACGCGTACCGCTCCATCTCAAGGTGAATGCTGGCCCAACTGCAATTTGAGTCGTCTTAGTTCCACGAGTTGTCGATATAGAAATCTGGCTTCCATTTAGATTAACGTTAAGAGATGTCTTACTTGGATAATTTAAAATAGAAGTAGCAGAACCTGTTTCTGAAATATCCCCCGCATATAGATTAAAGGCCGCACCGGCTGAATCACTCTTGATTTTTGCTGAAGTAAGTAAATGCCCAATATTTATCCGCAAGATTTGCGTATCAGTTGTGGTTTCTACCGATGTGCCCGTGTAGTAATAATTCAAGATTGCGGTGGCAGATTCTCCTGATAAAGCCATGGCGCGCGCACCAATCTGACTCATGCCGACGCCGTGGCCATAGCCACTTCCAGAAAAAGAAAATTTAGTAAAGACGTAGATCGCTTGGGCAGGATTTGGAGCGCTGGAAAATAAAAGTGCGATCGTTAAAGCGATTGGTATTCGCTTATAGATCCTCATTTGCTGCCGAGCTCTTTCCGGTGTTTGTAAACTCACGATATTGCCTGATTACTTCTGCAGGATTGCCGCGCGCCATCAACTTTCCTTTATGCAACCAAGCAACTTCGTTGCATACATCTTCGATTGTTGCCATAGCGTGGCTCACCAATATCAATGCGCGATCTGCCGTGCGCAGTTCTTTGATTCGGTTAAGGCTCTTCTCTTTAAAATGTGCATCGCCGGTACTAAGAGCTTCGTCAACAATTAAAATATCTGGTTGTACGGTTGCGGCTACCGAAAACGCCAATCTGGCGTACATACCTGATGAATAAGTACGCATTGGTGCATCAATTGCCTCACCTAGTTCTGAAAAGTCGGCTATCGCTTCAAACTGATTATCTATTTCCGCTCGTGACATTCCGGCTGCAAGCCCACCTAGATAAACATTTGCACGCCCCGTCATTGATGGATTAAACCCAACGCCTAAAGCAAGGAGCGTGCTAACCGAACCATGTACTTCAACTCGTCCTTGCGATGGCGGAACAATTCCGGAGATCACTCGCATAAGTGAAGACTTTCCAGCGCCATTTGATCCGATTACACCAAGCACTGTGCCGTAATGAACATCGAGATTTACTTGGTTAAGCGCGTTAACAACTCGCGTGTGTTTCTTGCCGCGACCAAGTGACTTTAACCGCGCCTTTAACGTTGGGCGATTCTCTATTGAAGTTGTGTAAGTGAGTCCAACGTTTTGAACCGATACCGCCAGTCCGTGCTTGGCGTGAGTTGAATTTTGGGAATTAGAGGCGGACAGCGAAATCACGCTCCCTAGATAGGAAGAAATATGTGCCGAGAATAAAAATCGCTAGCGCCCAAACCAGGCTGTGCAGCAACGAGAATAGGTCGGGGGCCTGCGCATAAACCATAACTTGGGACCAAGCATCCAATAGGTAAAAAATTGGGTTGGCGATTTCAAAACTTCTTAACTGATCTGAGAGATCGCTAGCCTGATAAAGAATTGGCGATAAATACAGAAGGCTACGCGTCATATATGGAAGGAAGCTTGCGATATCGCGGAAGTAAACGTTGATACAGGAAATTAGAATTGCCATACCTAAGCCCATCAAAAGTGCAATTAAAATTACTGGGATAGCCCAGAACATTTGCCATGAATAGTTAAGCCCCAGCACTGTACGCATTACAAAAAAGACCGCGAGCGTTGGCACGAATTTGAAAAGTGCGATCACCATCGCAGAAATAGGCAACATTATTCGCGGGAAGGCGGTATTTAGAATTAATCGCTGACCGGCTGTAATCGATTTGACGCCGCCCGTCAGGCTATTGCTAACTAAGTAAAACAAGAAAAGGCTGGCGGTGAGATGGCCGTATCTAGTTGAATCACTCTGGCCACCGATGATGTAGATCAAAAGAAAGTAAACGCCGGAAAGTAGAAGCGGATTAAGTACTAACCAAAGTTGTCCGAAGACAGATCCATAGTTCTGTTCGCGAAGTTCAGAGCGTGAGAACTCGGCGATAAATGAACGTCGCGCCCAGAGCGATCGCAGGTAGGCACCAAGTGGCGGCAGACCGGCACGAAATGGTTCGTAAACTGCAACTGGGGTGCTCATATAGGTAAAGGCTACCGCAGGGTTTTAGTTGAGGTGATAAAGCCCGCGCCCCACGCGAAGTGCATAGTTGGAATTATTGCTAATAATGAAAAGTATTCGCTCATTGATTTTGCAACTAGGAGCGATGAAAGTAAAACGAATCCGCCGTAAACCGCTGCCGGCAGATAGAAAAGTGGGCTGATCAATAGCCCAGAAATTACAGAGATAATTGTTCCAGCGAGAGCAAAAGGTGGCGCCAAATAACGCAAATTAATTGTCCCGCTATGGCTACGTGAAACTACACGCCGCCATGTGCCGTATTGAAAATACTGTTTGGCTAATTTAAATAAATTTGGCCTTGGGCGGTAAGTGACGTGAAGTCTGGGATCAAAATATATTTTTCCGCCATTCTTTCGCAAGCGATGATTTAGCTCCCAGTCTTGCGCTCTGGTATATCGCTCATCGAAACCGCCAGCCGCAATTATCGCCTCTCGTCGAAAAGCACCAAGATAAACAGTGTCTACTTCGCCAGCGCTGCCACCGGTATGAAAACGAGATGCGCCAACTCCAAGTGGACTGCGCATCGCGCGAGCTACCGCTTTCTCAAATTTAGTAATTCCTTCAGCAGCCATAATCCCACCAACATTTACGGCGCCAGTTTCTTGCAAAATTTCGATAGCAACTGAAAGATAATTGCTTGGAATCTTGGCATGACCATCAACACGGACAATTACGGAACTCTGCGAAGAAGCTATCGCTAAGTTTAATCCCGCGGCAGTCTTGCCAGTTGGGTTGGTGACTAACTTGATTCGTTTATCTCGCAACGCAAGTGAGTTCGCGATTTCGTTAGTTCGATCTTGCGAGGGCCCAAGGGCGAGAATTATTTCAAATATTCCTTGATAATCCTGAGAGAGAATTGCCAAAACGGATTCTTCTAAATGTGGCTCTTCATCTAAGACTGGAAGGATCACGCTAATAGCCGGTGAGGCAGATAACGCGCTCAATGATGTCGACATAACCCCTCCACGCTATCGCCCAAGTAGAGTTCGCATGTGAAATCGACTCGGGCGATACGAATTATTACATCACTCTCCGTGGGTGTTGTCGTTCTTGCCTCCGCGTCTTGGTTCGGTCTGGGACAAGTAAGCGGCAAAATTGCGCGCATCAACGTATTTTCTGGTCTTGAAGATCGTCCTGAAAAAACCTCTAAGGCACTCAACTATTTATTAGTGGGCTCTGATACTCGCGAAGGTCTAACCAAGGAAGAAATGAAAGAACTCCGAGTTGGTTCGACTAAGACAGCCGCCGGTGGACGTTCAGACACAATGTTGCTGGTCCACATAAGCAAGGATCGAAGCAAGGCCTACTTAGTATCGCTGCCGCGCGATAGTTTGGTAACTATCCCCGCGCATCTAAGTACCGATG
>Ga0315905_10002666_pt1 | contig 18694 bp, 18 predicted proteins | sample LakEriMetagenome_5_FD_203522 | JGI IMG/M metagenome (GOLD analysis project Ga0315905, IMG submission 203522) | Freshwater fungal communities from buoy surface, Lake Erie, Ohio, United States - Buoy 4 MA121 | ecosystem: Environmental > Aquatic > Freshwater > Lake | place: USA: Lake Erie, Ohio... | reverse complement strand
TGAATACGGCCGCCCAGTGCGGGCCGCTGAATGGCCGTCCATCGGACGACAGTTCACTTCGTTCTCTTCAAATCAGCCGGACCGATGCTTTCGCGATCGTGACGGAAGCAGCTATCGCTCTTTCAGGCCCCGGCGGAGGCCGGCTGGAGGCATGTTGATTACCGGCCACCGTGTCAGGCAGCACCGGCTGAAGCCATTCCGGGAGAATCCATTCGCGCAGCACGGGCGGTACAGGAGCGAGGGGCACGAAGGTCAGTCCCTGCAGCGGTTCACTGAACTTTTCGTGCTCGTGGGAATGCTCCTCTCCGTTGTCATGCCGGTCTTCGTCGTCATGATGGCAGCCGGCTGATTCACAGTCAGCGGAGGCGCTCAGCACTGGCTGATCGCCGCAGTGACACAAGTAGCCTTTCCCAATCCCCAGCACCTGAGCGCTGCTCATGGCGAGCAGCAGCAGCAGCGTCAGAAGGTGTTTGGGGAAAGCGGCCATAGGCGGCGGCAAGATTGCCACGTCCTGCCAGCGGCGCAAGTTCATCCTTGGGCCAGCATTTGCTGCACGGCTTCCTGCATCCTGCTGAGCATGTAATACACCGTCCGGCTGCGCTGCCTAACGAGCACCGCTCCCGCGCAGTGATCAATGATCTCCGGGGATATGCCGAGCACTTCCTGCGGTGTGGCCCCTTCCAGCCCGCGGCACAGGATCGCCGCCAGGGCGCGGGTTAGGGTTTGCACTTCCGGCCCCAGCGTCACCCGGAAGCGGCACCCGGCCTCCGCGGCGTAATGGAGATGAATGCCCACGGTATCCGTGCATATGGCATCGCAGCGGATGGTTTCGACCGTGTAGCAGCTGCCGGGCTCTGGTGTGAGGGCGCGGCTCTGTTCGGCAAACAGGAGCAGCAGATCCCGCCGGGTGTTTTCCGTGCAGCCGGAGAACAGATCGAGGATGGCCTGGAGCGGCGGTGGAATCATGCAGGGAAAGCCTAACGGCGGCGCGCGGTCATGACGCCGCGGGCGGCGGCGGTGTGGTGATATGGCCCGGGCTCGAAGCCGGCGGCGTCGAGCAGCGTGCTGTATTCCGCGGTGCTGTAGCATTTGCCCTGGGTGGAATGCATGAGCAGCGCCGAGTATTCCGCGGCGTGCAGCGGACCGTCTTTGGCGGCATTGATAAAAGCGTCGTGGATGATAAGCAGGCCTCCCGCGGGCAGGGCTTCGCGGGAACAGGCCAGCAGCCGAGCGGCTTCGGGCTCATCCCAGTCATGCAGCACGTTGGAAAACAGGTGCGCGTCGCAGCCTTCCGGCAGCCCTGCGAACATATCGCCTGCACTCACTTTCACCCGGCCGGAAAAGCCGCGCTCTGCGATGAGCGTGGCGGCGATGCGGTCCACTGGCGGCTGGTCAAAGACCACGGCTTCGAGATGAGGGTTGGCGGCCGCCAGCGCGCAGGCATAGACGCCGGAGCCGCCCCCGATATCGAGCAGGCGGCGCACGCCTGACAAATCGAGCGCACCCGCCAGCGCCGGGGCAAGGTAGTGGCCGCGGCAGTCCATGGCCGCAGTAAACTTCCGTGCGAAACCCTCCTCCTCCATGGCGCGGTGCCAGTCGCCGGCGGATTGATCCCCGGACCAGCCCGCGGGCTTTCCGGTGCGGAGCACGGTGACAAAGTCCTGCGCGATGGGCCGGTGGTGCAGCGATTCAAAGTAGGGCCGCAGATTCCACGGCGAGCTGCTGCAGAGATGTTCCCGTGCCGTGGCGGTGAGATGCCAGCGGCCCTCCTCGCAGACGAGAAAGCCGTTGGCCGCGCAGAGGGTGAGCAGCACATCCGCCGGGCGCGGGGCAAAGCCGAACAGGGCGCACACCTCCTCCGGTGACATGCCGCGGGCATCGAAGCGGCTGAAGAAATCGAATTCGACCATCGCCGCGGTCAGCAGATCCACCGCATAGAGTCCATCGCGGTACTGATACAGCCGGATAGGGTCGCTGGAGGGTCGCTGCGTGAAGGGATCGGTCATGCGCGGCCCATACCGCCCGGGCATTCCCTGTGCAATACCGCACTACTTCGTGATGCCGCGGCTGCTGGCCTGGATGAAGGCCATCAGCTTTGCCACACGCGGGTTGGCGGCATGCGGGCTCTTCGCGAGTTCCTCGAGGGCGGCCCCGGTATTCTGCTTCCGCATGAAGACCGCTTTGTAGGCCTCTTTGATGGCCCGGATGTCCTCTTCACTGAAACCCGCGCGCTGCAGACCCACCAGATTCACCCCGCGGGTCGCGGCGGGATTGCCGTCGGCGATCATGAAGGGCACGACATCCTGCACGATCTTGGAACAGCCGCCGGTGATGGCGTAGCTGCCGATGCGGCAGAACTGGTGCACGGCAGTGAGGCCGCCAAGGATGACGTGGTCCTCCACTACCACGTGCCCCGCGAGCGTGCCGTTGTTGGAAAAGATGACGTGGCTGCCCACCACACAGTCATGGGCGATGTGGCAGTAGGCGAGGAAGTGATTGTGGCAGCCGATGATAGTCTTGCTGCCAGGCAGCGTGCCGCGGTTCACCGTGCAGTATTCCCGGAAGACATTGTCGTCGCCGGTTTCGAGGAAGGTGGGCTCGCCTTTGTATTTCAGATCCTGCGTCTGCTGGCCGATGGCAGCCCCGGTGTAAAAGACATTACGGGCGCCAATGCAGCTGGGGCCCTGAATAGTCACCATATTCTGCAGCCGGCAACCGTCCCCCAGCACCACGCCCCCGCCGATGACACAATAGGGCCCGATCTCCACGCCGGAGCCGATTTCAGCCTGCGGGGAAATGATGGCGGTAGGGTGAATGGAAGACATAGGAGCGTTTCTAGGGGAACGCCCCGGCCAGTGCAAGCGACGGAAGTGTTTCCGCCATTGCCGGAAAGGGGCACGGCATTTTGATGCTGCATGGGCACTCTGCTCCGCATCTTTCGCTACACCGGCCGCTACAAATGGCGCGCGCTGACCACCTTTCTCCTCGCTGTGGCCTGCACCGCTCTCGTGCTCGTCCTGCCGGGCGTGACGAAGGAATTCACCGACCAGGTGATCCCCAACGGCGAGTCCCACCGCATCGCCGGGCTCGCTGCGCTGGCCATCGGAGCCATCTCGCTGCGCCAGGGGCTTTTCACTGTCCGCACGCTGTTCAACAACTCCTTTGAGCAGCGCGTGGTGCATGACCTCCGCCGCCAGCTTTACGACAAAATCCAGCGCCTGCCCATGCGCTGGTTCGACAATCAGCCCACCGGCGACATCATGACGCGGCTGGGCAGTGATGTGCCGGCCATGGAGCGCGTCATCATCGAGGGTATCGACCAGGGCCTCAGCGGCCTGCTCCAGTTTGCCGTTGTCTTCACTTATCTGTGCTCGCTGCACTGGGGCCTCGCGCTGCTCACCGTGGCCCCGCTGCCCATCGTGGCGCTCGCCACCATGATTTATCAGCGCTACGCCGAGCCCCGCTACAAGGCCAGCAGCGAAGCCAGCAGCGAGCTGAACTCCCTTCTGCACGACAACATCGCCGGCATTCGCCAGATCAAGACCTACACCGTGGAGCCGCAGGAACTGGAGCGCTTCGACGACCGCAGCCGCAAGGTCCAGCGCACGCACATGAATGTGGTCAAAGCCAATGCGGCCATCTGGCCCTTCGTCTCACTGGTGGCGGAAAGCGGCATCGTCCTCACCATCGCCTTCGGCGCCTGCTGGATCATCACCGGCGAGACCACGCTGGGCACCATGAGCGCCGTGCTCATGTCCTGGGGCCTGCTCTATGATCCCATCAGCCGCGTGAATCCGCTCACCCAGATGTTCACCGCCGGCATCGTCGCCGGGAAGCGCGTCTTCAGCATTCTCGACCTCACCGATGAGCCCAACCTCACCGAAGGCGCCCGCCCTGACAAAGTGAACGGCCACGTCGTTTTCGAAGACGTCGCCTTCTCCTATGCCGACAAGGCCCCCACCGTCAGCGGCATCAGCCTGGAGGCCAGGCCCGGGCAGACCATCGCCTTCGTCGGCCCCACCGGGGCAGGGAAGAGCACGCTGCTCAACCTCCTCACGCGCCTCTATGAGACCGACAGCGGCCGCATTCTCCTCGACGGCCACGATGTGAAGACCCTCTCCAAGGAATGGCTGCGCGACCACATCGGCTACGTCACACAGGAGAGCTTTCTCTTCAACGCCAGCATCCGCGAGAACCTTCTCCTCGCGCGGCCCGGAGCGACAGATGACGAACTGTGGGAAGTCCTCCGCGCGGCGAATGCCGACGGCTTTGTCAGTCGCATGGAGGGCGGGCTGGATCATGTCACCGGCGAACGCGGCACCAAACTCAGCGGCGGCGAACGCCAGCGCCTCAGCATCGCCCGCGCCCTGCTCAAGAACCCGCCCGTGCTCCTCCTCGATGAAGCCACCAGCGCCGTCGATAACACCACCGAGCAGCTCATTCAGGAAGCCCTCGAGCGGCTCCGCGCCAGCCGCACCTGCTTTGTCATCGCCCACCGGCTGAGCACGGTGAAAAATGCCGACCTCATCTGCGTGCTGGAGCGCGGCCACATCGTCGAGCGCGGCACTCACGACGACCTGCTCGCCCGCGGCGGCCTTTATGCCAGGCTCTGCAACGCCGGATTCAAAGATCAGCCCGTTCCCATCCCATGAAAACCCGCCGCTGGCTCCTCTCTCTGCTGCCGCTTCTCCCCGTGCTGCCCCTCGCCGCTCAGGAGGCGAAGCCCGGCGCCGCACCGCTCGTCGCCTGCATCGAGCCCGCCGCCCTGCGCACCGACGCCGCACGCCTCATGAACGGCTCCAAACGCACCGTCATCGTCCCCGCCCGCCCGGATGCCGATGCCGGACTGCTCCGGCTGTCCAAAGCCGAATTCGACGCCACCGGCCTCACCTGGGAAAAATTCCTCAGCCAGGCCGCCGCCGCCTCAGCCGCGCACCTCCAGACCCTCAAGCCGGACATCAAACGCAACGCCAAAGGCACCGCCCAGTACGCCGTGCTCAAGTCCGAAAGCCACCTCACCGCCGGCACCATCCTCTGCCCGGAATTCTTCACCCAGTTCCGCGAAATCTTCGGCGACAAACTCGTCGTCCTCATCCCCGACCACTTCACCGTTTACATCTTCCCCCGCGGCTTCTCCGGCTTCCAGAACTTGGGACCCGAAATCCTCACCATCCACGAAAAAGCCACCTGGCCCGCCAGCCAGGAAGCCTTCGAAATCACCCCCCACGGCCTCAAATGCCTCGGCGCCTTCGACAGCGGGGAGGAATAAGGGGAAAGAACAGCCGGTGCCTCGCGCGAGTCCTTCCCGTACCCGTTCAGGGAGACGGCGATGACGGCTGCTGCGCACGCCAGAGTGCCTGCACCCAGTCCGGGCCAACAACTTTTCGAACGCGGGTTCCATCGTTTTGGTCAGGCAGCCACTTCCCGCCGCGCAGGAAGATCGCATTGCGGCGCAGCATCCCCAGCCGCTCAAGCAGAGGCAGCCGGTCAAGGCTGACCCCAACCCTGCGGCGGATGAGCTCTTCGAGGTCGGAGGTCATGGCGGCGTGAGGTAGCGTCACTTATGCGGTTAGGCAAAACTTTCTGGTGATCAAGCAAGCCCCGGCAGTCAATAAAATGGCGCAAACGGCATTATGCGTCACACGGTGGGAAAGATAGGTAAGGTGTGGGTATTCGCCGGAGAAAGTGTTTTGGATGATGTTGTAACCTCTCCGAGTCACGGAATTCTCCCACTGCATGCGGCCATACTCATTGCCCCGCGACCATGCGCAAAAAGGCCAGCCACGAGAAGCCCCGAATCCTTCAGTGAAGTGATAACCTTCAGTGATAAAACTCTCTTGCTCACGGGGACAGCAGTTCAGCAAAACCATGCAGGCTCCGACCACGACAGTTACACGCCAAATGACAAAGGCACGCCGGTACCGGGGATGCCGTGAGGAAGAAGCGCCGGGCATAAACGACTGGAACAGAGGATAAACCATTTTACCACTTATGATAGTGGCCAGGTCGTGCTACCCCACCACATCCGCGCACCGTCCACACAGCGCGGGGTGTTTCGCGTTGCTGCCGATGTCCGGGAGGTGGCGCCAGCAGCGCTGGCATTTGTGGAAGCCGGTGCGGGCGACGGTGACGCCGAAGGCATCGCCGCTGCGGATCTTGAGATCGCTGATGATGAGAAACTCGCCGGCGGTTTCGGTATCCTTGAGGACGGCGGCGGCGGCGTGGTTGTCAGGCACGGTGAGGGTGGCGGCGGCTTCGAGGTTGCTGCCGATGAGCTTCTCCTTGCGGGCCTTGTCCACTTCCTGCTGCACGGCGTCGCGCACAGTCTGGAGGCTGGCGATGGCTTGCGTGGCTTCGCTGCCGGCGAAGGCGGAATCGGGCACCGGGAAGTCGTGTTCGTGCACGCTGTCGGTGTGGCCGGCGAATTCCCAGGCTTCATCCGCGGTGTAGGCGAGGATCGGCGCGAGCAGGCGCGTGAGGTTGTGGAGCACGCGGTGCATGGCGGTCTGGGCGCTGCGGCGGCGCGGGCTGTTGGTGGCGTCGCAGTAGAGGCGGTCCTTGGTGATGTCCACGTGCAGGGCGCTGAGGTCGACGGCACAGAACTGATTCAACGTGATGAAGACCTTGCGGAAGTCGTAGGCTTCGTAGGCGGCGACACACTCTTTCGTGACCTGGTGCAGGCGTTCGAGGATCCAGCGGTCGAGCAGGGTGAGGGCGTCGTTGGCGACGGCATCCTTCGCGGCATCGAAGTCGTGCAGATTCCCGAGCAGAATGCGCAGGGTGTTGCGGAAGCGGCGATAGACTTCGCCGTTCTGTTCGAAGAGCTTGTCGGAGAACGGCACGTCGTTTTGCCAGTCCACGCTGGCGACCCAGAGGCGCACGAGGTCGGCGCCGTACTTGTTGTAGTAGTATTCGGCGTTGATGGGCTTGTCGCCGCTCTTGCTGATCTTCTCGCCGCTGGTGTCGGTGACGAAACCGTGGGTCATCACGGTCTTGTAAGGCGCAGTGCCGCGGTGGATGACGCTGCACATCAAAGACGACTGGAACCAGCCGCGGTGCTGGTCGGTGGCTTCGATGTAGAGATCGGCGATGCCGCCGTTGCCCAGTTCACGATGCGCCTCGGTGACAGCCATGCTGGAGCAGCCGGAGTCGATCCACACGTCCAGCGTGTCGCGGCCTTTGGTCCACGTGGCGGGCAGGCCGAGCATGGCGGTGAGTTCCGCGTCGGTCTTCTCGAACCACACGTTGGTGCCGTGCTGTTCGATGAGCATCGCTACTTTGCGTGCGACGGCGCCATCGAGCACCGGCTCGCCGTTTTCATAGAACACGGGAAGCGGCACGCCCCACGTGCGCTGGCGGCTGATGCACCAGTCGGGGCGGCTTTCGGCGGTGCCGTGGATGCGCGCTTTGCCCCAGTGTGGGAGCCATTCCACTTTATCAATCTCGGCGAGCGCCGCGCCGCGGATGTCGTCGATGCGCAGGAAGAACTGCGGCACGCTGCGGAAGATGATCGGCGTCTTGCTGCGCCAGCAGTGCGGATAGTCGTGCTTGTAGTTCTCCTTGCCCAGCAGCACGCCGCGTTCGGCCAGCAGCTTGATGATCGGGCCGTTGGCATCGAAGACGAGCGTGCCCACCAGATCCGGCAGGCCGGCTTCGGCGGTGAGCTTGCCGTCATCGTCCACCGGCGAGATGAGGCCGAGGTCGTGCTGGCGGCCGGCGAGATAGTCTTCCTTACCGTGGCCCGGCGCGGTGTGGACCTGACCGGTGCCCGTGTCATCGGTGACGAACTCCGTGCAGATCACCTTGCTGGTGCGATCGAGGAACGGATGCTGCGCCAGCGAACCCGCGAGGTCCGCGCCTTTGAACTCCACGCCTTCGCCCTGAAGCTTGAATCCTGTCTTGGCTTCGAACGCGCTGACGAGCGTCTTCAGGATGAGGAGCTTCTCCGTGCGGCCGTCTTCGTGCGTGAAGTCGCCGAGCACGTAGGTGTAGTTCTCCTTCACCATGATGCCGAGATTCGCCGGCAGCGTCCATGGAGTGGTGGTCCAGATGACAAACGATCCGCCGGCTTCCGCCACGGGACCCGTAGTCGCCTTGAACTTCACAAAGATCGCCGGCGAGGTCTTCTCTTTATATTCCACTTCGGCTTCGGCCAGCGCCGTCTTTGCGCCGTAGCTCCATTGCACCGGGCGCTTGTCGCGATAGACGAGCCCCTTCTCCAGAGAGGTGGCGAAAAAACGCACGATGTGCGCCTCGTAGCCCGCCGACAGCGTCAGGTAAGGATTCTCCCAATCACCGAACACCCCCAGCCGGCGAAACGACGCCTTCTGCACGCCGATCCACTTCCGCGCGAATTCTTCACTGCGGCGGCGGACCTCCGGCGGCGTCAGGCCCGTGTCCTCCTTCACCACTTTGAACTCGATCGGCAGCCCGTGGCAGTCCCAGCCCGGGATATAAGGCGTCTCGAAACCCGCCATCGTCTTCGACTTCAGCACGAGGTCCTTGATCACCTTATTCAGCGCCGTGCCCATGTGGACATCACCGTTCGCGAACGGCGGCCCGTCGTGCAGCAGGAAACGCGGCGCGCCCGCAGTCTTCCGGCGTTTCTGAATGCGCTGATACAAGCCCGACTGCTCCCACTTCTCCAGCCGCTGCGGTTCACGGATCACGAGGTCCGCCTTCATGGGGAAGTCGGTCTTCGGGAGATTGACAGTGTCTTTATAGTTCTGGCCTTCGGTGCTCATGGGAAAAGGGATCGCCACTCCGGGCGAAAGGCGCGCATCTTAGTACCGCCGCCGGGGAGGGAAAGAGGAATCTGCCGGGCAGGGGTCTGTCGGCTCGTTCGGAGGAGATGGCGGCTGGAACCCGCCACTCCCAGTGAGGCGCCGGGCTGCGATGGGGGCGCGTCATGGAGTGTAGAGTGATCGACTCGGTTACTGCTGGTCTGTTCGATAGAGACATGGAATGGGTCACTCTGGTTCCGAATGCCCATATTCACTGCCGGCTTGTAACAGATCCAGTGTTACACACCTTGACGCAGTGCCGCCTCACTGGGAGTGGCGGCATGTTGCCGCCATCTTCTCCGAACCTGCCTTAACCATTCGCCACATGACCATCCCTGAAGGCATGAAATTCTACTCCCCTGAGGCGGACGTTACCGCCGGCAGGAACCGGTTGCCGCATTGGGATCAGCAGGGCCGCACGTATGCACTCACCTTTCGTCTGGCGGATTCCGTTCCGGCGCATCTGCTGCGGGACTTGCGGCTGCAGGAGGAGGACTGGCGCCGGGCTCACCCCGAACCGTGGTCCAACGAGGAGGAGAAGGAATTTGCCCGGAAGTTCACCGGCGTCGTGGAACGCTGGATGGATGCCGGGGCTGGATCGTGTCTGCTGAGAGATGCCGGGTGCGCGCAGATCGTGGCGAAGGCGCTGCACTTCTTTGAAGGAGTGCGCACACGGCTTCATGCGTGGGTGGTGATGCCGAATCACGTCCATGTGCTGGCAGAAATCCTCGAAGGTCATACGCTGCCGGAAGTCATGGAATCATGGAAAGGATTCACAGCGCGCCGCATCAATGAGCGACTGGGGCGCATCGGGACGCTGTGGCAGAAGGGTTACCACGACCGGTTGGTGCGGGATTGGACTCACTTCGGGAATGTGGTGCGCAACGTCCGCCGCAATCCGGAGAAGGCAAGGGTGCCGCCTGGGCAGTTCCTTCGCGGAGAGAGCAGTTTGGCGATGCTGTTTTAAGTGTGTGGCTGCTAAACCCGGGAGCGGCGGCTCAACCAGCTGCCACTCCCGGCCCCAAATTGTTCGATAACGAACTATTTTAAAATAGGCGGAAAATTCCCAATGAATCTCCATCCCATGAAACGCACGATCTATCTGAGCCAGAATCACCAAAGTGATAACGCCTTGACTCTCAAGGAAAACCCCCACTCACGCTGGAATGTAGGCTGGCTATGTCGAGCCCATGGCGCCCTCAGCTTCAAGCGGAAGGGGGCTAAAAACACAGACCGCTACCTGATTGGTGAATTGGCATTGCAGGGCGAGGACGTGACGAAACGTCCCCGCTGGGAGCCTGTGGATCGAGATCAGTCCACTCATTGCCATGGAGGGACTGGTTATAGGGGGCACATTGTATTTGGCAGCGTCGAGTATGCTTTGAGATACCTGAAACGCTGTTTTAACGTCGTTGCCTGCGCTGAAAATGCCACGGCCACACAAGAGTGGATTAATAGCTTGGGAGGGAATACAGTTGTCCCTGATGAGATGCCGCCTGTCTCGAAAGAAGATGAGGCTACCGGAACGAATCGTGAAAAATCAAGCAGGGGGTCTATCGTGGAGTTGCCACGATCTTTTTCTGTCGGGATTCATCGACAGCCGGAACCGAAAGACCCATTTCTGATGAAGGTTGGAGTTTCCAATCCAGCCGAGGCACTCAGGAACTCCATCAGAGCGGCTCTCCAACGTAATAAAACATACGCGACGGACGGCCAAAATGAGGCGCGGTCTGAATTTCGTTCCCGTTGGTCTAGGCTCATGACGGACGCAGCAGAAAGGTACAAGAGCCCCATCAATGACGATGATGAGCACTGCCGGATTATTGAGCGGATTGCCTCGGAACTGAGTGCCCGGTTTCCTGCCATTGTGGCAAGGGGGAGGCTCGGATTCGGGACATCGCAGAAGGCCTTCAACCTTTACCTCAAGTTCCTGTGGCGGCTGGGACGTATTCCGGAACCTCCGCACTGTCCAGTGGACGGTATCGTACTCCGCTCTGCACGCATTGCAGGCTCATGGACGAAGTCCGATTCCGTCAGAGAGTATATGAATTGGATCAAACGGCTCCGTGCCGTTGCGGGTATTTCCAGCCTGTCCGATTGGGAGTATGAGCTTTGGAAAAGGAGCAGTGGCGGTTCTATTGATGAATAAGTTCAAAGGGCATCTCTTCGGCTGAGGAGGCGTATCTGCGGGCACCAGTGCTGTGGATGCACGGCGTGAAGTGTCCGGTATTAGTAATCCGGAACGGGGAAAATGGATTCTCTGCGGATGCTGAAACAGGGCTGGCGCAATCTGCTCCTGACGATTCTGTCAGTGCGCTGCAGCAATTACTTCTCCATCAGCCGGCCGCTTTCGCAGCTTATCGCGCAGCGGACCGAGGCTGCGTACACGGGGGGGATGCTAAAGCAAGCGGATGTGGACGGGTTGATGTCCAGTCGATAGGAATGGACGGAGTTGATGTAGGGAATCTGTCGGCGGGGCTGGTTCGGAGGAGATGGCGGCTGGAACCCGCCACTCCCAGTGGAGAACCTGATCTTGTGGCGGGCGGGAATTGCGGCATGGCTGCGGCTTCTTCATGCCGGAGCGCCCGACCATTCTCCTCGCCACGCTCAATGCCTCGTTTCCCCACGCGGCATTTGGGCTGCGCTATCTGCTGGCGAATATGGAGGAACTCACGGAGCGCACCGCCATTGCTGAGTTCACCATCAACCAGCGGCCACTCGATATTGCGGAAGCCATTCTCGCGCGGGAGCCGGCCATCGTGGGGCTGGGCGTTTACATTTGGAATGCCGCGCCCTCGCTGGAACTCGTCTCGCTGCTCAAACGCTTGCGCCCGGACCTCATCATCGTGCTCGGCGGGCCGGAGGTGAGTTATGAAACGGAGGCGCAGGAAATTGTCAGGCTCGCTGACTATGTGATCACCGGGGAAGCTGATCTCGCCTTCCGCGATCTCTGCCGGGAACTCGTCGCCGGGCACCGTCCGGAAAAGAAGATCATCGCAGCGCCACTGCCGCAGTGCGACGCCCTCGCGCTCCCCTATCATCTCTATACGGACGCCGATATCGCGCACCGCGTGGTGTATGTAGAGGCCAGCCGCGGCTGCCCGTTCACCTGCGAGTTCTGCCTCTCGTCGCTGGACATTCCCGTGCGCGCCGTGCCGCTGGACCGCCTGCTGCCGGCGCTGGAGAGCCTGCTGCAGCGCGGCCTGCGGCAGTTCAAGTTCGTGGACCGCACATTCAATCTGAACCTCAACACCTCGCGGACGCTGCTCCAGTTTTTCCTCGACCGCATGCAGCCGGGCCTCTTTCTCCACTTCGAGATGATCCCCGACCGCCTGCCTGAGGGGCTGCGGGAAATCATCGCGCAGTTCCCGCCGGGAGCGCTCCAGTTCGAGGTGGGCATCCAGACCTTCGATGCCCTCGCCTCGCAGAACATCTCGCGCCGCAACAACCATGCGAAGACCGAGGACAACTTCCGCTACCTCCGCGCGCACACTGGTGTCCACATCCACGCCGACCTCATCGTGGGGCTGCCCGGCGAAGACCTGGAGACCTTCGGCCGCGGGTTCGACCGCCTGCTCGCCATGCGCCCGCAGGAAATCCAGGTGGGCATCCTGAAGCGCCTGCGCGGCACCCCCATCGTGCGGCACGATACGGAGTGGGGAATGGTCTATGCCGCGCATCCGCCGTACGAAGTGCTCCGGACGAAGCTGATACCCTTTGCAGAAATGCAGGCCATGCGGCGCTTCGCCAAGTACTGGGACCTCATCGGCAACAGCGGCAACTTCCCTGACACTCTTGACCTCATCCTGCGCGATGAGCCCTCCGCCTTCCAGGCCCTGAGGCGCATCGCGGACTTCCTCTGGCAATGCACGGGCATGGTGGACGGCATCGCCCTGCTCAAGCTCACTGAGCTGCTCTTCCGCTGGCTCACCAACGAGAAGCATCTGCCACCGAACGAAGTCGCTCCCGTGCTCTGGGCCGACTACACGAGGCCCGGCCGCCATGGTGACAAGCCGCCTCGCTGGCTGGCTTCCTTCCTGGCAGCCGCGGCCCCGTCTGACACCTGCGGTAAGCGCACCGGGGAAGCGGCGCCGCTGCCCCGGCGTCAGGCGCGTCACACCCGCCCCTCGATTCCTGCGGATTAGAACAGCGCTGCGTCACCCAGAACGCGCGCGCCGGCGGATCACTTCACGTTCACTGCGCCAATGCCGGTGGTGATGTGGAATGGGACTTCCACGGTTTTGAGGTCAGCCCAAATAACAAATTCCACCGTGGCCGGGGTGCCTTTGACGCCCCAGCTTTGGGAGTAGGTCACCTTATTGCCGAAGCCCATGCGGCCGCTGCCCTGACGGTCGGCTTCGAGCTTTTTGCCGGCGGCATCGAGCCAGTTGATTTCGGTAATGCTTTCCATGGACCCCGGGGCGGTGAGTTCGATCTGCGTTTCGCCACTGCTCTTCTTGAGGCTCTTCACCTCGATGGTGAGCGCACCGCAGGTCAGTTTGGCGCCTTCGGTCACGGCACCGGCCTTCACGGTTTCCTTCTTCGTGGCCATCCGGACGCCGACCTTGCCTTTGAGCGTGACTTTGGCGGCCCCGGCGGCCGGCGGCACCGTGCCCTCCACGGTGATGATCCCGGCCTTGCCGTCCGCACTGATTTTCGGGAACGAGCCGAAGCCGTTCTTGAAGGAGCCTGCCTTGTGCAGCGCGGTGCCTTTGTCGTCCGTGAAGGTCTCGACGGCGCTGGCCTTATCCAGGTCGAATCCGGTGATGCCGCCTGCCGCACTCTTGATGAGGATGCCCATCTGCACGCCTTCATCGAAGGACTGGAACGGGCGCAGGGCGTCGTTGTCTTTGCCATAGCTCTGAGCCACGACCTGAATGCCGGCGTACTCCGCCACTGGGGCCTGCGCAGCCGCAGTGAGGAGGGAAACGGCGAGGACGGAGGGAATGAAGCAGCGCGGTGTTTTCATGCGCACAGCTTAGCCGCGGGACGCGCGACCGCCATCACGAATTCGCGGAGGAAGCTCAACCTCCCGGCTTCACGTCCATCGTCGCAGTGGGCATGTCATCCGGACGCACCGGCCACGGCGGCGGCGGCCAGGGCGGGGGATTGTTTTCGGGCGAATCTTTCGGCAGCGCCTCTTCGCGCACGGTCTCGGCATAGTCATTGAATTCGGTGATGTGATCGAAATAGCTGTCGGCATCGCGGTCTTCGATCATCTTCCAGAGCAGGCCTTCGCGCAGCACCTTGCGGACGAGCACGGGACCGGCGGCACCAGGCCGGGTGTCGGTGTAGAACGGCTGGCCCTCGGGGTCGTAGGTGGTGCGCTCGTCGTATTTGCCGTCGTAATTCAAATCCAATTCGCGGTAGGCAGGCTTGCCGCGCTGCCACGTCCAGCGGAGGTCCATCATGGAATCGAAGTTGCGGTCTTCCTCGTGGTAAATGGGGATCCAGTCCCAGGTAAACTCACGCACGACATCGGGCAGGGTGTCGCCATTGAGGTCCTCCTCCAGTAGTTGATTCAACCGGCTCTGCGGCTCGCCCGTACGGCGGGGACCGAAGAGGCCGGTGGCGGCAAAGACGATCATCCCGGCGGCGCAAATGACGGCAAAGGCGATGATGAAGCCGGAGCCTTTCTGCTTCACCGGCGCGCTGGAACGACGGCGCAGACGGGTGGGGCCGGCGGGCTGGGCGGTGGAGGCGGCCGGGGCATCGCTGGGCGGCATTTTCAACAGCAGGCGGGCGGCAGTGGCGGCCTGCGCAGGGTCGATGAAGAGACTGCAGCCGCGGGAGACGGGCTTGCCGGTGACAGGATCGGGGACGCGGAATTCGCGGATGGAGCTTTCGATGTCGTTTTCCGCGAGCAGGGCGCGTGCGCGTTCCGCGTCCTCACGCTGGGCATAGCTGCGGATGGCGCGGGTGTGGGCCGGCGACGGGGCAGGGGAGGGAGCGGAGGATTCAGACATGTGGAGTAAATCAAACGGCGGTGAGCGCCTGACGGATGGCAGCGAGACGGGCCGCGTGGGCTTCACCGGTCATAACGGGCGAGAGCACGGTGTCCCTGGGAACTTCCGGCAGGTCCAGCCACGAACGGCAGCCACCGTATTTGGCCTGGTGCGGGAAAGTCCACGGCACGGCGAGCCGGTGCACGCGCAAAATGGCCAGGCTGATGCCCGCATTATCCGTGTAGTCGAAGCGCTCGCGGATGGTCTCCGTGGTCCAGAAGTGGAACGGCCGCAGACGCTCGACCTGCTCCCAGCCGGTAAACTGGTGCTTTTCCTCCACGGTGGCGAAGAGCGTGATGGTGTGGGGCTGGTCGTCGTCGCCGCAGTCCGGAGCCACCCCGCCGGGCCAGGGAAACTGGACGGATTGTTCGTGATAGCGGGTGGGAAAGAGAAAGAAGGCGCTGTGCTTCCAGAAGAATCCGCTGCGGCCCTCGTGGATGCCGCCTTTGCGCAGTATGAGGCTCTGCTCACCGGCGCCCAGGGCATCGCACACCATGCTCCATTCCTTGAAGCCGCAGGCGGGGAGCACGCCGGAGGCGGCCGCAGCGGCCGTGGTGGAATCTATCGTCATGGTCATGCTGCAGCAGTGCAGCGGCCGCCCGGAGCGGACAAGAACGAATTCCCCCCCGCGCTGCGCCGTTGCGGAGTCCCGGCCCCATCCTGAACACTGCGGCATGATCCCGCGCCTCCTCACCGCATTCGCTGCCGCCGGCACGCTGCATGCCGCACCCGCAGACTGGTTCCCCTTTCCCCTCACTGGCATCAGCAGTGAAACCCCGGCCTTCGACTTGTCCGGACTGAACGAAAAGCCGGCGGGCACCTCGGGCCGCATCACGGTGGAGGGAGAGCACTTTCGCGACGGCAGCGGACGGCAGCTGCGGCTCTTCGGCACCAACCTCACCGCCGAGGCAAACTTCCCGGATGAAGCCGATGCTCCGCGCATTGCCCGGCGGCTGGCGCAATTGGGCGTGAATGTCGTGCGCCTGCACTTCCTGGACAACATGTGGCACCCATCGGACCGCGGCCGCTCGCTCATTCCGCCCTCCAACGACCTCGCCAAAGACGGGCTCAATGCAGAGGCGCTCGCCCGGCTGGACCGCTTCACCGCCGCACTGCGCGCCGAGGGGATTTTTATCAATCTCAATCTCCACGTGGGCCGCGAGTATCCCGGCTACGGCAAGGATCTTCCAGGCATGCACAAGGGCGTGGACAACTTCATGCCGGACATGATCGACGGCCTGAAGCTCTACGCCAAACTCCTGCTCTCCCACCGCAACCCGCACACCGGCCTCACCTATCGCGATGATCCGGCGGTCGCCATTCTGGAAATCTCCAACGAGGACTCTCTGCTCCTCGGCCCGTGGTGGATCACCAAAGCGCCTGACAATGTCCGCGAAACCCTGCGCACGCGGTTCATCACATGGCTGAGAGCGCAATACCGTGACGCCGACGCCCTCGCCGCCGCGTGGGGCCGCGACGAAGGCTTTACCGGCCCCGAGATGCTCAGTGAAAAGCCCCCAGAGAAATGGATGGTAGAGAGTCACCAGGGATCGGAGCATACCGTGCAGCCGCTGGCCGGTGAACCTGGCGGCATCGCGTGGGAAGCCACCACACCCGGCGGCGTGGACTGGGCCATTCAGCTCAACTCCGGGGCTCTGCCCATCGAGGCGGGAAAGAAGTATCAGTTCCGCTGCGAAGCGCGCTCCGCGTCGGGCAACCGCCTCCACGTTTCGGCCAGCGAAAACGGCGGCGGTTACGCCAACCTCGGGCTCAGTGAATCCGTCTCCCTAACGAATGATTGGCAGACCTTCACCTTCTCGTTCACGCCGGGCAAAGTGATCCCGGAAGGCAGCCGACTGGTCTTTTCCCTGCTGAACAAAACCGGCCGCGTGGAGCTTCGCGGTCTCAGTCTGCGCGCGGTCTCCACCGGGTTTCTGAAAGCAGGGGAATCGCTCAGCGCCGGCACCGTGCCGCTGCCGCGGGAGTCCTCAGCACTCCCGGTGCGGCACGACTTCTTCGCCTTCCTCGCCCAGGTGGAAATCGACTTCGCCACGGAAATGAAACGCTATCTGAAAGAGGAGCTGGGCTGCCGCCAGCTCATCGCACACAGTCAGGTGCTCTTTGGCGGCGTCATGGGCGCACGGCGCGAGTCGATGGTGAGCGACTTCGTGGACACGCACGGCTACTGGCAGCACCCGCACTGGGATGAAGGCTACAACTGGACGCGCGATCACTGGCACATCGGCAACACCAGCCAGATCAAATCGCCGGACGGCGGCACGCTGGCGGAACTGGCGATGCAGCGGCCTGCCGGCAAGCCCTACTCGGTGAGTGAATATGATATTCCCGCGCCCAGCGACCACAGCGCAGAACTCTGGCCCATGTTTGCCGCCATGGCAGGCTATCAGGACTGGGGCGCGGTCTATCACTACACCTTTGCCCACGCCCGCGGCGACTTCCGCGCGGAGCATTTGTTCAATCATTTCAATACCGCCGGGCATCCCGCGAAGATGGCCTTCATGCCGTTCGGCGCCGCGGTCTTCCGCATGGGTCTGGTGCCGGCCGGCACCGCCACCGCCAAGCTCCAGGCCAGCTACCCCGCGCTCCTGTCGCTGACCTCCAGGCTGAATGGCGCGCTCTGGGGCTCGTGGCGTGATCTTTGGAAAGAGGAGGCGGGCGGCGCGACCGGGGCACTGGCTTTGACTCACCGCACGGCGCTGGTGCCTGGTGGGAAAAGTACCGGCTTCTTCCGCAGCGGTGACGCCAACCCGCCGTGGCAATGGAACACGGAGCGCGGCACCTTTATCCTAACCGCTCCCGCCGCCCGTGTGTGGTGCGGTGCCGTCAGCAGCCTGACGCTTCCCGCAGGCGATGCTTCCTGCCGCTTTGGTCCGCTGCCGGAACCCGCCCCGCACGCCACCGTCGCCGTCGCCGCTCTGGACGGGAAACCACTCGCGGAATCCCGCCGCGCCCTCGTTACGGCCATGCGCCGCGCGGAAAACCGGGACGTGCAGTGGAATGCCGCACGCGACTCCGTGGACGACCGCTGGGGCACCGGACCCGCCGGCATCGTGGGCCTCACCGCCAGTCTTTTCCTGCCCGGCAAGCCATGGAAAGCCGCCGCGCTCTCCCCTGCCGGCACTCGGCAATCCCCCGCAGCGGCACTCCCGGGGCCTCTGGAAATCTCCCCGGCCGCCCAAACCGTCTGGTGGCTGCTGGAGCGATAGTCTGCTGAGCGGACCGCTTGCCGAAGGGTGCATTTACGCCACGATCACTCATGCGCATCGCTGAACTCCGCAAGCTGCCGAATGTCGAGAAACTCCGCATTGTGGAGACACTCCGGGCTGACCTCACCAGCGATGAAAGTGTCATCGAAAGTCCTGCATGGCATGAAGCGACCCTGCAGGAGACAGCGGAGGATTATGTTGCCGGACGACTGGTACCTCTCGACTGGGAAACTGCCCGCAGCGAGCTGCGCTCGCGATTTGAATGAAGATCCGGATCCTGCCGCCGGCTCTGAAGGATATTGCGGCCAGAGTGCAGTTTTACGATAAGCAGTCCCGCGCTGGGTGTCTATTTTCTGGATACCATGCTGGGTGAGATTGATGCACTAGTGTGGTGATTGATTAATGCGTTTGCAGGTGGTCTTGAGCTTTCCGGGGATGGCATCAGCGGAGGCAGTCCACACGAAAGGCTTCGGGTCGCGATTGTTGTGTTCCATATAATCGATGATGGCGGCTTCCAGTTCTTTGATACAGAAGAATGCTGACCGCCGGATAAGCTGCTCGGTGATACGTGCAAACCAGCGCTCAACCTGGTTGAGCCATGAGGCCGATGCAGGCGTGAAGTGCAGGTGATAGCGGGGATGCTTCTTGAACCATTTCTTGGCGCGGCGGGAATTGGCGG
>Ga0315905_10002665_pt1 | contig 18703 bp, 9 predicted proteins | sample LakEriMetagenome_5_FD_203522 | JGI IMG/M metagenome (GOLD analysis project Ga0315905, IMG submission 203522) | Freshwater fungal communities from buoy surface, Lake Erie, Ohio, United States - Buoy 4 MA121 | ecosystem: Environmental > Aquatic > Freshwater > Lake | place: USA: Lake Erie, Ohio... | reverse complement strand
ACAGTTCGGTCCTCTATCCTCCATGGGCGCAGGAAAATTGAGGGGTTCAGTCCTTAGTACGAGAGGACCGGGACTGACGCACCTCTGGTGTTCCAGTTGTCTTGTCAAAGGCATCGCTGGGCAGCTAAGTGCGGAAGGGATAAGCGCTGAAAGCATCTAAGCGCCAAGCCCATCCCGAGATAAGTTTTCCCTGAAGGACCGTGGAAGACTACCACGTTGATAGGATGCGGGTGCAAGTGCAGCAATGCATTCAGCTCAGCATTACTAATCGTCCGTTCGACTTGATTCTCGCTCTTGTTTTATTAGCGTATTTCCTCCTGTATGCAGATGTCAGTGAACTGTGACCGGCTGGCCGTTTGAGGGGTCCGCTGCTGTTCTTTGAATGAAAACACTCCGAAGGGTGCTGCCGCGAGGCGGGGCCCGGTGGCTGAGGGTTTTCCTCCGGGGTCCGAGTCCCCGACGGAGACACCATCAGACACGATGACCGGGGACAGCCTGGGTCTTCGGAACCGCGGCAGAAGTGTCAGCAGAATGCTGAGTCTACTGCCCTGGTTCTGGTGACCATGGCGCGGTGGAACCACCCGTTCCCATCCCGAACACGGAAGTGAAACGCCGCAGCGCCGATGGTAGTTTGACGACAGGTCATGCGAGAGTAGGACGTTGCCAGGTTATAACGGCCCGTTTTCCGAAAGGAAAACGGGCCGCTTGTTTTTCGGGCGGGGCCCTGCTCTATGATGGAATTCTCATCTTATGCTGACCCTCAAATCCCCTGCTGACTGTCGTTTTGACTGTGTATCTCTTGGTGAAGTGATGCTGAGGCTGGATCCTGGTGAAGGCCGGGTTAGGTGTGCGCGGACGTTTCAGGTCTGGGAGGGAGGAGGGGAGTACAACGTGTCGCGGGGGTTGCGGAAGTGTTTCGGGCTGCGCACGGCGCATGTGACGGCATTTGCGGACAATGATGTGGGGCGATTGACGGAGGATTTCATGCTGCAGGGCGGGGTGGATACTGGGTTGGTTCGGTGGGTACCGTATGATGGGATTGGGAGGTCAGTGCGGAACGGATTGAATTTCACGGAACGAGGGTTTGGGATTCGGGGAGCGCTGGGAGTGCCGGACCGAGGGAACACGGCGGCTAGCCAGTTGAAGCCTGGGGATATTGATTGGGAGCATGTGTTTGGGGCGTTGGGGGCCCGGTGGTTTCACACGGGAGGGATTTTCGCGGCATTGAGCGACACGACGCCGGAGGTGGTGATTGAGGCGGTGGAGGCGGCGCACCGATACGGGACGATTGTGAGTTATGATTTGAACTATCGGCCGAGTCTGTGGAAGACGATTGGCGGAAAGGCGCGGGCGCAGGAGGTGAATCGGCGGATTGCGAAGTATGTGGATGTGATGATTGGGAACGAGGAGGATTTCACGGCGTCGCTAGGGTTTGAGGTGGAGGGTGTGGACGAGCATCTGACCTCGATTCCGACGGCGAGTTTTCAGCGGATGATTGAGCATGCGGTGAGTGAGTTTCCGAATTTCAAGGTGGCGGCGACGACCTTGCGGACGGTTAAGACGGCGACGATCAACGACTGGGGAGCGATTTTGTGGCATGACGGTGCGTTTCACGAGGCGGTGTACCGGCCGGGGCTTGAGATCATGGATCGCGTGGGTGGGGGTGACAGTTTTGCGAGCGGGCTGATCTATGGGTTTTTGAAGCACAACGATGCGGCGAAGGCTGTGAATTACGGGGCGGCGCACGGGGCCCTGGCGATGACCACGCCGGGTGATACCTCGATGGCGAATCTAGCGGAAGTGGAGAAGGAAATGGCCGGGGGCAGCAAGCGTGTGGAGCGATGAAGGCCTGTGAATGGCCGCGGGCGCGGACGGACATCCGGATTGCGTGGGGCGGTCAGGCTTGCGAATGGGAGAGATGCGTCCCTCTATGAGATTTCTGCTGCCTGTCATGGCTCTTTCGATTCCTGCGGTGCGCGCCGCGGAGGGCGTTCCTGTGAGTTATTACAAGGAGGTGCGGCCGGTGCTGCAGACGGCGTGTCATGGTTGTCATCAACCGGCGAAGGCGAAGGGTGGGTATGTGATGACGGACTTTGCGGCGCTGGTGAAGGGTGGGGAGGATGACGGAGCGGCGATTGTGCCGGGGAATCCGGACGGTTCTGCGCTGGTGATGAACATCCGGCCGGGGAAGGACGGGAAGTGCGAGATGCCGAAGAATGGGGATCCGTTGAAGGCGGCAGAGGTGGCGTTGATTGAGCGGTGGATTCGCGAGGGGGCGGAGGATGACACGCCGGCGAATGCGGTGGCGCGGCATTCGCCGGAGCGACCCCCGGTTTACAGTCGGCCGCCGAGCGTTGACGCGCTGGCATGGTCACCGGATGGTCAATGGCTTGCGGTGACTGGTTTTCACGAAGTGCTGCTGCACCGGGTGGATGGGACGGGCGAGCCGAAGCGATTGATTGGTTTGTCCGAGCGGCTGACGAGCCTGCGGTTCAGTCCGGACGGGGCGTTTCTGGCGGCGGCGGGCGGGTTACCGGCGCGGATGGGGGAGGTGCAGATCTGGGAGGTGGCGACAGGCGGCCTGAAGCTATCGTGGCCGGCGACATATGATACGGTTTATGGGGTTTCGTGGGCTCCGGACAGCGGACGGTTTGCGTTCGGGTGTGCGTCGGACAAATCGGTGAGGGCGGTGGATTTGGGGACGGCGAAGCAGGTTTTGTTCATGGCTGGCCATGACGACTGGGTCCTTGATACGGTGTTTTCGCTGAAGGGCGACCATGTGATTTCGTGTGGAAGGGACATGTCTGCGAAGCTGACGGAGCTGGCGACGGAGCGGTTTGTGGACAACCTGACGAGTATTACGCCGGGGGCATTGAAGGGCGGGTTGGCGGCGATCGCCCGGCATCCGGTGCGGGAGGAGATTCTGGTGGGCGGAGCGGACGGCGTGCCGCAGATTTACCGAGTGTTCCGGGAGGTGCAGCGGAGGATCGGGGACAATTCGAATCTGATCCGGAAGTATCCAGCGATGGAGGGACGGATCTGGGCGGTGGATTACAGTCCGGACGGCAAGCGGGTGCTGGCGGCATCGAGTCTTGACGGGAAGGGCACGCTGATGGTGGGGAGGGCGGAGTTTGACTCGGCATTGCCGGATCAGATCAAGGGAATCTATGGGAAGGTGAGCACGGACCGATCGGCGGATGAGAACAAGGCGGTGGAGGCGTGGCAGACTGGAGGGGCGGAGGTATTGAAGCAGATTACGGTGGATGGGGGGCTTTATGCGGCGCGGTTCAGTCCGGACGGGAAGACGATTGCTGCGGCTGGTCAGAGCGGGAAGGTGATGCTGCTGAGCAGTGAGGATCTCGGGATGATCCGGGAATTTGTGCCGGTGCCGATCACGGCGGCGGGATCCGGGGCGGGTCGGTGAGGGGATGAGGATGCGGGTGCCGCAACTGCGGAGCCTGAGGGTTCCTCTTGATGAAACGGGTGGCGGTGGCTTAGATCCGGCGGAATCAGGCAACTCAGACTCAACATTCTCCCCCTAACATGAACAGAAAAATCCGGATGGGCATGGTCGGCGGCGGGCGTGGCGCATTTATTGGCGCTGTGCACCGTATTGCGGCCGCAATTGATCAGCAGATTGAACTCGTCTGCGGTGCGTTTTCGTCGGACCCCGAGCGGTCGAAGGCATCCGGAGCGGACTTTTTCCTGCCGGCTGAGCGGTGTTACGGGACGTTTCAGGAGATGATTGAGAAGGAGAAGGCGCTGCCTGAGGGTGAGCGGATGGATTTTGTGGCGATTGTGACGCCGAATCACATGCATTTTCCGCCGGCGAAGCTGGCGCTGGAGAATGGGTTTCACGTGTTGAGCGACAAGCCGGCGTGTTTTGATCTGGCGGAGTCGAAGGCGCTTGGGGAAGTGGTGAAGGCGAGCGGGCGGCTGTATGGATTGACGCACAACTACACCGGGTATCCGCTGGTGAAGGAGGCGCGGGACATGATTAAGGCCGGGAAGCTTGGAAAGATCCGGAAAGTGGTGGTGGAGTATCCGCAGGGATGGCTGGCGACGCGGCTTGAGGCGAGCGGGCAGAAGCAGGCGGGTTGGCGGACGGATCCGTCGCAGAGCGGAGCGGGTGGCTGCGTGGGAGACATCGGGACGCACGCGGAGAATCTGGCGGAGTACATTACGGGTCTGAAGATCAGCGAGCTGGCGGCGGACATCACGTCGTTTGTGGAAGGGCGGCTCCTTGATGACGACGTGAATGTGCTGCTGCGCTTTGACAATGGGGCGAAGGGGATCCTGCATTCGTCCCAGATTTCGGTGGGTGAGGAGAACAACCTGAACATCCGGGTGTACGGCGAGATTGGTGGGATTGAGTGGCACCAGCGGGAGCCGAACACGATGCTGGTGAAGTGGCTGGATCAGCCGATGCAGGTGTACCGGACGGCGAATGGGTATCTTGGGAAGAACGCGGCTGCGGCGAGCCGGACACCGCCGGCGCACCCAGAGGGTTACCTCGAGGCGTTTGCTAACATTTACAAGAACTTCGCGAATCACATCCGGGCGTTCGAGAGTGGGGCGACGCCGGACGAGGTGGCGCTGGACTATCCGAAGATTGAGGACGGCATCCGCGGGATGGCGTTCATCGAGGCGGTGGTGGCGTCGTCGAAGGGGAATGCAGCGTGGACCCGATTGGATGTCTGAGCTGATTCCGATGAATTGAAGGAGCAGGCCGTTCCCGTGTTGCGGGGGCGGCCTGCTGCATTTCTGATCTGAGACGAGATGAAACTGGAGACCGAGACCCTGCGGGCGCGAGTTGGGGAGGCCCGTGATGTGAGCGGGCGGGCGCTGCTGGCGGAGCGGGTGAGCGGTGGGTGGTGGGAGGGGAGGTTGTCGAGCAGTGCGCTGGCGACGGCGACGGCGGTGATGGCGCTGGAGCTGGCGGGGAGTGAGCCGGAGAAGCTGCTGATCGGGCCGGGGGTAGAGTGGTTACTGCGGACGCAGAAGGATGACGGCGGGTGGGGCGATACGCCGGAGAGTCTAGCGAATCTATCGACGACCCTGCTGGTGGTGGCGGCGCTGCGGCTGGCGGGCGGGGATGGAGTGGGGGAGGCGTTGGGGAGAGCGATGGAATGGGTTCGGGGGAAGGCGGGCGGGGTGGAGCCGGAAGTGCTGGCGAGGGCGTTGGAGGCGCGGTACGGGAAGGATCGGACGTTTTCGGTGCCGATCATGATGGCGTGTGCGATCGGAGGAGTGCTAGGGCCTGCGCCGGAGTGCTGGCGGCACGTGCCGCAACTGCCGTTTGAGCTGGCCTCGCTGCCGCGGCGATGGTATGCGGCGCTGCAGTTGCCGGTGGTGAGTTATGCGCTGCCGGCACTGATTGCGATCGGGCAGGTGCGGCTGCATCACCGGCCGGGGAGGCATCCGCTGACCCTGCTGCGGTGGAGCCAGCGGGGTCGGACCTTGAAACTGCTGGAGTCGATTCAGCCGGAGGGGGGCGGGTATCTGGAGGCGACGCCATTGACGGCGTTTGTGACGATGGCGCTGGCGTCGGCGGGACTGAAGCGTCATGTGGTGGTGCGGCGTGCGTTAGGATTTCTGACGTCGTCGGCGCGGAGTGACGGGTCGTGGCCGATCGACACGAATCTGGCGACGTGGGTGACATCGCTGTCGGTGAAGGCGCTGGCGGGGGTGCCTGGGGCGGTGTTTGACAGTCGTCCGGCGGTGGCGGAGTGGATGCGTGCGCAGCAGACGACTGAGGTGCATGAGTACACTTTATCTGCGCCGGGGGCGTGGGGATGGACGGATCTGTCCGGGGGTGTGCCTGATGCGGACGACACGTCGGCGGCGTTGCTGGCGCTGGCGGTGCCGGGGATGGGGGAACATGACGAGGCGGCGGCGGCTGGGGTGCGATGGTTGTTAGGATTGCAGAACCGGGATGGGGGGATGCCGACCTTCTGCCGGGGTTGGGGGGCGCTGCCGTTTGACCGGAGCACGCCGGAGATTACGGCGCATGCGCTGGCGGCGCTGCATGAATGGCGGCATCTGGCGGTGTCGGGGATGGCTAGGGCGATGGAGTCGATGGAGCGTTATCTGGGGCGGACGCAGGAGGCTGACGGGTCGTGGTTGCCGCTGTGGTTTGGGAATGAGCATGCGCGGGGGGAGGCGAATCCGGTTTATGGGACGGCGTGTGTGGTGCGGTATCTGCATGGGTTGGGCGGGATGCGGGCGATGTGCGATGAGGGGGCGGCGTATCTGGTGGGGAGTCAGCGGAGTGACGGCGCGTGGTCCGGGGCTGGGGAGGCGGGGCCGGCGACGGTGGAGGAGACGGCGCTGGCGTTGCATGCGCTGGCGTTGAGCCTGCCGCGTTCCGAGGCGTCGGAGGCGGTGCTGGAGCGGGGAGCGGAGGCGCTGCTGCGGCTGACGGATGGGGGGCGGGAGGCTCCGGCGGCACCGATCGGGCTGTATTTTGCGAGACTGTGGTACCATGAGCGCCTGTATCCGAGGATTTTCCAGACGGCGGCGCTGGCGGCGCTGGCAGTGCGGTGGCGGGACGAGTGAGGGTTGGAGACAGGGGATTGTGCCGGTGAACCATGGTGCAATGGCGGGTGGGCGAGGTGGTGCGAGAGTGGGGTAGGTTTTTGGTAGTGGTCAGGGCGGCCGTCGTTCCGGGTGGGAGCGGCGGCCGCCCATTTTTGTGTGGCGAGACGAGGCTTGCGGGATGGGCGCGGGCGGGGCAGCATGGTGGGATGAAACGAATGATTTGTTCAGCCGTGGTGATGCTAGGGATTGCGGGTACGATGGCGACGGCGGATGCGCCGAAGTGGTTGTCGCTGTTCAACGGGCGGGATTTGTCCGGCTGGACGGTGAAGATTGCGAAGCGTCCGCTGGGGGAGAACTATGCGGACACGTTCCGGGTGGAGGACGGGATCATCAAAGTGGATTACAGCCGGTACGGGAAGTTTGACGGGCAGTTCGGGCACCTGTTCACGAACCTAGCGTATTCGCATTACATCCTGCGGCTGGAGTACCGGTTTACGGGGGAGATGATGAAGGACGCGCCGGGGTATGTGAATCTGAACAGCGGGGTGATGCTGCATGCGCAGCCGCCGCAGAGCATGCGGTTTGACCAGGGGTTTCCGAGCAGTCTGGAGATGCAGTTTCTAGCGGACGAAGGGAAAGGGGCGAGGCCGACGGGGAATCTGTGCACGCCGGGGACGCATGTGGAGATGGGCGGGCAGCTGGTGACGAAGCACATTGTGACGTCGAGTGCGCCGACGCTGCCGACGGAGACGTGGGTGAAGGCGGAGGTGGAGGTGCGGGGGCACGATGAGATCATTCACCGGGTGAATGGGGTGGAGGTGCTGCGTTATCAGCATCCGCAGCTTGATCCGCGGAATGACAATGCGCCGGCGACGGATCAGCTTGAGGCGGGCGGGAACCGGTTGCTGGGGTTCGGGCACATTGCGCTGCAGGCGGAAGGGCAGCCGGTGTGGTTCCGGAACATCGAGCTGCTGCCGCTGGAGCCGAAGTGATGGCCGCGAACGGGCGTGCCGAGCGGCTTGCACTGGTGATGGTGCGCGGCATGTTGGGAGGCATGAAACTGACTGCTCTGTTTGTCCGGGCCGTGCTGCCGCTGATTCCGCTGAGTGTTAGAGCGGCGGATGAATGGCGCGTGTGGCGTGGGGACAGTGCGATGACGGGCGTGAGTGCGGCGACGTTCAAGTTTCCGCTGAAGCTGGCGTGGAAGTTTGCGGCGGCGAGGCCTGTGAAGGCGACGGCGGTGAGTGACGGCAGCTTTTATTACATCGGGGACGGGAAAGGCGTGTTCCGTTCGCTGAAGGCGGTGGATGGGACGGTGGCGTGGGAATTTGCGGCGAAGGATGCGATTGAGGGCAGTGCGCTGCTGGCGGGAGATCTGGTGATTTTCGGGAGCCTTGATGGGAGTGTGTATGCGCTGGAGGCGGCGACCGGGAAGGAGCGGTGGCGGTTTGCGACGGAAGGGGAGGTGCGGTCAGGGCCTAACGTCTGGATGCGCGAGGGCGGGAAGCCGCTGGTGATCGTGGGGTCATATGATAACAAGCTGTATGCGCTGGATGGGGCGACCGGGGCGAAGGTGTGGACGGTGGAGACCGGCAATTATGTGAATGGGAGCGCGAGTCTGACGGACGGGCAGCTGATGTTCGGTGGCTGTGACGGGTACCTGTATTTTGTGAAGCTGGAGGATGGGTCGGAGACGGGGAAGACGGAGGTGAACAATCCGATTTCGAGCACGGTGGCGGCGCGGAACGGGGTGGCGGTGTTCGGGCATTACGGGAACGAAGTGGTGGCGGTGGATGCGCGCACGAGGATGCCGAAGTGGACGTACAAGGACCGGGAGTTTCCGTTTTTCTCGTCCCCGGCGATTACGGCGGAGGGGATGGTGTATGCGGGAGACCGTGGCAAGCGGCTGCATTGTCTGAGCCTTGCGGACGGGGAGGAGAAGTGGGCGTTCCGGGCGAAGGGGCGGGTGGACAGTTCGCCGGTGGTGGCTGGAGGGGCGGTGCTGTTCGGGAGCGACGATGGATTTATCTATGCGGTGGGAGCGAAGGACGGGGAGGAGTTGTGGAAGTATGAAGCGGGTCAGCCGGTGCAGACGAGCGCGTGCCCCGCCGCCGGCGGCCTTGTGATGGGTGCCGACGACGGGGTGATTTACTGTTTCCGCGGGGCGGAATGAGGGGCCGGGGTCAGTGGGCGACGTAGTCGACGACGAGGACCTTTTCGATGACTGGCTTGATGAGTTTCACGAATTCCTCGTGGGCGGGTTCCTTGAGGTAATGGTTTTCGAGGGAAGCCTTGTCCTTGAAGGTGGCGGTGAAGACGTGGGTGAAGCCGTCGTTGATGCCTTCGGGGCTGACGTTGAGGCCGTGTTCGAAGGAGAGGACGGCGGGGAGTTTTTCTTTGAGACCGGCGAAGGCCTTGACGACCTCGGCGACTTTTTCCTTGGGGGCGTCGGCCTTGAATTTGAAGAGGACGACGTGGCGGTAGGGCGCGGGAGCGCCTTCGGGTGCGGCGGTGACGTTGTTTGAGGTCATGAAAATGGCGGCTGCGAGAGCGGCGGCGAGGGTGGAGGTGAAGAGAATGCGCTTCATGGTCCGCGAGGGTGGAACCGCGCGGCGGGGGCGTCAACCCCGCGCCCGCGCAGGCGTGTAAACGGCGCTTTATTTTCCATGCGGGCGCGATAGCCTCGGCGCTCCCGATTTCCCGGTGTGCCAGTGATGGCGTGCCGACCAACCGATTTTTTTCCTATGATGACCGCCGCACAGATCCGCCAGAGCTTCCTCGATTTCTTCAAGTCGAAGCAGCACACGATAGTGCCTTCCAGCAGCCTGATGCCGGACAGTCCGAACCTGCTGTTCACGAACGCGGGGATGAATCAGTTCGTGCCGATTTTTCTGGGGCAGATCGAGTGTCCGTACAAGCCGGGTCGGGCGGCGGACACGCAGAAGTGCATCCGTGCGGGGGGCAAGCACAATGATTTGGACGATGTGGGGCTGGATACCTATCACCACACGTTTTTCGAGATGCTGGGGAACTGGTCGTTCGGGGATTACTTCAAGAAGGAGGCGATCAGCTGGGCGTGGGAACTAATCATCGAGGTTTGGAAGTTCCCTGGGGAGCGGGTGTATGCGACGATTTACCAGCCTGGGCCGGGGGATCCGTCGGAGCGGGACCAGGAGGCGTGGGAGATCTGGGCGGAGAAGTTCCGGAGCATCGGGCTGGACCCGGAGATTCACATCGTGAACGGGAACAAGAAGGACAACTTCTGGATGATGGGCGAGACTGGGCCGTGCGGACCGTGCACGGAGATTCACGTCGATCTGACGCCTGGGCCGGTGCGTACGGACCTTGAGCGGCAGAAGGCCGGGGCGCTGCTGGTGAACGGGCCGACGGCGGCGTGCATAGAGATCTGGAACAACGTGTTCATTCAGTACAATGCGAATCCTGACGGGTCGTTTGTGCCGCTGCCCGCGCAGCACGTGGACACCGGGATGGGTTTTGAGCGCGTGGTGTCGATCATTCACGGGACGAAGAATTTCACGGACTTCGAGAACGCGAAGATTTCGAATTACGACACGGATGTGTTCCGGCCGCTGTTTGACGAGATCGAGAAGCTGAGCGGGAAGCGGTACACGGCGACGCTGCCGGCGGCGGGGAGTACGGGTGACACGGAGCAGGAGAAGGTGGACGTGGCGTTCCGAGTGATTGCGGACCACATCCGGACGCTGAGTTTTTCGATCGCGGACGGGATTGTGCCGGGGAACAGCGACCGGAATTACGTGCTGCGCCGGATTCTGCGGCGGGCGGTGCGCTACGGGCGGACGTTAGGATTCAGCGAGCCGTTCTTCTACAAGCTGGTGGACACGCTGGCGGCGCACATGGGCGGGGTTTTCCCGGAACTGAAGCAGCGGAAGGATTTTGTGAAGCAGACGCTGAAGACGGAGGAGGAGGCGTTCAACCGGACGCTGGATAAGGGGATTCTGCTTTTCGAGAAGATCGTGGCTCAATCGGGGGCGAAGATCAGCGGCGAGGATGCGTTTCTGCTTTACGACACCTACGGGTTCCCGCTCGATCTAACGGAACTGATGGCGAGGGAAAGCGGCCTCGCGGTGGACAAGGCCGGGTTTGAGAGACTGATGCAGGAGCAGCGCGAGCGGGCCCAGGCCGCGCAGAAGAAGACGGTGATCAAGCTTTCGGAGATCGAGACGAAGGAACCGACGGAGTTCAAGGGGTACGATGCTGGCGAGGTGGAGGCGAAAGTGCTGGAGGTGGTGCACATGGATGGGAAGGCGGCGGTGGTGCTTGATGTGTCGCCGTTTTATGCGGAGATGGGTGGGCAGTTAGGAGACATGGGGACGCTGCTGGCGGGAGCGGAGATCATTCCGGTGCTGAACACGCAGAAGTCGGGGAACACGTGGCTGCATTATGTGGATCCTGAGACGACGCTGGAGGCTGGGGTGGCGGTGACGGCGCGGGTGGATGGTGGGCGGCGGGCGGCGATTTCGCGGCATCATAGTGTGACGCACCTGCTGCACTGGGCGCTGCATGAGGTGGTGTCGCCGGATGCGACGCAGAAGGGGTCGTATGTGGGTCCGGAGAAGCTGACGTTTGATTTCAACAGTGCGGCGCTGACGGCGCAGCAGATTGCGGATGTGGAGCGCCTGGTGAACGAGCGGATTGTGGAGAATGCGCTAGTGAGCTGGCAGGAGGTGAAGTACAGTCACATCAAGGAGCGCGGGGACATCATGCAGGCGTTCGGGGAGAAGTATGGTGACTGGGTGCGGGTGGTGCAGATTGGCGGGAAGGCGACTGGGTTGGATGGATACAGCATGGAGTTGTGCGGTGGCACGCACATCCGCGGGACTGGGGAGATCGGGCTTTTCCGGATTGTGGGGGAAGCGGCGACGGGTGCGGGGATCCGGCGGATTGAGGCGGTGGCTGGGCTGGCGGCGTATGAGCAGGCGATTGCCGACAATGCGCGGCTGAAGGGACTGGCGGCGAAGCTGGGCAGTCCGTTGCCGGACCTTGAGAAGAAGGTGGAGATTCTGATGGAGCACGCGAAGGCGCTGGAGAAGGCGCTGAGGGCGGCGCAGCAGCGGGAGGCTTCCGGGCGTGCGAAGGAGTTGCTGGAGAAGGCTGGCGACGGGGCGATTGTGGCGAATCTCGGGGATGCGGATGGCGAGTATGCGATGGCGGTGAGCGACGCGCTGAAGGGTCTGTTCAAGGGGGTGGTGGTGCTAGGGGCGTCTGGGGGAGGTAATGTGGCGCTGATCGCGACGGTGTCGCCGGAGCATCAGGCGCGCGTGCAGGCTGGGAAGATCATTGCGGCGATTGCGCCGATGGTGGGTGGCAAGGGCGGCGGGAAGCCGGACTTTGCGCGCGGGGGCGGCAAGGATGCGTCGGGGCTCGATGCGGCGCTGGCGGAAGCGAGAAAACTCGTGGGTGCGGGTTGAGCCGGGCGCTGGTCGCGGGGTTCAGGGTTCTTGAGTTAGCGTCGTGCGGAGCCGCAGGAACCCGCGACTGCCGGTGGGGAAGGGGGAAGGGATGGTGACGGTGACGGTTTCTGTGCCGTCGCCGTTGGGGCTGACGGAGGTGGTGCCGGTGTTGAGCGGCGACCATGCGTCGGCGTTGGAGGAGGTTTCGATGGTGAACTGGACGTCGAGGAGATAGCTGCGTCGGGAGTAGCGGACGCTGAGGGCGTTTCCGCTGATGGATGCGGTGAGTAGGGCGGTGACGGGAACGAATGGTGTCAGGCCGAGGGCGTAGCGCTGGTCGTTGGAGACGGCGGCGACGGCAGCGGCGGGTCCGCTGATGAGGGGATCGGCGAGTTCGGCGGGATTGAAGTAGGTCTGTCTCCAGCCTTCGAACTGCCATGCGACGGCGATGTTAACGGAGGCGGGCGTGCCGCCGGGGGCAGTGCTGATGCCCCATTGGGCGGGGGAGTTCCATGCGGTGAGCGGGGCGGATTCGTTGCGGACGACCATGGAGTGGCCGGGTCCGTCGGTGGCCGGGAACCATGCATCGCTCCATGTGAACGATTGGATGAGTGCGCCGGTGGCGTCGAGGAGAGTGATGGTTTCGCCGCTGTTGCGGAGGGAGTCTGCGGGGCCGTAGGCACCTGCGATGCGCGGGGCTGGGCCGTTGCGGGACTGGAAGGCGGCGATGCTGCGGACGAGGACGATGCTTTCGCCGCCGGTTAGGGTGGTCATTGCGGGGAAGGTGAAATCGACGCCCGTGGTGAAGGCGCATCCGGCGAGGTCGAGTGGTTCGGTTCCTGTGTTGCGGAGTTCGATGAATTCGAAGTCGTTTTCGTTGGTACTGGCGGCGAGTTCGTGACCGGAGGGAGGCGAGGGGTGATAGTGGAGTTCGGTGATGCGGAGGAAGTCGCGGGCGCGCGGAGCGGTGAGCGTGCTGGTGACATTGGTGGTGTCCGTGCCGACGAGGTTGCCCTGATGATCGTGCGCCGCGAGAGTGATGGCGTTAGGGCCGGAGAGGAGGGCGATGCGGACACGCCATGTGTTTTCGGTGGTCCATGTGACGGGGAGGATGGCGCCGGTATCGGTGCGGCGGATGGAGCGGACATCGATCCAGCCATTGCCGTCGAGGGAGACTTCGGAGGTGTTTGAGGAGAAGTCGTTGCCGGCGTTGGTGGAGATGGCGAACGGGATGGGGGCGGGGAGCTGGGAGAGGACGTAGGTGCGCCGGGCGGAGATGTAGTTCAGAGCGGCGGTGAAGTCCTTGCCGGACTTGGTGCCGTAGTGGGTGATCCACGGGGCCATGTAGGTCAGGTTGAAGGTGGTGTTGATGAGGTCGCGCAGGTGGCCGTTAAAGAGTCGGCGGTTGGCGGGGAGGTTGAAGACTTTGACGAGGTTGCCGGTGGTGCCGATGAGTGAGGCGTTGGTGGGGCGCTGGAAGCAGACATCGCTGTCGTGCTGGAAGGCTAGGAAGCGCTGGTCGTCCGGGCGGAGGAAGAGCTTGAGGTTATGGGGCTGATTGTGGGTGTAGAAGTCGTTGTTTCCGATGAGGGACTGGAGGGCGAAGGTGCGGGCCCACTGGTCGACGTCCATGAGCGGCTGGGTGGCGGCATCGAGGGCGGAGCCGCTGAGGTTCATGGCTGAGCCGAGGGCGATGAGGGCGTCGGCTCCGGGTTGGATGGCGGGGTCCTGAGGAGCGAAGGTCCAGCGGTAGTTTTCGGGGTCTGAGCCGTAGCTTGTGATGTCGCCGTAGACGATGGGACCTGCGGTGACGACTTTGGGGCTTTCCGGGTTTCCGGTGGTGGTGGTGTCAGGGTAGTAGATGCCGTCGAACTTGTAGAGCGGTGAATCGCTGCCGCCGTCGAAGTGGCGGTCGAGCCAGTCATTGGAGTAGTCTGTGGTGAGGAGGGCGGTGCTGGTGTGCTGAGCGAGCGGGGTGATGACGCGGACGATGTCGTCGTGGAGGCCGGCGAGACCTGCGCCGGCTCGGCAGGCCATGTGTTTGACGAGGATTTCGTCTGGCGAGGGACTGCCGAAGGGGCCGCGACCGGAGCGGTCGATGATGATGCGCTGGTGGACGCCGCGGAACGGCTGATGGGCTGGGAATGTTAGAGAGAAGCTGACGAACTGGTCGTAGGGGCGGCCGTAGGGACTGCCGCGGAGTTGGACGCCGGCGTCGTAGCAGACGTCGCGTTCATTGGTGATGATGGTGGCACCGAGTTCGCCGTTGCTCATGAGATTGGCGTTCGCGTGGAGGGCGGAGGCGTCGGCCGGGGTCATGACGATGCGGACATTGTGGAGCGTGGCGAGGTTGGCGCGGCCGTCCTGGACCTTGTAGAGCGCGCGGGCGGCTGGACCGGCTGAGGGGGCGGTGGCGGTGGCGGCTAGGGAGTCGGTGGCTTCGACGAAGAACTGGACGACGGCGGAGGCGGCCTGCCCGGGGATGGTGCCGGAGAATTTCCCGGCTGCGGCAGACATGGGGGTGGCTTGCCATGGGCCGCCGTTGACAGCGTAGCGGAGGGTGGCGGAGGCGATGCCGTCGGGGTCGGTGGCGGTTACGGAGACGATGACGGGGGCGGTGGCGGCGGGGACGACGGGGGAATGAATGAGGTCGGAGAAGGTGGGGCCGAGATTGGTGAAGGCGCGGGAGTTAGGAGCACCGGGGGTGCCTGACGGTTCGGGGACGGAGAGGAGGGTGGTGCGGGGGAGGCGGTTGAAGTAGAGGCGGGTGTGGAGGGACGGGGAGCCGGAGATCCAACGGGCGCGGAAGGAGATTTCGTACGTGCGGCCGTTCACGATGGAGCGACCGGAGGCGAGGGTGGTTTCGAGGTGATCGCTGTCGTGGTCGGTGCCGCCGGTGGCGACGAGGCGGAGGACGTTGTTGCCGGGAGTTGCGGGATCGGTGATGATGGAGGCCTTGTGATTGCCGAGGGCGCGCCAGCTGGTCAGGCCGGTGGTGAATGCGCTGTTAGGCAGCATCTGGATGGGGGCAGAGTCCGGGCTTTCGGTGACCCTGATGTCGTCGAGGAGGACCTCGCCGTCGCCGAGGAGGCCGAGGGCGAACTCGCGCCATTGGGAGTCGGGGCCGATGGCGCTGGGGGCGGCGATGCCGCGGTAGGTGTAGGTTTGCCATGAGGAGCGGGAGGATTCGTCGCTGGCGGACCAGTTGGCGGGATGGCTGCTGGCGGCGTTAGGGTCGCGCCGTTCCATGGTGGGGCCGCCGCCATCGGGAGCGGATTGCCATGGGTGGCGGTCGGCCCATGCGACTTGGTCGGCGGGATTGCCGGAGGGGTCGCGGAGGGTGAGGCGGCCGCGGGAGTTGCTGAGTTTTGAGGAGAGAGGGCCGGTGAGATTGGCGCCGGGATGGAGTGAGAGGAGAGCGGCGGGGTTGCGGGCGATGGCTAGGAAGGCTCCGGGGGCGAGGGAAGTGTCAGAAGGAAAAGCGAAGGTGGCGTCGCCGTCGAGGGACCAGCCAGCGAGAGTGACGGGGGTGGACGAGCGATTGAAGAGCTCGATGAATTCGGTGTCGAGCTGACGTTCCGGGGTGGGAGGTGAGAGGGTTTCGCGGGCGGAGAGAGTGAGGCCGAAGGCGGCATCGGGATCGGCGGGAGTGGCCTGATGGAGTTCGACGGCGAGGACGTTGGTGCCTTTGATGAGGGCGGTATTGGGAATAGTGATGGGATCGCTCAGGGAGGCGGTGTCGATGGGTTGCGAGGCGAGGGTATTGTGGGAAACCGGGCCGCCGGGCATGTTGAGACGGGCGACTTCGGTGCCATTGAGATAGCAGATGGCACCGTCGTCGATGAGGGTGCGGAGAGAGAGCTGGGTCTGCGCGGGATTGCCGGTGAACTGGAAGGATTTGCGGAAGTAGGTGGTGGCGTTGGTCGGGAGGGCGGTGGTGGCGGCGGAGCGACCGCTGCGTTCGTGGGCGGTGATTTCTGCGGGGGAGAGGGCGCGATTGTAGATGGCGACCTCGTCGATGACGCCGCGGTGGAATTGCGCGGCGTCGGTCCAGTGACGGCCGATGTACCATGTGTCGCGCGGGGCGATGGTCCATGCGGAGGTGCCGGTGGCGGAAGGGACTTCGGTGCCGTCGACCCATGCGCGGACGGTGATGGAGTTGGTGCCCTGGACATTGCCGCCGGTTTTGGTGATGACGGCGTAGATTTTTCTGCCGTAGTGATCCGGGCCGAGGTCGACGGAGACATTGTTGGCCGTGATGCCGGCTCCGTTGATGCCGAGGAGCGTGCTGTTGTCGATGAACGTCATGAGGGGCGCGCCGCTGAAGCCGGTGGAGCCGTTGTTGGAGAAGATGGCGCTCCATTGGGCCTGCACGGTGTGGGTGAACCATGCTTCGATGGTCCAGTCGTTAGTGAAGACGCCGGATAGGCCGCCGCCGCTGACCTGAGTGGTGCCATTGAAGAGGACTGCGCCGTTGGCATCGCCGGAGATGAGGCCCGGCTGGGCGACGGCGTTGGTGTAGGTGCCGTTCTGGAAACCGCTGGCGGGAGCGGAATCGAGGGCGGAGCCGGTGGCGGGAGATTCGCCGAGCCGCCACCATGCGACGGGAGCGGAGGCCTGGACAGCGGTTGCGTAGGTGGGTGCGGGAGGGGCTTCGAAGGTTGCTGGGCCGGTGGGCCATGAGCTGTCAGGGTAGGCAGGCTGCCGCCATGCGGTGCCTTGGTCTGTGCCGCTGGATTCGTAGCGCCATGAGTCGCCGAGAGCGGCGAGGGTGTGGTCGGCGAACGTGCCGCGGAAGGCGGGAATGGAGCGAGGGTGGTAGTGGATTTCGGAGATGACGAGGGCGTTGGAGAGTTGGAAGAGGTTAGGCGTGCCGGGGGTGGGTGCTGAGGGGACGAGCCATTGGGTGGTGTCATCGGAGAGCGCCTTGGCGGAGGAGCTGAGGCGGCGGGCATCGAGGAGTGATGACTGGGCCGGGGAGAAGAGGAAGAGACGGGCGGCGGCGGGGGGCGAGAAGCCGAGGGTGGCGGCGTCGAGGGAGATGAGTGCGCCGGGGGGCAGTTGGGTGGATGGGATGGTGTAGGATCCGCCGCCGTCCGGTGAGGCGAGGATGTGGCCGCCGAGATCGAGAGGAGCGGTGCCGGTGTTGCGCAGTTCGAGGAAGAAGCCGGGGCCTGCTGGTGCGAGTTCGTTGATGACGATGGATGGGATGGGTGGTGGTGACGGGAAATTGTCAGAGCCCGGGGTGCCGCCGGATTGGCTGCTGACGCGCCAGCTTGCGGCGTCGGCGGAGGCTGAATCGGCGCGGAGTTTGGCTAGAGAGGAGCCGGAACCATCTGCGCCTGCGGGCCAGTCGCCGGAGTCCTTGTAGGTGAGTTCGTCCATGATGCTGCCGCTGCGGTTGCGGAGGTGGATAGAGCCTTCCTGATTGCTGAGGGTGCCTGACCACGGGCCGAGGGCGGTGGTCGGGTTGGCGGCGGTGCTGGAGACGACGAGGAATCCACCGGATGGGAGGATGGTGCCTTCCGGGAAGGTGAAGCTGACACCGCCGGTGAGTTGCCAGCCTGACAAATCGAGATTGACGGAGAGGACGTTTCGGAGTTCGATCCATTCCGGGGAGTCGGCGGAGGCCGGGTGGTACATGACCTCGTTGAAGACGGCGGTGGCGTCGGCGGGGCGGGCGGTGGCGGCGATGATGAGGAGGGAGATACCGGTCAGGATGGGTGCGCAGCGGGCCGTGAGGGAGGGAGCGATGGATCTCATGGTTTGGGGATGCGGTGGGGGGATGCCGCGGTTTCGGGTGAGAGCGTACACTGGATTCTCCGGATCCGGTGGAGGTTTAACGCGGAAATGGTCTGCGGCCAACGCGCAGGCAATGGAACGCGGGGGGACTGACCCATTCCTCTGGCGCTGCTGCCTCCCGCATTGCGTCAGAGCCTGAGTCACGAGGCGTGCGCACTTCGGGTTGCCTAGCGCTGGCTGTCTCGCTCCGCTACGGCTGTCGATTGCCTCGCAAAGTCAGGCTACTGCCTGAGAAGAGGGGAATAAGAAAGGAGATTCTCGGGCGATGTTCCGCGACGGCTTGTGGCGGATCAGAGGGAAGCGGCGAAGGATTCGAGGGAATCGGACACGATGGCGGCGCGGTGGAGGACGCGGAGTTTTTCGGGATCGGCGATGGCGTTGAGGGAGTCGCGGAGGCCTTCGGGGATGGGGCCGAAGCGGAGATCGAGGGCTTCGAGGACGGATTGGCGGCGCTCTTCTATGCGGCCATCCGCTCGGCCTTTGAGTTCGCCTTCCTGGCGGAGATGCTGGGCGAGAGTCATGGCGCTGGTGCGGTGGGCTTGGTTACGGACACTTTCAATTCTGCGGAAGACGAGGGGCCTGTCAACTGGGTCGGTGCGGTCGAAGACGTAGGGGATGAAGCGGTCGAAAAGGCGGCGGGAGACATGGGAGAGGAGTTTGTTGTCCCAGACGGCGTTGCCGAGGAGGCGGCCGATGGGTTCGGCTTTGAGGGCGCGGAGGACGAAGATGCCGTCGGGCGTTCCGCGAATGGCGTCGAAGGGGATAGCAGCGAGTTGGATGAGGCGGAAGGCGAAGTCGGGGATGAAGGGCCGGAGGGAATCGAGGGAGGCGGCGTTGCCGAAGAGGGAGGAGAACTGGGTGCTGAGATTCCAGACTTTGCGGTCCTGGGCGAGGACGACGGGGACGATGACTGGGAGGGGTTTGGAGTT
>Ga0315905_10002664_pt1 | contig 18703 bp, 19 predicted proteins | sample LakEriMetagenome_5_FD_203522 | JGI IMG/M metagenome (GOLD analysis project Ga0315905, IMG submission 203522) | Freshwater fungal communities from buoy surface, Lake Erie, Ohio, United States - Buoy 4 MA121 | ecosystem: Environmental > Aquatic > Freshwater > Lake | place: USA: Lake Erie, Ohio... | reverse complement strand
AACACTTATGGAATCCATGGAAGCCATCATGGGGTGAGCCATACGATGAACAAATCAATCGTATGCTCGCAGCAATATTTGCAGCTCGTGATGCGGCCAATGGCAAGGATGCAATTTGTGTTTCACATCAGTTGCCTATCTGGATATTGCGTAGTGCAATTGAAAATCGCCGCATGTTGCATGATCCTCGCAAACGCGAGTGCTCACTTGCATCTGTCACCAGTGTTCACTTTGACGATGAAGGATTTATTTCAGGATTAACATATTCAGAGCCAGCACGTCATCTATTGCCTGAAAACAAGTAATGAAGAAATTTGCACTCCTAATTGCATTAGCAATTGCACTTACCGGGTGTGGCGGGGGCGGAACCTCTTCGGCTGAAGAAAGTTTTGTTTCTGGCGATGGATCAACAACGTTTATAAAGATTGAAGATAGAAAGATTGCTCCCGCAATCACGGGCTTAACTCTGTCTGGCAGCAACTACACATATACAAAAGACAAGGTCGCAGTTGTAAATGTTTGGGCATCGTGGTGCTCGCCATGTCGGGCTGAAGCACCGATACTTGTTTCTTTGGCAAACAAATACACAGACGTTGCATTTATCGGAATTTTGACTCGAGATAATCCTGCCAATGCGGAAGCCTTTGAACGCAGATTTAAGGTCCCATACCCAACAATTATTGATGACTCTATTTTGATTGGATTTAAAGGCTCATTGCCAGCAAATGCCATCCCATCGACGGTAATTCTTGATAAGAATGGACGTGTAGCAGCGCGTATTTCAGGTGTGGTTACAGTGGCTTCCCTAACCCAGTTAATTGAAAGGGTGAGCGCCGAATGAAAGAGTTCTTCGTAGAGCAAATCTTTTCAGGTGTTCTTGTAGCTGCATTCCCCTTTGCATTTATCGCCGGCATTATTTCTTTCTTATCACCATGTGTTTTGCCCTTAGTGCCTGGCTACCTTTCATTTGCGGCTGGGTTTTCAGTAAGCAGAGGCAAAGTCTTTCTAGGCTCGCTCTTATTTGTTCTTGGCTTTAGCGCGGTTTTTGTTTCATACGGCGCAGTCTTTGGTGGCTTGGGGAATCAACTCTCAGCCAATGAAGAGATCATCTCTAGAATTCTGGGCGTCATTACGATTTTCTTAGGTTTTATTTTCTATGGTCGCTTTCCTTTTTCACCGACAATTCGACCAAAGATGCGCACAACCGGTGGATTGTTAGGTGCACCATTACTTGGAGTGTTGTTCGGTATTGGTTGGACACCTTGCATTGGGCCGGCGTTAGCAGCAGTCCAAACACTTGCATTCCAAGAATCAAGTGCGGTGCGCGGGGCAATACTTTCCTTCGGATACTGCTTAGGTCTAGGTCTTCCATTTATTCTTTCAGGTTTGTCTCTTGATAAGTCTGCCAAGCTGCGTTCACTTATTTATCGCCGAGGCGATCTCATTTCGAAAACCGGTGGAATCTTTTTGATTGCAATCGGAGTACTTCAGGTTCTTGGTTTCTGGGGTCAGTTATTGAATTCAATGCGCTCACTAATTTCTGATTTCATTCCGGTGATTTAATGAGCCAACAAACAGAGCTTCCGGAGCTAGATAGCGTTGGTCTTTTGCGCTACTCGTGGCGCCAATTAACCAGCATGCGCACAGCATTAATTCTGCTGTTGATGCTCGGGGTCGCATCTATTCCTGGTTCTTTGGTTCCGCAACGCACTCAAAACCCAATCCAGGTGGGCCAATACTTTAAGGATTCTCCAGAGCTTGCGCGCTGGATGGACCGTTTCTATCTATTTGATGTCTACGGTTCACCCTGGTTTAGCGCTATCTACATCCTCTTATTCATCTCTTTAATTGGTTGCGTATTGCCGCGAACAATCGAGCATTTCCATGCCGCACGCGCTTTCCCTCCTGCAACGCCTAAAAACCTCTCGCGTATGGAACATCATTCAACATGGACAGCTAGTGGAGCCGAATTGGATCTGGCTCGTGCCTGGTTTAAGTCCAAGCGCTTTAGAGTCTTAGAAAAAGAAGGATCTATTTCAGCTGAAAAGGGTTTTACTCGCGAAACCGGAAACCTATTTTTCCACTTAGCACTCATCCTTGTTTTGTTAGGAATTAGCTTTAGTTCACTCTTTGGTATGCGCGGTGAAGCAATCATTAATGTTGGCGAAAGATTTGTTAATACTCCAACAAGTTATGACACCCTGACTTATGGAAAGTTATATAAAGATGCAAATCTTCCTGCATTTATGTTGACCGCAGATAAGTTTGATGCACAGTACAACCTTGAAACTAGTGCGCCTGAAGATTACACATTGAATGTTTCATTGTTGCGAGATGGCAAAACGGTCGTCGAAGAGAAAGTCATCAAAGTTAACAGCCCAATGACAATCGGCAGTACGAGAATTTACTTGCAAGCAAATGGCTATTCACCTGTTGTAACTGTTAGAGATTCCAAAGGGGATGTTGCTTTCCAAGGCCCTGTTCCGTTCTTACCGCAAGATTTAAATCTTCGATCAATTGGTGCGATCAAAGTTCCAGATGCAGATCCACAGATCGGTTTTGTTGGTTCTTTTGTACCGACATATGTTCGTGATGCAAATGGCGGCGGTGCATTGAGTGCTTTCCCTAAGGCGCTAGATCCGCGCTTGTTGTTGGCAGCTTGGGCGGGCGATTTAGGCTTGGATTCAGGTGTTCCACAATCTGTGTACAGAATTGATACCTCAAAGATGCTGCAGGTTGGACTTAAATCTTTGAAGCCAGGGGAAGTTTTTGAGTACCCGGGTGGATCAATCACATTTGAAGGCTATCTCCAATGGGTCAACCTTAACTTTGTGGCAGATCCTGGAAAGAAGTTCGCATTGTTGGGCGGTATCGTTGCCATCCTTGGATTACTCGCTTCACTATTTACTCGCAGACGACGTATTTGGATTCGAGTCGGTTCACAGGTGGAAGTTGCTGGATTAGCCAAAAATGGTGCTCCAGGACTAGATGTTGAAATGGAACAGTTTGTTCGAATGCTAAAGGGAGAGAAATAGATGTCACGTTCGTGGGCTTTTGCTTCAAACTACTTCATTTACTCTGCCATGGCTGTTTACACCTTGGCATTTTTAGCTCATGCCGTAGAGACAGCGTGGGCGGTAAAAGTCCCGAATGACACAACAAAGACTTTAGATTACAAGCGCACTGAAAAGGTTGCTCGCATCGCTACAGCGATGATGATTTTAGGATTCATTCTTCTGTTTGCAGGAGTGATCACCCGTGGAATATCAGCAGGTCGTGTGCCATGGGGAAATATGTATGAGTTCTCAATTACTGGTGCTCTTGCATTTACTGGCGCATACCTTGGAGCGTTGCGTAAATATGATCTTCGTTGGTTAGGTTTACTCGTTTCGATTTCAGTGTTACTAACTATTGGAACCGCTGTGACCGTTCTATATGTGCCAAGTGCGCCATTAGTTCCGGCTCTCAAGTCACCATGGTTAGTAATTCACGTATCTACAGCAATCATTTCAGGTGGCGTGTTCTTGCTAGCAAATGTAATTGCAGCTGCTTACTTGTATCTAGACAAAATGGAATCAAAGGGTGAGCGAACACCGTGGGCTAAGCGACTTCCATCATTAGAACTTCTTGATCAACTCTCATATCGACTAGTTGCATTTGTATTTCCATTGTGGACTTTTTCAGTTATTGCAGGAGCGATTTGGGCTGAGAGCGCTTGGGGTCGTTACTGGGGTTGGGATCCAAAAGAGACGTGGGCATTTATTACATGGGTTGCATATGCCGCGTATTTACATGCTCGTGTAACTATCGGTTGGCGTGGACGTAGAGCAGCCTGGTTGTGTTTATTCGCAGGATCTACATTCTTGTTTAACTATGTCTACGTCAATATCTGGGGAACTGGAAAGCACACCTACTCAGGTCTTTAAAGCTTTCCTAAGAAATCTGGATCATCATCAGGGGGCACAATACCTCGCTTAGGAGCTTTGCGTCCCTTTGGCTTGTTTCTTCCAGCAATTAAATATGCAATCGGACCAATTGCAAGTGCTTGTGGTCCAAGAATAATAATCAAAAGTAGCCAACCCCATTTTGGAAGAGTTTTGATTTGGGATTCATCTGTGCGTGCGCAATCGATTAACGCATACAGTGTTAAACCAAAAACCAAGATGAGTGGAAGAAGCTTTGACATGAATTTATTGTATCGCTAAGGCAAGGGCAAAGACTATGGCAAACATAAGTTGAAGCTTGCCAGTGCGGCCAAGAACAGGAATTAAGTCTTTCCCAGAAACACCGCTGAGAACTAACTTTGAAATTGAGTAACTCATGGGTACAACCAGCAGAGTGAGCATTGCAGTTGGAATCAAGGTGGCAACTGCAGCCACATGGGCTAAGACTAAGAGTGAGACGAATCCTCGGCGGGCTTTTACATCACCAAGGCGCACAGCAAGAGTTCTCTTTCCAACTAACTCATCTTGAGGGCGATCACGAATATTGTTGATCTCCAAGATTGCGCATGAAAGTGCACCCATTGGAATTGCAACGATGAAACTCAGAGCAGTGATCTTTCCTGTTTGCGCGTAGTACGTACCCATGGTCGCAACTAAGCCAAAAAAAGTAAATACTGAAACTTCGCCCAGACCGCTATATCCATACGGATTCTTCCCGCCGGTATATCCCCATGCTGCAGCTATTGCCAAAATTCCAATCAGAATAAGTACTGGTGATGTAAGCAGGGATAACCAAAGGCCAGCAACACTTGCAATTGCAAATGAGATAAAGGCTGCGTTCTTAACAGCTTTGGCCGATGCCAACCCACTTGCTACTAACCGCGTTGGGCCAACTCTGTTCTCATCTGCTCCTTTAATGCCGTCGCTGTAGTCGTTTGCGTAGTTAACGCCAATCTGTAGCCACACGCCGACCTTGAGCGCTAAAGCTGCACGAAACCAATTGAAATCTGATCCAGCTAATGCAGATGCAACTACTACTGGTGCAATAGCCGCAGGCAGAGTTCGCACACGCGCACCTAGCACCCACTTATTCATTCGCAATACCTTTCGCCAGACCCTTCCGATCGATCTTGCCAATACCTAGCAATGGTAACGATGTCATGTGATGTACGCCCTTTGGTTTTGCAAAAACCCCAATATCTCTTTCAAGGTGGGCGGCAATTTGATCTTCACTAATAGCTCCAACTACTGCAAGTTGCAAGCTCTGTCCCCATTGAGGATCTTCAGTCGCAAAAGCTGCAAATTGCACATCAGGAAAGGCAAGGCTTAGTGAATTTTCCACAGCGTTAAGTGAAAGATTTTCCCCACCTGAAATAATGACATCGTCAGATCTTCCAATAACAACTAGATGATCATTGTCGTATTCACCTAGATCACTTGTTTCAAACCAGCCATCGTTAACCGCAATCGATGATGCAAGAACTGTCCCCTTAATACAAATTTTGCCATTTCGGATTTCAATCTCAACTCCATCTAATGCGGTGCCGTCATAAACACATCCGCCACAGGTCTCGGTCATTCCATAAGTTGTGATGATTTTAATTCCTGCCAACTCGGCTTGATTGCGTAACGATTGCGATAGTGCAGCCCCGCCGACTAAAACTGCTTTGGCTGATTTAAGATGACTCAGTAATCGCTGATCACCATTTAGTGCACGGAATAATTGTGTTGGAACAATTGCCGTGTAGTCAGCTTTTGGATAATCTCCATCAAAATCGCGCAGATCAATTGGTGTTGTTCCAAGCTCCATTGATCGCACAACTACATTTACAGCAGCGATGTGAGTCAGCGGTAGTAAGAGTGACCAAGTTTGGCCAGCTCGCGCACCAATAAATTTATTAGAAGCTCGCGCAGATGAAATGAGCGCAGTTGATGTCAGTAATACTTCTTTGGATGTGCCAGTTGATCCTGATGTTCCAATCGCAACTGCGGCATAGCTCGGAGCCAATTCTGATGAGATCTCTCCGAAACCAAGGGTGGGGCCATCGCCCACGAGCGCTGCTGTGATTTCTCTCGCTAGTTGGGAGATTTCGCATGCAGGGCTGACCCGCAGAATTTTTCGTTGTGACGAGGTATCCATTGCCACCGTAGGCTATCGCTAGCAACGACGATGGAGGAAATGTGAGCAAGCCGATCAAGCGCGATTTTGGTAGTCGAGAGATTCCACAATGGGTCACAGCACCCGGCGGAGAAGAGTTTGTAGATATCAAATATCAAATGGGTGATGGCATCGCCAAGATTACGATCAACCGCCCGCAGGTTCGTAATGCATTTCGTCCCCAAACAATTATTGAATTAATTGAAGCCTTTGATTTAGCACGCGACAATGAAGAAGTAGGCGTCATTATCTTTACTGGTGAAGGCACAGAAGCCTTTTGTTCTGGTGGAGATATAAGTGTTCGTGGTGATGATGGATACCTAGGTGATGACAAGTTAGCTAAAAAGGGAATCGGTCGCCTAAATGTTCTAGATCTTCAAGTGCAGATTCGTCGCACACCAAAGCCAATTGTTGCAATGGTTGCTGGTTGGGCTATCGGTGGTGGACATGTATTACATGTTGTCTGCGATCTCACAATTGCTGCTGACAATGCAAAGTTTGGTCAGACTGGACCGATGGTTGGATCTTTTGATGGTGGATATGGTGCGGGATTGTTAGCTGCACATGTTGGCCAAAAGAAGGCTCGTGAGATTTGGTTTATGACTCGTGAATACAACGCCCAAGAAGCGTTAAACATGGGACTTGTTAATACTGTTGTACCAATTGCTGAGCTAGAAGCGGAAACTGTTTCATGGTGCCGTGAAATGCTTCGTAACTCCCCAATGGCACTTCGCCTGCTCAAGGCGAGTTTGAACGCTGCAACTGATGGACTTGCAGGAGTACAACAACTTGCAGGAGATGCAACCTTGTTGTTCTACATGACAGAAGAAGGCCAAGAAGGTCGCGATGCTTATAAAGAAAAACGCGCACCTGATTTTGGAAAGTTTCCAAAGCGCCCGTAATCCATGGATCAATTGCTTCTAAAGAGTTTGCGTGTAGTTGCGCTGCCAATGAAAACAAGTTTTCGTGGCATAACTGTTCGTGAAGTTGCTTTAATTCAAGGTGAATATGGCTGGGGTGAATTCTCGCCATTTCTTGAGTATGACGATGCTGAATCTGCACCATGGTTAGCCTGTGCCATTGAAGCTGCAACCCAGCCAAAACCTAAGCTATATCGCACTGCAATTGCTGTTAACGGAACAATTCCAGCGCTAAACGATAAAGAAGAATTAGAAAGAGTTGTCAATTCTTTTCCCGGTGTTACAACCTTTAAAGTAAAGGTAGGAAGTAATGTCGATGAAGATATTGCACGTATAAACGCACTTAGAGCTTTACGACCAAATGCCAAGTTTCGTATTGATGCAAATGGCTTATTGAGCGTTGAGCAAGCGGTTTCGTTGTTGCAATTAGTGGGAGACATTGAATACATCGAACAACCGTGTGCAACTGTTGAAGAGTTGCGTGAACTCAAGAAGCAAATCGATGTCAAAATCGTTGGTGATGAAGTCCTACGTAAAGCAAAAGATCCATTTGCAATTGATTTATCTGGTGCAGTTGACTATTTGATGTTAAAGGTTCAGCCACTCGGTGGCATCAAGCGTGCACATCAACTTGCAGCACATCACAAATTGCCTGTTGTGGTTTCAAGTGCACTAGAAAGCGCTGTTGGTATTAGTTATGGACTTACCTTGGCAGCTTCATTTGAGGATATGAACTTTGAGTGCGGACTAGGCACAGGCTCACTTCTAGCAATGAATGTTGCCGAACTGCCAATAGTCGATGGAAAAATCCAGATTAGTGATGTGGTTCCTAATTTTGAAGGCTTAGATGTCAGTGCAGATCGTTACGAATGGTGGAAGAATCGCATCATGAGGACATCGGAGCTACTGAAGTGAATAACTCCACCTCGCTGGCACGTGTAGTAGTCCGCCAAATTATTGAAGCAGGAATTACCGATGTAGTTATTTCTCCTGGTTCCCGCAATGCGCCCTTATCTTTGGCATTTTTTGAAGCATCACAAGAAGGACTGATAAAGATTCATGTGCGAATTGATGAGCGAACTGCTGCATTTTTTGCATTAGGAATCATTAAATCAACTGGCCGACCAGTGCCAGTCGTGTGTACTAGCGGAACGGCGGTTGCTAATTACCACCCAGCAGTTCTTGAAGCCAGCCACACAAACTTACCGCTCATGCTTTTAACGGCAGATCGCCCAGCGATGTTGCGCAAAACCGGTGCAAATCAAACAACTGAACAGGCACGTATTTTCGGTAAAGCGGTGCGCTACTTTGCAGATATTGATGGTCCTGTTTATCCAATGGAATTACCACTAGATAGTTTGCGCACTGGACCAATTCATTTAAATCTACAGTTTGATGAACCTTTATTGTCAGATGATTCTTCTGATTGGCTTTCACAGATCAATGTCGCACCAAAAGAGTTTGTTGCTCGAACTAAGCCTGGCACGCTTCGCTTGGTAGGTGCAAGAGGTGTTGTTGTAATCGGCTATGACCGTGGTGGCCTAACGGTTGATGAAATTACACAGTTCACAAAGGTATTGGGTTGGCCGGTAATCTCCGAAGATCCTTTGTCTTTTCCTGATGCCATTGCACATGCATCTATTTTCTTGGCTTCTCCTGAAATTCGAAGCACTCTCATTCCACAATCTGTGCTTGTTATAGGACGCACAACTTTGTCACGATCAATAAATGCTTTTATTAAATCAAGCCCGATCACATATGTTGTTGATCAAAGACTTGCAACCGTGGATTCTGATCGTCAGGCAGATCGTAAATTTACAGAGTTGCCAGATCTTCAAGGTGTCATCCAATCTGATGAATGGATTGCTAAATGGAACAAAGTTTCTGAGCGAGCACAAAAACTCATCGGTTCATTAGATGGATGGAATGAAGTGGTAATTGCTCGAACAATTGCAGCGACAATTCCAAAGGACACCGCACTATTTGTTTCGTCATCACGACCAATTCGAGATCTTGAGGGATTTGCCCAACCTAGAAGCGGTGTTCACACATATGCAAACCGTGGCTTAGCTGGAATTGATGGAAACATTTCAACAGCCCTAGGCGTTGCCTATGGTCATAAAGCCACAATTGCAGTGCTGGGTGACCTTTCTTTCTTGCATGATTTAACAGGGCTAATAAATAAGGAAGCAATTAACTGCCGCTTTATTGTTATTAACAACGATGGAGGCGGAATCTTTTCAACTCTTCCACAACGTGGTGTAACTGGGTTTGAAACTGTTTTTGGAACACCCCATGGCTTAAATCCAGCAGTAATAGCTCAGGCGATGGGTGTTGAAGCCAAACAGATTAGTTCTCTTAAAGAATTAGAGGCAGAGATCAAGGCACCAATATCTGGCGTGAGCGTAGTTGTGTGTGATGTACCTGATCGTGAGTCAAACGCAGATAATCTAAAGAAGATTGTGGAGTCACTTAGCTCTATTTAAGCGCACTGCGCATAGGTGAAAACTTCGCATATGTTTCAGCTAATTCAATCTCTGGATCTGAACCATCAACAATTCCGCATCCTGCAAAGATGCGAATAGTGTCGCCGTTTATCTGACCACATCGAAGTGCAATACCAAGTTCTCCATCACCTGCTGCATCAATCCAACCAACAGGGCCTGCATATCGCCCACGAGACATTCCTTCGATTTCAGAGATCAAAGCAGTGGCAATTGGTCGAGGAGTTCCGCACACAGCAGCTGTTGGATGTAATTGTTCAAGAATTGTAAATGCATCTGTATGTGCAAGTGTTTCAACTAATGCGCCAGTCACATCTGTTGCAAGGTGCATGACATTTGCAAGGTGCAAAACAAATGGTGATTCAGGAACATTTGTTGATGAACAAAATGGTTCTATTGCATCTGCAACAGATCGCACGGCATATTCATGTTCTGCCAGATCCTTCGATGAACGCGCAAGTGATGCTGCTAACGCCAAATCTTTTGCATCATCACCAGTCTTACTAATGGTTCCGGCTAGGACTCGTGAAGTAATCATTCCGCGTGATAGACGAAGCAATAGTTCAGGAGTTGCTCCAACTAATCCTGAAATCGAATACTTCCAAGTTGATGGATACTCAACAGCTAACTTGTTCAAGATGGCTCTTGGATCAATGCTTTTGCTTGATTTAATGCTGATATCTCTAGCTAATACAACCTTGTCCAAACCCCCAGATTGAATTCTAGAAACCGCTGTTGCAACTCTCTTTTTCCAATCCATATCTGACTGTGGATTTTCATCCCAGCTCATATCTGAATTAGAAACATGATCAGGTACGGTTTTGAGGACTGGTTGTGGATCTGAACCAATCCATGTAATCCAGGACTTTTCACCCTTAGAGCCAACAACTACTTGTGGGATCACAAGGACTGAAACATCATCTGGTGAGAAGGAAAAAGAGGTAAACAAAATTGGGCCGGTTCCACTGCCATGCACAGTGTTTGTCACTGCTAATTTTTCTAACTGCTTCTGCCACCAGTGACGTGCATCTGCAAATCTATGAGGACCGCTAACTGTTGTAGTTGCATATGTTCCCCAACCAACTAAACCATCACCACTTCGCACCCACGCAAGAGGATTTGAATCTGGAAGTAATTCCAGCAATGGCAAATGCTCGCCAAGGCGAGTTGTGGTTATAGGAGTGAGTTGGGACATTGCTATGAATTTTTGCGGTTAACAACTCGCCAAATAGCAGGCAGGGATGTTCCAGCAATTGCAATCTTTAGCACTTCACCAACAATAAATGGAGTTAGTCCTGCATTAATCGTCCAGCTCCAGCTTTGTCCTGTGTATTGGTGTAACCACACCAGACCAAATGAAAAAGTAGTAATAGTCCCGATTAGCATCGAAGGAAGGGCTGTTAAGAATTTTTGATCTAAGCGAAAACGTGCAAGCTGGCCTAATACAAAGGTTGCAACCAACATTCCGATTAAGTATCCACCTGTTGCACCAACAATGCGATCTAATCCGTGTCCGCTATTTGCAAATACCGGTGCACCTGCAATCCCAGCCAACATATAGATAGCAAAAGTTGTGAATCCCAAGGTTGACCCGTATGCAGTTCCAAGAATTAAAACACCGAGTGTTTGACCTGTAACAGGAACGGGTGATCCCGGAACTGGAATTGCGATTTGTGCCAACGCTGCTAAGCCGAGAACTCCACTGACTACTAATACAGCGTTTGAAAGAGCTGTTGAGCGGGGGATTAGTGAAGAGCGAAGCGATGTAGCAGATAGCGACATGGGGAACCTTTCGAAGTACCTAAGTTGTGGATGAGCCTACTTCAAGGGAGAATGAGCCTATGTCCCGCGCTAATTTGAACAAGGATCCCGATGAGGTCGCGGCAATGTTTGACGGGGTTGCAAAGCGTTATGACCTGGTCAACGATCTTTTGAGTCTGGGCCGAACAAAGGCCTGGCGTAGGGCGGCGACAAAGATCATCGCCCCACAGCCCGGAATGGTGATTTTAGATCTGGCGGCAGGACCTGGCTCCTCTTCAGAGCCTCTTTTCAAGGCTGGAGCAACCGTATTTGCCACCGATTTCAGCGAGGGGATGCTGGCTCAGGGTCGGAAAGTGCGTCCATACCTAAACTTCTCCAAGGCTGATGCCCTGAACCTGCCCTTTGAGGCGGATAGATTTGATGTGGTCACTATTTCCTATGGTCTGCGAAACACAGCAGATTTCGACAAAGCACTTGCCGAGGCTCGCCGCGTAACTAAGCCAGGTGGGCGAATGGTGGTTGTTGAGTTCAGCCATCCAACCTGGCGCCCCTTTCGCACCATCTATACGGAGTACCTGATGCGTTTATTGCCGGCCATTGCCAAAAAGACCGCCTCGAATCCAGATGCCTATGTTTACTTGGCGGAATCGATTCGGGCATGGCCAGATCAAGCCGGTCTCGCAGCCCGAATGGAGAAGGCTGGCTGGAGCCAGGTAACCTGGAAGAACCTAACTTTTGGTGTTGTTGCAGTTCACAGCGGGATAAAGGGCTAGCGGTCAGCGGCATAGGCCAATCGACCTTAGGATTTCGACCGTGATACCGACATCAAACCCATATGTACCGATTTTGGTCATTGGCGCTATTGGTTTTGGCTTCGCGCTCTTTTCGATTATTGCCGGTGCGCTCGCAGGTCCTGCCAGATACAACCGCGCAAAGCTAGATGCTTACGAGTGTGGAATCGAACCATCTCCACAAGCCGCAGAAGGTGGACGTTTTCCAGTCAAATACTTCTTAACTGCGATGCTTTTCATCATCTTCGATATTGAAATTGTTTTCCTATACCCCTGGGCAGTTACTTTTGATGCTCTTGGCTTATTTGGTTTAGTTGAAATGGCAATTTTCATTGCAACAGTTTTTGTTGCATATGCATATGTGTGGCGCCGCGGCGGATTGGAATGGGACTAAAAATGGGTCTTGAAGAGAAAATCCCGAGTGGTTTCTTACTAACTACAGTTGAAAAACTTGCTGGATACATGCGCAAGAACTCATTGTGGCCAGCAACATTTGGTCTTGCATGCTGTGCAATTGAAATGATGGCAGTTGGTTCAGCAGCAAAATATGACATTGCCCGTTTTGGTGGAGAGGTCTTCCGCGCATCCCCACGTCAAGCAGATTTAATGATCGTTGCAGGTCGCGTTTCTAACAAGATGGCACCAGTTCTTCGCCAGATTTATGATCAAATGTCAGCACCAAAGTGGGTTTTGGCTATGGGTGCCTGTGCATCTTCAGGTGGAATGTTTAATAACTACGCAATTGTTCAAGGCGTTGACCACATTGTTCCAGTTGATATTTACCTACCTGGTTGCCCACCACGTCCAGAGATGTTGCTTGATGCAATCTTGAAATTACATGAACAAATCAATGAAACAAAGCTTGGCGCAAACCGCGCTCAAATCATTAAGGAAGTTGAACTTGCTGCAATGAACGCAAAGCCAACTCACGAGATGAAGGGCTTGCTTGCGTAATGACTGATGGAATGTTCGGCGCAAAAGGCACTGGCGATACTTCTGGCTACGGCGGTTTAGTTCGTAAAGCTAGTACTGCAGGCTCTTCTGAGCGTCCATATGGCGGTTATTTTGATGATGTTGCCGACGATCTAGAACGTGCCTACCCAGAGTTTTCAGATGCAATCGAACGCGTAGTTGTTGATCGTGGTGAAATAACTCTTCACATTAAGCGTGAGAAGTTAGTTGAAGTTGCGTTGATTTTGCGCGACAAATTAAAGTTTGAAATGTGCATGGGTGTTAATGGCGTTCACTACCCAGAGCAAACTGGCCGCGAACTACATGCTGTTTACCCATTGCTTTCAATGACAAAAAATCAGCGAATTCGTCTAGAAGTTTCAGTTGCAGATGGCGACGCACACATTCCTTCATTGGTAGAAGTATGGGCCGGAAACAATTGGCACGAGCGTGAAACATTTGACATGTTTGGAATTATCTTTGATGGTCACCCAGGACTTACTCGCATCTTGATGCCAGATGACTGGGAAGGTCACCCACAACGCAAAGATTACGCACTTGGTGGAATTGCAGTTGAGTACAAGGGTGCAACAACACCGCCTCCTAGTGAAAGAAGGAGCTACAAGTGACAACTTTTGATCCATACGCACCTTCACGAGATACAACTGAAGGAAAAGTTTTCTCAGTTACTGGTGGAGATTGGGACGCACTAGTTCAAGATATTGGTGCAACTAAAGAAGAGCGCGTTGTTGTAAACATGGGTCCTCAGCACCCATCAACACATGGCGTGCTTCGTTTAGTTCTAGAACTTGAAGGCGAAACAGTTACAGAAGCACGTTGTGGAATTGGATACCTGCACACAGGTATTGAAAAGAACATGGAGTACCGCAACTGGACTCAGGGAACAACATTTGTAACTCGCATGGATTACCTAGGACCTTTACACAATGAAACTGCTTACTGCTTAGCTATTGAGAAGCTTTTGGGAATTACAGATGATGTTCCAGAGCGTGCTTCAGTTATTCGAGTAATGATGATGGAGCTCAACCGTATTTCTTCACACATGGTTGCACTTGGCACAGGAGCCCTTGAATTAGGCGCTATGGGCCCTATGTTCTTTGCTTTCCGTGATCGCGAAACTGTTCTTGAAATCTTCGAAATGATCACCGGCTTGCGCATGAATATGGCCTACATCCGTCCAGGTGGAGTTCAGCAAGATCTTCCAGAAGGTGCTCTCACAAAGATCCGCGATGGCGTGAAGCTCATGCGCAAAAACTTTAAAGACAATGCAACTCTGCTTATCGGTAACTCAATTTGGATGAAGCGCACACAAGGCATTGGATATCTTGATCTTGCCGGTTGTACAACACTAGGTATTACTGGCCCAGTTCTACGTTCAACTGGAATGCCTTGGGATCTTCGTAAGGTTCAACCATATTGTGGTTATGAAAACTACAACTTTGATGTTGTAACTGCAGATACTTGTGATGTTTATGGTCGCTTCTTAATTCGTATGAATGAATTAGAGCAATCACTTCGCATTATCGAACAATGTGTAGTCAAGTTAGAAAAGCTTGAAGGTGCACCAGTAATGGTCGCTGACAAGAAGATTGCTTGGCCAGCACAACTTGCAATGGGTGGCGATGGACTTGGTAACTCACTTGATCACATCCGCCAGATCATGGGAACTTCAATGGAGTCATTGATTCACCACTTCAAACTTGTTACAGAAGGATTCCATGTTCCTGCAGGCCAGGCATATGTTGCGATCGAATCTCCTCGAGGAGAACTTGGTGCATCAGTTGTCTCTGATGGAGGAACTCGTCCTTATCGCGTTCACTTCCGTGAACCTTCATTTAATAATCTTCAAGCAACAGCTGCAATGAGTGAGGGCGGCATGGTTGCCGACATCATCGGTGCTGTTGCATCAATCGATCCAGTTATGGGAGGGGTTGATCGCTAATGGCATATTCAGATGAAGATTTCCAGATTATGGATTCAATTATTAAGCGTTACCCACGCCCTCGTTCAGCGATCATGCCTTTGTTGCATTACGTGCAATCAAAGGCAGGTTATGTAACGAATGAAGGCATCGAAGTAATTGCCAAGGTTCTACAACTAGAGGCCGCTGAAGTTACTGCTGTGTCTACCTTTTATACCCAATACAAGCCAACGCCAGTGGGTGAGTACCACGTGGGCGTATGTACCAATACTTTGTGCGCCGTTATGGGTGGGGATGCAATCTTTGCTTCACTTAAGGATCACCTAGGGATTGGAAATGATGAAGTAACAGCTGATGGCAAAGTTTCACTTGAGCATATCGAGTGCAATGCAGCTTGTGATTACGCACCGGTTGTCATGGCTAACTGGGAATTTTATGACAACCAAACTGTTGAGTCTGCAAAAGATTTAGTTGATTCAATGCGTGCAGGAAATCCAAAGCCACCAACACGTGGACCAAACAAGTTGGTTACCTGGAAAGAAGCCTCTGCTGTTCTTGCAGGATTAAATGATGGACTTGCACATGAAGGTGTTCAAGCCGGAGAGCCAACTTTGCTTGGTTTGAAACTTTCGAAAGAGGGAAAGTAATGACGAAGCTAGCTCCAGTCCTTTCTGCACATTGGGATGATAAGGATTCATTTACTTTAGAGGGTTATAAGCGTCATGGTGGATACACCGCATCTGCAAAAGCACTTGCAATGGATCCAGATGCGGTCATTCAACTTGTTAAGGATTCAGGACTTCGTGGTCGTGGAGGCGCAGGCTTTCCAACTGGAATGAAGTGGGGATTTATTCCACAAGGCGATAACAAGGATCACTATCTTGTTGTTAACGCAGATGAGTCAGAGCCAGGAACCTGTAAAGACACACCATTATTGATGGCTAACCCACATGTATTAATTGAAGGCTGCATCATCGCTTGCCATGCAATTCGTGCAAAGCATGCATTTATTTATATTCGTGGCGAAGTCACACATGTTGTGCGCCGAGTTAACCAAGCAATTGAAGATGCCTACGCTGCAGGAATTCTTGGAAACGGAGTCGATGTAGTTCTACACATCGGTGCCGGTGCTTACATCTGTGGTGAAGAAACTGCGCTTCTTGATTCACTAGAAGGCTTCCGCGGCCAACCTCGTTTGCGTCCACCATTTCCTGCAATTGCAGGCCTTTATGCACGTCCTACCGTTGTAAACAACGTTGAATCAATCGCTTCTGTGCCTGCCATCGTTAATAACGGTGCCGATTGGTACCAATCAATGGGAACTGAAAAGAGCAAGGGAACAACTCTTTATTCCTTGTCAGGCCATGTTGTTAATCCAGGACAGTTTGAAGCACCACTCGGAATCACACTTCGTGAAATTCTTGATCTTGCTGGCGGAGTGCGCCCAGGACACAAGTTGAAGTTCTGGACACCTGGTGGATCATCAACACCTTTGTTTACTGATGCTCATCTTGATACGCCACTGGATTACGAAGGTGTTGCAGCAGCAGGATCAATGCTTGGAACAAAAGCACTTCAAATATTTGATGAGACAACATGTGTTGTTCGCGCAGTATTGCGATGGACAGAGTTTTACAAGCACGAGTCATGTGGAAAGTGCACACCATGTCGTGAAGGCACCTGGTGGTTGGTACAAATCCTGCGCGATCTTGAAGCAGGTAAGGGAACTGAAGCAGATCTAGCTAAGTTGCTAGATCTTTGCGACAACATCATGGGCCGCTCATTCTGCGCACTTGGTGATGGAGCAACTAGCCCAATTACATCTTCAATTAAGTATTTCCGTGATGAATACATCGCACACTTAACACAAGGTGGATGCCCATTTGATCCAGTTGCCTCAACGTTATTTGCTGGAGCTGGTGCATAAATGACAACAGAAGTAGTTGACATGATCACCGTCGTAATTGACGGTTTCGAAGTAACTGTCCCAAAAGGAACCTTGGTTATTCGCGCAGCAGAACAACTTGGAATTCAGATTCCACGTTTCTGCGATCACCCACTACTTGAGCCAGTAGGAGCTTGTCGTCAGTGCTTAGTTGATATTGAAATTAATGGTCGTGCTTTTCCAAAGCCACAGGCATCATGCACAATTCCTGTAGAGCCAGGAATGATTGTAAAAACACAATTAACTTCTACTGTTGCTGAAAAAGCACAGCGCGGAGTGATGGAGCTTTTGCTTGTTAATCACCCACTTGATTGCCCAGTGTGTGACAAGGGTGGCGAGTGTCCATTGCAGAACCAAGCAATGAGCACAGGAGAAGGTTCTAGTCGATTTGAAGGCGTAAAGCGCGTATTTGAAAAGCCAATCAACATTTCTTCACAGGTATTGCTCGATCGCGAACGTTGCGTTTTGTGTGCTCGTTGCACACGTTTTTCTGAGCAAATTGCTAGTGATCCATTCATTACTTTGAATGAGCGCGGTGCATTGCAGCAAGTTGGTATCTATGAGAACAAGCCATTTGAATCATATTTCTCAGGCAACACTGTTCAGATTTGTCCAGTAGGTGCGTTAACTGGTGCGGCATACCGATTCCGTGCTCGTCCATTTGATTTAGTCTCAACTCCTTCTGCATGTGAACACTGCGCATCAGGTTGCGACATGCGTACCGATGTTCGCCGCGGAAAAACTTTGCGTCGACTTGCAGGCGATGATGCATCAGTTAATGAAGAGTGGAACTGCGATAAGGGACGCTGGGCATTTAAGTATGTAACAGCGGTAAATCGCCTCAAGGTTCCGCAGATTCGAAACGCTGAAGGCGTTCTTGAAGAAGCCTCATGGCCTGAAGCACTTGCAGTTGCAGCAGCAGGATTAAAGGCGGCAAATTCAGCTGTGCTTGTTGGTGGTCGTGCAACATATGAAGATGCATACGGCTATAGCAAGTTTGCTCGCGTTGCACTTGGCACTAACGATATTGATTTCCGTTCACGCGTTTCATCTGATGAAGAACGTGAATTCCTTGCAGCACGAGTAGTTGGTTCATCAACAACCTATCGTGATATTGATAAGGCAGATCAGGTTCTACTTGTTGGTTTTGAGCCAGAAGAAGAGTCACCAATTGTTTTCTTACGTATTAACAAGCAATTCCGCAAGCGTGCATTGAAGGTCGTTTCAATCGGTTCCAAGGAATCAATTGCAGTAGATAAGCTCAAGGCAGAGTTTGTAAAGGTTGCACCAGGACAAGAAGCAGCAGCAATTGCGGTGCAATCATTAACAAATAAATCAGTCATTCTTGTTGGAGAGCGTGCTGCAGAAAGTGCAGGCGCATTAAGCGCAGTTGCAGCACTTGCTGATTCAACTGGAGCAAAGCTTGCTTGGATTCCACGACGCGCAGGTGAGCGTGGTGCACTTGAAGCTGGTGCAATCGGCAACGTATTGCCAGGCGGACGTCCTGTAACAGATGCTGCAGCCCGCGTGGATATTGCAGCGCTATGGAACACAGAATCACTTCCAGCTGAGGTAGGCCGCAGCACTTCACAAATTATTGAAGCAATAAATGCTGGACACATCGGCGGACTAGTTGTTGGTGGAGTTGATCCACTAGATGGTGATAACAGCCAGGCAACGTTGGCAGCACTTGATAAGGCATTTGTTGTTTCACTTGAGATTGCAACAAGTGCGGTGACAGAGCGAGCAAATGTTGTTCTGCCGGTTGCTGCGATTACTGAAAAGTC
>Ga0315905_10002663_pt1 | contig 18707 bp, 15 predicted proteins | sample LakEriMetagenome_5_FD_203522 | JGI IMG/M metagenome (GOLD analysis project Ga0315905, IMG submission 203522) | Freshwater fungal communities from buoy surface, Lake Erie, Ohio, United States - Buoy 4 MA121 | ecosystem: Environmental > Aquatic > Freshwater > Lake | place: USA: Lake Erie, Ohio... | reverse complement strand
TATGAGCCGCGCCTCGCCCCGCCCGCGGCTCGACCCCGCCGATCTCCCGCCGCTCCGCTGGCTCCTCGGCGGCCTGCTCTCGCTGCTCGGCATCAGCACGGTCCTCTACACCGATGTCGACGCGGGGCTGCTGATGCCCTTCGCCGCGGGGGTCACGCTCGCCGTGCTGCTCCGGCCGCGCCTGCCCTCGCGCGTGCCCGGGGTGGTGCACACGCTCGCGTTCCCCGTCATCCTTGGCTGCTTCGCCCTCGATCTCTGGCTGGATCTCGAGCTGCTGCCCTCGCTGGTGCGCCTCGACATCCTGCTGCTCACCTACCGCAACCTCGGCTATCGGGGCCGGCGCGAGGACCTGCAGCTGATCGTGCTGGGCCTTTTCCTCGTCATTGTGGCCGGCGTGCTGTCGGTGTCGCCCACCTTCGCGGTGCACCTGCTACTCTACGGCGCTTGCGCGCTGGGCCTGCTGATGGTGTTGACGCTCGAGGCCGGGGGCGGCCCGCCGGAGGGCACCGGGGTGGCGGACGTGCGGAGCGTGCCCGCGTGGGTCCGGCAGGGCGGCTGGCGCGCCCGCTTCCGGCGCTGGTTCGCGGTGGTCGACGCCCGCCTCGCGCTGCTGGGCGGGATCGTCTTCGTGCTGCTGGTGGCCGGGACCACGCTCGTGTTCCTCTCGCTCCCGCGGTTCCAGCTCGAGAGCGGGCTGTTCCTCAACCGCGTGATCACGAAGAAGGCGAAGTCCGGCTTCAGCGATTCGGTGCAACTCGGCGAGGTGTCCGCCATCCAGCTCGATCAGGGGGTGGCCCTGACCGTCGACGTGGACGATCCCGCCGCGGTGCCGCGGGACCTCTACTGGCGGATGATCGTGCTCGACGAGTACGTCGACGGGACCTTCCGCCTGTCCTCGGCCCTCCGCGCTCAGTTCGGGCCCGAGCGGCTCGCCGCGTTGCAGCCCGGGGACGGCCGTGGCGGGGACGCCCGCACGGCCGCGTGGACCCTTTACCTCGAGGCGGGCGTGGGCCGGCACCTGCCGCTGCTGGGCTCGTACGAGCGCCTGCGGTTCCGCGAACGCCAGACGTTCCGCGCCTCCACGCCGCTCGCGCTCGTCGCCCTGCGCGAGGATCCCGTGGCGATGCTGGCGTTCCGGGTCGACGGCTTCCGGCCCGGACTCGTCCTGCCCGACCCGACCTTCCTCGCCCGCTGGGAACGCCGTGAGCGGGGTCCGGAGCCCGGCGCGCCCCTCCAGGCTGCTTTGCCCGGGAGCGTGCGCGACCGGCTCCTGCTCCGCCAAGTGGTGGAGGAGCTGGGCGGGAACGAGAGCGGCGCCGCTGACTTCGGGCGCCGCGCCTCCGCGTGGCTGCGCGACCGGCACGGCTACTCGCTTTCCCCGGTCATCCCCCCCGGTGCCGGGGATCCCGTCGTCCGCTGGCTCCGTTCGCGCGAGGCGGGCCATTGCGAGCTTTTCGCCGGCTCCTTCGTGCTCCTGGCGCGCGCGGCCGGCTTCCCGGCGCGGCTGGTCACCGGCTTCCGCGGCGGCAGCTGGAACGGCTACTCCAACAGCCTCACGGTGCGGAACTCCGACGCCCACGCTTGGGCCGAACTCTTCGACGAGGCCGCGGGCGGCTGGCGGCGCGTAGATCCCCTGGCCTCCCCGGTGGCGGACGCGGGTGCCGGGCCCGAGGTCGCTGCCGCCGTGGCGGCCCAGCCCGACCGGAGCTGGGGAGCGCGCTGGGACAGCCTGCGCGTCTTCTGGTACCGCCGGATCGTGAGCTTCGATCAGCGTTCGCAGGTCGAGTCGGCGCGGGGCCTGCTGGCGGCGGCCGAAGCCTGGTTTCGCGAGGGTCGGGACGCCGCGCGCGCCTCCCTCGGGCGGGCGGCGGTGTGGTGGCGCTCCCCGTGGGACGCAGGACGCCTGGCCGGGGCGGGCGGGGTGGCAACGGGCGGGCTGCTGTTGGTCCTGCTCTGGCGCCGCGTCCGCTGGGATTTTCGGCGCGGGCTAGGGCGAACCGGGCGCGAGGCCGCCGTGCGCCGGGAGGCCGGGCGCTGGCTGGGGCGCCTCGAACCCGCGGCGGCGGACGATCCGGAGCGGGCCGCGGTGGTCGTACAACTACAGCGCCTGCGCTTTGGGGCGGCGGCGGGCTGGCCGGATCCGGCCGCGAGTTTTCAGCGGGCGCGGCGGCTGCGACGCCCCCCGGGGCGGCCGGCCCGGTTCAACCGTTCCTGAACTGCACCGGCAGGCCGGGCGGGCGATTTCGCTTCTCCAGCCACGCCTTGAAGATCGCGTGGGCCACGGGGCTCGCGTAACGACCGCCGCCCGTCTCCTCGCCCGGCGTGTCGCCCTCGATCGCCACCGCGACTGCGATGCGCGGGTCATCGACCGGAGCGAACGCGATCAGCCAGGCGAAATTGATCATCCCCTTCGGGTCCTGCTTCTGCGCGGTGCCTGTCTTCGCCGCCAGCCGTAGTCCGGGCAAGGGCGCCAGCACCCGCGGGTCCTGGAAGATACGCGCGGTCCCGTGCGGACGCTGCGTCACCTGCTCCATCCCCCGCAGCAGCGCCGCCCGCTGGGCCGCGTTCAGCCCGGTGGACTCCTGCCGCTGCGGTGGCCGCGCCGGGTCGTGCAGCAGGTAGGGCTGCGTCCAGACCTCATCGCGCGCGATCGAGGCGGCGAAGCAGGCCATCTGGAGCGGGGTCACGTCGACGAAGCCCTGGCCGATCGCGAACTGCGCGGTGTCGCCCCCGACCCAGCCCTCGCCGGTGAGCCGGCGCTTCCAGGCCGGGTCCGGGATGATCATCCGGCGGGTCTCGTCGGGCAGCTCGATGCCCGTCGGCTGGTCGAGGTGGAAGCGCCGCGCCTCCCGCGCGAGGACGTCCGGACCCATCTCGAGGCCGGCCCGGTAGAAGTAGACGTTGCAGCTCTTGGTGATGGCGGTGACGAGGTCCACCTCGCCGTGCGCGGTGCCGTCGTGGCAGGAGAACGATCGGGCGCCGACGCGCATCGAGCCGCCGCAGCTGATCGTCGCCGTCGGGTCGAGGGTGCCCGCGCGCAGGCCGGCGACGGCGGTGAGGATCTTGAAGGTCGAGCCGGGCTTGTAGACGCCTTGGATGGCTCGCTTGAACCAGGCGCCGCGGGCGGTGATGTCGGCCGCGGCAGCGCCGCCGAGGCGCGGCGAGAAGATGTTGAGGTCGTAGTCCGGCTTGCTGGCGAGCACCAGGACCTCGCCGGTCCGCACATCCAGCGCGACTGCGGCGCCGGCCATCTCCGTCTCGGCGAGGCGGGCCTCGGCGGCGAGCTGGAGGTCGAGGTCGAGGGCGAGCCGCACGTCCTGGCCGGGGCGCGGCAGCACCTGCTGGAGTGGCGGGTGGATGCGGTTGCCCGCCGGGTCGACGCGGAAGATCGCGCCGCCGGCCTCGCCCTGGAGTTGGTCATCGAGGCGTTTCTCGATGCCGTCGCGTCCGACCGTGCCCTTCATCTTGAACGTGCGCAGGTCGCCCCCGGGGAAGTCCTCGATCTCGCCGGCGTCCCCCGTGCCCACGTACCCGAGGGTGTGGGCCGCGGCGGAGCCGTGGGGGTGGTGCCGCACGCTCGCGGTGTGCACTTGGGCGGGGGAGTTGACCGGCAGGCCCTCGAGCAGGCGGGCGTACTCGGCGGGGGCGAGGTTATCGAGCAGCGTGTACGGCAGGAGCAGCTCGCGCGCGAAGTGGCGGTCGAGGTCCCGCGCGTCGACCTTCTCGGCGCGCCCGATGAGCGTGTTCACCTGGTCGAGGTAGCGCTGCACGACCGTGGCGCGCGCGATCTGGAGGATCTGGATCGCGCTGGGTAGGTCACCGGCGGCGGCGTCCTCCAGCTGCCGGTAATTGCGGCGGATGCGGATCTGCTCCGAGCGAATCTCGGGGCGCAGGGCGTCGAGCAGGAGCCGCACGGAGAACCGGGGCCGGTTGCCGGCGAGGACGCGGCCCTCGCGGTCGAGGATCTGCCCGCGCGGGCCCGGGTGCACAATCCGCCGCTGGTTCTGCACCCGCTCCGCCTCCGCGTGGGCGTCGACCTTCAGGAGCTGCTGGTACGCGAGCCCGCTGGCGAGGACCACCAGCGCCACCGCCACAACCACGTGGAAGAAGGTGACGCGCGGATCGTGGGCCCGCCGCTGCTCGATGGTGAGCCCGGGCGACTGACCGGACGGGGAAGGGGAAGAGGGGGCGGCCACGGCGGAGATCCTCAACCGCGGAGCCCGCGCAGCTCCGCCCACGCGTCCCCGAGCCGCACGAGCCGGTCCTGCAGGGCGAGGAACCAGACGGCCACCACGGCCAGCGTGAGCTGCGAGGCCAGCAGGTCGGGCAGGAGCCGTCCCCACGCGCCGCCGGGCGCCGGCGCCACAGGCAGGCGGAGCAAGCTGAGGCCGAGGAAGAGGGCGAGGTTCGTGAACAGCACGACCAGGATCTGGGAGATCGGATCGTTCCTCGGCACGCGCTCGCGGGCGCGGAAAAGCAGCAGGTGGGCGGCGGCGAAAAGCAGACCGTGCGTGCCGAAGGGGACCGGGGAGTGGGCGTCGCAGAGCAGCCCCGCCCAGCCCGCCACGAAGAGGCCCTCCGCGCGGCCGAGGTGGAGCGCCGGGTACACCACGAAGAGCGCCCCACCGAAGACGTGCACCTGCCAGCCCGAGAGCCCGTGGTTGAGCTCGGCCAGCAGGGCCCAGAGGAGCACCTGCGTCAGGAGGAGGATGATCACGCGGCGCATCGCGGCGGGGGGCTCAGGGGGCGGCACGCACTGGGGCGGTCGGGGGCGCGACCGGCACCAGCACGCTCACCTCGGTCAGCGTACCGAGGCGGGGATCCAGCGCCACCTCGCCCGACTTGAACAGGCCGTCGCTGGCGAGATCCGCCCGGAGGATGGTGCCGAGGGTCAATCCAGGCGGGAACACCCCGCCGAAGCCCGCCGTCACCAAGCGCTTGGGGGCCGCGGGGCTCGCGATGATGTCGAGGGGCATCAGCTCCACTACGCCGCGCGGCGGCGCAAGGGTCGGGTTGACGCCACCTTGGAAGCTGATGGGGCGCGTGTCCCCCTCCACGACCCCGGCGAGGCGCATTGTCGGGCTGCTGATGAGTTCCACGACGGCCGTGGTGGCGTGGACCTCGGCCACGCGGCCGACGACGCCGCCGGAGAAGACCACGGGGGCACCGGCGGGGATGCCGTGGTCGCGGCCCTTGCGGATCACGATGCGCTGCCACCAACCGGAGAAGTCGCGGCGGGCCACCCGGGCGTGCTCCAGCCGGTGGTCGCGCAGCGGTGGCAGGCGCAGGAGTTCCTCGAGGCGGGCCACCTCCGACCGCAGTTCCCCGTTCTGCTGCACCGCGAGTTCAAAGGAGGCGTTGACGCGCGCGAGGTCCCGGCCGGCCTCGATCAGCTCGGTCCGCGAACGGGCCCGCAGCGCCCAGAAATCCTGCAGGTCCCGCACGCGGGACGCGGCGAGGGTCACGGGCGCCGTTAGCTCGAAGAAGCTGGCGCGCGCGAGGGTCTTGAGCGCGGTCGGCAGCAGCAGCCAGGCGGCGACGATCAGCCCGAGGGTCAGGAGCGGGTTCGCCTGGCTGAAGCGTTTGAACGGCACGGGCGGAAAGGGGCCACCGGCGGGGCAGGATCACCCGGTCCGGCCCGCGGGCGGCATCAGCCGCTCTTGTTCTCCAGGTAGGCGCCGGTGCCGTTGGCCACGGCCGACAGCGGGTCGTCCGAGACGGTCACCGGCAGACCGGTCTTCTCGCTGAGCAGCTTGTCGATGCCCCGGATCAGCGCCCCGCCCCCGGCCATCACGAAGCCGCGGTCCACGAGGTCCGCCGAGAGTTCCGGCGGGCAACGCTCCAAGGTGACCCGCACCGCGTCGACGATCGCTGCGACGGTGTCGGCGAGGGCCTCGCGGATTTCCTGCGAGGTGACCTGGATCGTCTTCGGGAGGCCGGCCACGGAGTCGCGGCCCTTCACCTCCATCGTCAACTCCTCCTCCAGCGGGTAGGCGGAGCCGAGGTTGAACTTGATCTCCTCCGCGGTGCGCTCGCCAATGAGCAGGTTGTAGGCCCGCTTCATATAGCTGATGATCGCCCCGTCGAGCTCGTCGCCCGCCACGCGAATCGACTTCGAGAACACGATGCCCGAGAGCGAGATGATCGCGATCTCGGTGGTGCCGCCGCCGATGTCCACGATCATATTGGCCGCCGGCTCCTCGATCGGCAGGCCGACCCCGATCGCCGCGGCCATCGGCTCGGGGATCGTCTCCACGCTGCGGGCGCCGGCGTGGGTCGCGGACTCCATCACGGCCCGCTTCTCCACCTCGGTGATGCCGGAGGGGATGGCGATGACGACGTGCGGTGGCGCGCGGAAGGCGGAGTTGGAGACCTTACGGATAAAGTACCGCAACATCTCCTCGGTGACGTCGAAGTCCGCGATGACGCCGTCCTTCATTGGCCGGATGGCGGTGATGTTGCCGGGGGTCCGCCCGAGCATCCGCTTCGCCTCGTCGCCTACTGCCAGAACCTTGCGGGTGGTGGTGTCGAGGGCGACCACCGACGGCTCCCGCAGCACGATGCCCTTGCCCTTCACGTAGACGAGGGTGTTGGCCGTGCCGAGGTCGATCCCGATGTCGTTCGAGAAGTAGCCGAAGATGTTCGCCATGATGGCGGCCCGGGGCGCGAAGGGGCGCGACGAGCCGACGGGCAACCGAATCTCCGCGCCCGAGGGGTGTCAACGAGGTAAATGCCCCGCCACCGGTGCGTTCCGTCAGAACACAAAAAAGCCCCGCGGGAAGCGGGGCGAAGCGGCCGGAAGCCCGGCGCGAGGGCCGGTGCTCAGCTGGCCGCGGGCGGCTTGGCGGCAGTCGTGGCGGCGGCCGGCTTGGGGGCCTCGGCGACGGCGACGGCGGGCTTCTCGGCTTCCTGCTCCTCCTTGGAGGCCTTCTTGAACTCCTTGATGGACTGCCCGAGGCCCTTGGCCAAGCCGGGGAGCTTCGAGCCGCCGAAGAGAACGAGCAGGATGATCAGAATGACGATCAGCTCGGTCGGGCCCAGACCCATAAAGGCGAGCGGGAGGGAGGGAAGGGAGGCCATAGGTACGAATGGGAGGCTAGATCGGGACGTCGGACTGTAAAGCGGGAAAGGTACCTCCTCCCGTCCGCCCCCGATCCGTAGTCCTACTCCGGCCCGGCCGGCGCGTCCCAGACGACCTCGTCACCGGGCCGCGGGATCCCGGAGGCCACGCGGGTGCCCAAAACGCGCCCGCGCACGTGGGCGGAGGTGCGGAGGGTGGCGACCGGGGTCAGATCCGGGCGCCGCGCCACCAACAGAGTGCCCGGGGCGAGGGCGGGGCGGGGCGCATCGGGGGCGAGCTCAACCAAGGCAAAACCTCGGGCCGCATCGAGCTCGAGCACCCGTCCCACGAGGAGGCGGGGGCTGGGGGCGAGCGGCTCCGCGGGCGCCGCAGGGGCCGGCGCCGGGCCCGGCGGCGCGACGCAGCCAGCCGCCAGCAGCACCAGTCCGGGGAGCGCAGCGCGCAGGAGGCTCACGTCGGGGCCGCGGGGCCCCGGTCAGGGCTTCGGCGGGGGCGGGAAGGCGAGGCCGCCCGGCAGGCGCGGCGGGAGAGTGGGGGCCGGCGGGAAGGGGACGCCCGTGGTGCCGGTGCGGGGGGCGCCGGGGGGACGCGCCGTCGCCGCGACCTTCATCAGATTCTGGGCGTTGTCGATCTGCTCGGCGTCGAAGAACCCGTGCAGTTGCCGAATGCGGGTTGGGTGCCGCATCTTGCGGAGCGCCTTGGCCTCGATTTGCCGGATGCGCTCGCGCGTGACCTTGAACTGCTTGCCGACCTCCTCGAGCGTCCGGCTGTAACCGTCGACCAGCCCGAAGCGCAGCGAGAGCACCCGGCGCTCGCGCTCGGTGAGCGTGTCGAGCACGTCGATGATCTTCTCCCGCAGCAGGGAGTAGGCGGTCATATCGTACGGGTTCTCCGCGGACTTGTCCTCGATGAAGTCGCCGAAGCTGGTGTCGTCGCCGTCTCCCACCGGGGACTGGAGGGAGATGGGCTGCTGCGCCATCTTCATAATCTGCTGCACGCGCTCGACGGGCAGGTTCATCTCGTCGGCGACCTCCTCCGGGGTGGGCTCGTGGCCGTACTCCTGCAGGAGCTGCTTCTGCACCTGCATCACCTTATTGAGGGTCTCGATCATGTGCACCGGGATGCGGATGGTGCGGGCCTGATCGGCGATCGAGCGGGTGATGGCTTGGCGGATCCACCAAGTGGCGTAGGTGGAGAACTTGTAGCCGCGGCGGTACTCGAACTTCTCGACCGCCTTCATCAGGCCCATATTGCCCTCCTGGATCAGGTCGAGGAAGGAGAGGCCGCGGTTGGTGTACTTCTTGGCGATCGAGATTACCAGGCGGAGGTTGGCCTCGACCATCTCGGTCTTAGCCTTGTGGGCCTCGCGCACGTGCACGAACGTCTGGTTGACCACCGCGAGCAGGTCATCGGGGGTGATGCGCTGTTGGGCCTCGATCTGGCGCAGGCGGGCGTGGAGGGGCTTCGTGTCGAGGGCGGCGTCCCGCTTGGTCTTCGGGTTCTTCGCGCGCTCCAGCTGGGCCTTGAGGGTCTCGATTTCCTCGAGGACCGGGCGCAGCTGTTCGAGGTATTCCTCGTACACCTTGAGCTTGAAGTAGAACTTGCCGAAGCCGGACCGCAGGGTCGTCTCCCGCTTCCGCACTTTGGCGAGGACCTTCTTCCGCTCCGGCTCGCCGCGGGCCTTCAGGTACTCCTCCCAGCCCTCGGCCACCGACGCCTCCGCCGTGCTGGTGTTCTCGACCAGCTTGGGCAGGGACTTGAAGTAGGCCTCGCGCGACTCGATCTTCTTGTCGATCACGAGGCGGTCGAAACGCTCCTCGCGGTTGATGAGCTTGGCGCCGAGGCCGGCGATGTAGCCGCCGATCGCCGAAGCCTGGAAAAGCGCCTCCTGCGCCTTCAATTCGGCCGTCTCGATCCGCTTGGAGATCTCCACCTCCTGCTCGCGCGTCAGCAGGGGCACCTGGCCCATCTGCTTGAGGTACATCCGGACGGGATCGTCGAGGATGTCGTTCTGCGAGGAGCGCGACTGCTCCTCCTCCGCCTCCTCCATCCGCTGCTTGTAATCCTCGACCTGGTCCGGCTCGAGGATCTCGATCTCCAGATTCTGCAGGATCGAGAGGACGTTATCGATCTCCTCCTGATTCTCCACCGACTCGGGGAGTGCCTCATTGATGTCGTCGAAAGTCAGGTAACCCTGCTCCTTCGAGAGGCGGATGAGGTGGCGGATCTTGTCGTTGATGCCGCCAGCGGGGATCGCCTCGCCGGCGCCCTCCGCGCCCTCCGCGGGCACGGGCAGCTTTGCCAGGGCGTTCTCGACCGCCTCGGCGGGGGCGGTATCGGCGGCGGTGGACTTGGTCTTGCGCGACATAGGAGAAAGGCGTTGGGAGGCTCCGGCGACGAACGGCTCAGGCCGGCGGCGCGAGGATCACGGGTTGGCGTAGCTGGCGTTGCAGGACGGAGCGTTCTTGCAAGAGTGAAAGAGACTCAGATTCACGTTCCGCACCGGGGTTGGCCAAAGCAAGTTCTATTTGGCGCAGGCGAGGTTCGAGGGCCCGCGACCGGAGGCGCGAGAGGCCCGCCTGCGCCACCCGCGCCGGGTCATCCACCCGCGGCGGCTCGAAGCGCAGCGACGCCACTAAGGCCCGTTCTGCGTCGTCCTCAAGGAGTGGGTCCAGATGGTCCCGACCGGGCCAGGAGCCCTGCTCGAATTCCCCGAGAAACCGGTTCAGCAGGCGCCCCGCGGTGTGGCCGGTGTCGACCCAGCCGGGCTGGAGGGCGTGGCCGACCGCGGGCCCGAGCTCCTCGTGGTGCAGGCAGAGGGCCAGCAGATCGCGCTCCGCGGTGAGGGGATCGGCCCCGGCCGGCCCGGGGGCGACCGCGGCGGCCGCCGGCCGCGGCGGCTCCTGCCGCCGCACGCGGGACTCGTGGGCGGCCACCTCCTGCTGCATCACCCGGGGCAGCAGCCCGAGGGCGCCCGCGGCCTCCTGCGCCAGCGCCGCGCGCGCCGCCTCGCCCCCGCTGTGCCCGATGATCTCCGCCACCGCCTGCGCCGCGCGGCCCCGCTCCTCCGCGCCCGCCCGCTCGGGATGCGGCAAAATGCTCGCCGCCGCGAAGGCCATCGCACTCAACGCCCCCGCCCGCAGCCCCTCATAAGCCGCCAGACCCTCGTTCAGGAACAGTAGGTCCGGATCCATCTTTCCCTCCCCCGCCGGCTGCAGGAAGCGCACCTCCACCCCTGCTTGGAGGGCAAGCGGGAGTAGCCGCTGCGCGGCCTTGTGGCCCGCTGCGTCGCGGTCAAAGAGGCATTCCACCTGAGGGTGGTAGCGCCTCAGCAGGGCTAGCTGGCCCTCCGTGATCGAAGTGCCCTGGGGTGCGATCGCCGTCCGCAGGCCCACGCTCCAGCAGCGCAGGGCGTCGAGTTGGCCCTCCACCAGCACGAAGGGCTTCCCCTCGCCGACGGCCGTCCGCGCGCGGTCCAAATTAAAGAGCAACTGGCCCTTGGTGAAGATCGGGGTCTCCGGAGAATTGACGTACTTGGCCTCCCGCGCCGGATCGTCCTCGGGCGTTCGCGCGGTCTGGCGCGCGGTGAAGGCGACCACCCGCCCCTGATGGTCCCGGATCGGGATCATCAGCCGCCCGCGGAAGCGCGGCCGCAGCGCCGCCGGAGTCAGCAGCGCCTGCTCACCGATGAAGAACAGCCCGCAGCGCCGCAGCGCCTCCTCCGAGTACTTCCGCCGCAGGAGCGCCCCGCCGAGGCCGCCCCCGGCCGCGTCCACCGCGCCAACTTTGAACTCCCGCGCCAAGTCGAGGCCAAAGCGCCGCTCCTCCGTCCAATAGCGCCGGAAGAACTCCCCGGTCTCGTCCGTCGCCAGCAGCGCCTGGTGGAAGTGGTCGGCCGCGGCGTCGTGCAGGTCGAACAGCTCCTGCCGCAGCGAGCGCTCCTCCCGCGTCGGCCCGCCGCTGCCCTCCTCGTACTCGATCACGATGCCGAAGCGCTTGCCCAGCGCCTCCACCGCCTCGGTAAAGGTCAGCTGCTCCGTGTCGCGCACGAACGTGATCGCGTCCCCCGCCTTGCCGCAGCCGAAGCACTTGTAGAAGCCCTTGTCCGGGTCGACGTGGAACGAGGGCGTCTTCTCCTGGTGGAAGGGGCACAGACCCTTCAGCCGGCTGCCGCCCGCCTTGCGCAACCCGGCCACGCGCCCCACCACGTCCGCCAAGTTCACGCGCTGCTTCAGGTCGCGCACGCAGCTGGGCTTAATGACGGGCATTGGGTGGAGGGAACTTCCGCGGTCCGGACGGTTCCCCAACCTTCGCGGGCCCCGACGATCCGAAGAAGAATGCACTTTCAACCCGGTCCCCCCACTGTCAAGTTCCGCGGCCCGTGCGCCTCCCCCCGGTGGCGTCGCGGCCTCTTTTCCCGTCCCGCCGGCCGTCCCTCCCCTATGCGTTTTCCGCTCGCCCTCCTGCTCGGCCTCGCCTGTGCGCTGGCGGCCCGCGCCGCCGCCCCGACCCCGCCCGCCCGCGCCGCCGAGCCGGTGTGGGAGGCCCCGCTCGCCCGCTTCGACGAGGCCACCTACGAGACCCAGGTCGAGCGCCTGATCGCGGCCTACGAGGAGGCCAGCGGCCGCCGCCTCGCCCCGGGCCCCAAACGCAAGGCCGGGCTCAAGATCTACGCCGACTCCGGCCCCGGCCTCTCCACCCCGCTCCCCCTCGTCAAGGCCGTCATCTCCGCCCTGCGCCGCCGCGGCTTCGACAACGGAGATATCTTCCTCGTCGGCCTCAACGCCCTGCGGCTCCGGATGACCGGCTACCTGCCCTCGCTCGTCTCCGGCCGCACTCCCTTCTCCGGCAACCCCGTCTACGTCCTCGAGTCCGGCCGCTTTTATGACCCGGTCTGGTTCTACGACTCGCCGCTCCCGCAGCGCTTCGACCCGATCTTCGCCCAGGAGCAGACCAAGGGCGTCTCGCCGGACACGACCAAGGACCAGGACCGCAAGAGCTTCCTCGCCACGCCCCTGTTCCTGGAGGCGGATTTCTGGATCAACCTGCCCGTCTACACCGACCATCCGACGCTCGGCATCAACGGTGCGCTGGTCAACGCAACCCTCTGGAACGCCTCCAACACGGCGCGCTTCTTCCGCTCCCCCGCCAACGCCCCCGCCGCCGTCGCCGAGATGAGCGCCATCCCCGAGCTGCGCCAGACCTGGGCCTTCACCCTCGCCAGCCTCCAGCATTACCAGTTCGTGGGCGGCCCCTTCTTCAATTCCCTCTACACCGTCTCCGAGCCGCTCCTCTGGCTGAGCAACGACCCCGTGATGCTCGATTCGCTCGTGCGCGACCGCATCAACGGCCACCGCAAGAAACAGGGCTTCGAGCCAGTGGACGAGGAGATCCGCACGCTTGAGTTCGCCGAGACGCTCGGGGTCGGCTCCACCAAGACGGCGCAGGTCCGCATCCTCCGGCTGGACTGACCCACTTCCCGCTTGCGGCCGCCCGCGCGCCGCGCCCAATTCTCCCCGCTCCGATGTCCTCCTCCGCCTATCTGCCCTTCCTCCTGCAGGCCGGTCTCGCCGCCCTCATTACGGGCACCGTGATCGGCGCGAGCCACCTGCTCGGGCAACGCTTCAAGAAGAACGCGATCAAGGACTCCGCCTACGAGTGCGGCGTGGCCGGCGGCGGCCTCCCCCACACGCGGTTCCCGGTGAAGTTCTACCTCACCGCCCTTTTGTTTATGCTCTTCGACCTCGAGGTGGTGATCCTCATCCCCGCCACGTTCGTCTACCGAGAGTTCCTCGCCGCCCATATCCCCATCCTCGGGCCGCTCCTCTTCTTCCTCGGCGTGCTCGTCCTCGGCCTCATCTATGAGGTCCGCAAGGGCGCGCTGGAGTGGGAGAAGTGACCGCCCGGCCCACGTCCCGGCCCCGCCCGATGCGCCTCGAGAAGATCCTCTCCCGGAGCCGCATCATCGACGTGCGCAGCCTCGACCTCGAGGGCGCCCTCCAGGAGCTGCTTGCCACCTGCGTGGACAAGTTCCCCGACCTTAAGCCCGACGCCCTGCTCCGCGGCCTCCTCGCGCGCGAAGGCACGATGACCACCTACCTGGGCAACGGCGTCGCCCTACCGCACGTCCGCGTCCGGATGCCCCGCCGCTACGTGCTCGCCATCGGCCGCAGCCGCGTGGGCATCCGCCACGACGGCGCCCTCGGGGACGAGCGGGTCCACCTCGTCGTGATGCTGCTGGCTGGCGAGACCGCCCGCGACTACCTGCAGGTGCTCGCCGCGATCGCGCGGCAGGTGAAGGAGAAGGACCTGGTCGATAACCTGGTCAACGCGCCCGACCTCGACGCGCTGCACGAACGGCTGGTCGGCGGGTTCGTCGGGATCGGCGCGGTCGAGGCCCGCCAGAATCGAGTCAACCGCCTCCTCTTCCGCCAGGCGGAGCGCGTCGCCACCGGGGCCGGCTGCGGAGCGATTATGATCTTCGGGGACACGTTCGTCGGGGGGCTCCAACCCGGCGTGCTCCGCTCCAAACTGAAGACGATTCTCGTCACGCGTTCCGCCCTCGAACTGGGCGATCCGGGCGAAGATCGGTTTGATGAGACGCTGCAGGTCCGCTCGTTCTCGAAACAGCGCCTCGCCCAACTGCGCAGCGCGATGCTGGTCGCCCTCACCCGCGGGGTCGTGACGTTCCGCGATCGCATCTGCTGCATCGGCGGGATCACCGGGAGCAACCAGTTCGACACGCTCGTGGTGGTCGACATCGAGCGCGAGTTTCAGACGCTGCTGACCGGGTCGACCGCGGACCTCCTCCCGCCCGACGTGAAGCCGGAGGTGCTGGAGCGCGTGATCGCGGTCGCGACCGAGCTGGCAGTGGAAGGCCGCGAGGGCCGGCCCGTCGGTTGCCTCTTCGTGGTCGGCGACAGTGAGCGCGTCGGAGGGCTGTCTAAGCCCCTCGTGCTCAATCCTTTCTACGGGTACAAGGAAGAGGATCGGAACATTCTCAACCCGTTTATGGACGAGACGGTGAAGGAGTTCTCTTCGATCGACGGGGCGTTCGTGATCCGGGGCGACGGGGTGGTGGAGTCCGCGGGCTCATTGATCCAGGCGACCGATCCCGGCCACGATCTGCCCAGCGGCCTGGGGGCCCGCCACGCGGCGGCCGCGGCGGTCAGCGTGGCTGCCAACTGCATCGCCATCGTTGTCTCCTCGAGCACCGGCCAGGTCACGCTGTTCCGGCGTGGGGTGATGCTCCCGCTCACGGAGAAACGCCGCTGAGCCGCCTGCGGGCTTGCCAGCGCCGGCGCCGGCCGGTGCCCTCGGGAATGGCCATCCTCGGCTCTTTCGCCACCGTCCGCTCGCAAGTGCCCGCCACCCCGGGTTTTGCCGCCGCTATCGCCTACGTGGAGGCGCTGCTTGCCCCTGGCTCCGCGGGTCGCGCCCGGCTCGCGGCGCTCGCGCCCGGCACCTCCGCTCGCATCGAGCTGGGCGGCGGCGCCTTTGCGATGGAGCAGGCTTACCTGACCAAGCCCCGCGCCGAGGGGTTCTTCGAGTCGCATCGCCGCCACATCGATGTGCAGGTGGTGGTCGAGGGCGAGGAGGTGATGGAAGTCATCGACGCCGGCCGGATCGCCCCGGCCGGACCTTTCCAGGAGGAACGGGACTTCCAGGCCTATCCGCCCGCTACTGGGACGCTGGTCGCGCGCTTCGGCCCCGGCGACGTGGCGGTCTACTTTCCCGCGGATGTCCATCAGCCGAGTTTGCGCGCCGGCGAGGCCGCCGTGCTGGTCCGCAAGACGGTGGTCAAGGTGCCCGTCGCCTGAGACCTCCCGGCCCACGCCCTCCCGGGCAATGAATTACCGCCATCAATTTCACGCCGGGAACTTCGCCGATGTGGTGAAGCACGCCCTGCTGGTCGCCCTAGTGCGGGCGCTGCAGCGCAAGGACAAGGGCTGCCTGCTGCTCGACACCCACGCGGGTCGGGGCCGGTACGACCTCGCCGCCGCCGCCGCGGGGGACTCGCTAGCGCGCCGCCCGGAATGGCCCGACGGCCTCGGTCGCCTCGCCGAGGACGCCGCGGGGGGAGAGCTGCTGGCAGACTACCTTGGCCTGGTGCGGGAATTCGACCGTGGGCAAGGCAACCTCGCCGTGGAACCGCGCTTCTATCCGGGTTCCCCGGGCCTTTTACGCGCGCTGCTGCGGCCGGTGGACCGGCTCGTGCTGGTGGAACGTCACCCCGCCGAATGCGACGCCCTGCGCGCGTCCGCCGCGGGCTGGCCGCGCACGGAGGTCCGGGAGGGGGACGGGTACGCGCTCCTGCGCGCGCTGCTGCCCCCGCCCGAGCGTCGCGGCCTCATCCTGCTGGATCCGCCGTTCGAGGCCCCCGAGGAGTTCGCTTGGCTCGCGGCCGCGGTGGGGGAGGGGTTGCGCCGTTTTCCCACCGGGGTGTTCGCCGCTTGGTATCCGCTCACCCAGCGCGCCCGGGTGGACGAGTTCCTCCACGCGGTCTCTACGTTGGGGCCGCCGCCGTGCCTCACCGCCGAGCTGACCGTCGCGGGCGAAGCGTTCGGGCTCAAGCTTCGCGGCTGCGGGTTGCTCGTGCTCAACCCGCCCTGGGGCTTCGCCCCGGTCGCCCAATCCCTGTTGGACCTCCTCGTCCCTCGCCTCGCGCAGGCGCCCGGGGGCGAGGGCCGGCTGACGTGGTTGGTGCCGGATCGGTAAGGTTCCGGAGGGGGCCGCTGCGGCGCTTTGCCCTGCAGCGCAACGCCCACGGCGCGCCGGATTCGGAAAGTGGGTGGCTTCCCACTTGGCCCTTGATCCGGCCCGGGGCGCTACTCAACCTCCGCGAGTCTACCCCGGTCCGTGGCGGCTACCCCCGCCAAGGTCTGTCGGTCCCGCCGTCGGGGCCGGTCCCGGGCATCCTGCTTCCCCAACCCCAACCGTCCTCACCCTCCTATGACCAGTACTCCTAAGATCAGTAACGAAGGCACCGTGCCCAACGCCAGCCGGCTGTTGTGGGCGGGCTTTATGGCCATCCTCGCCGCCGGCGTCGGCTTCGCCCTCCGCGGCGGCATCTTCGGCGCCTGGGCCTCCGAATACGGCTTCACGGCCACGCAGCTTGGAGCCATCGGCGGCGCCGGGTTCACCGGCTTCTGCTTCGGCATCATCATCGGTGGCGTGATCGTGGACAAGCTGGGCTACGGTAAGCTGGTCGCCCTTGCGCTCCTCGGTCACGTGCTCTCCGCGGTCGTCACCTTTATGGCGAGCACCCCGCAGAACGCCTACGATTTCCTTTATTGGGGTATGTTCATCTTCGCCTACGCCAACGGCACGCTCGAGGCGGTGGCCAACCCGCTGGTCGCGACCGTTTACCCCCAGAACCGCACGCACTTCCTCAACATCCTGCACGCCTCGTGGCCCCTCGGGATGGTGCTGGGCGCGGTCGCCTCCTACGTCCTCGGCACCGTGATGGGCTTCGGCTGGAAGGGCCAGCTGGCCTTCTACCTCGTCCCCACCATCGCCTACGCCGTGATGTTTATGGGCCAGTCCTTCCCGAAGTCGGAAGCCGCGGCCAAGGGCACCAGCTACGCGGATATGTTCAAGGACGTCGGCATCCTCGGCGCCGCGGTCGCCTGCTACCTCCTCGCCCTGTTCCTCGGCGGCGTCTTCAAGAACCCCACCATCGGCTGGGTCGCCGGCGGCGGCCTCGTGATCGTGGTCGGCGTGCTCACCCGCTTCTCGTTCGGTTCCTTCCTGCTCTTCGTCCTCTTCGTCACCCACGCGATGATCGGCGCCGTCGAGCTCGGCACGGACGGCTGGATCGAAGCCATCACCGGCAACCTGTTCACGCCGACGCAGGGCAAGATCCTGTTCATCTGGACCTCCGCCATTATGTTCGGCCTCCGCTTCTGCGCCCACTGGATCGAGACCCGCCTCGGGCTCTCCCCGATCGGCCTGCTGCTGGCGTCCTCCATCCTCGCCGTGGTCGGCCTCCAGATGGCCTCCGGGATGAACTCCTTCGCCATCGCGTTCATCGCCCTCGGCCTCTACGCCGTCGGCAAGACGTTCTTCTGGCCCACGATGCTCGCGGTCGTCGGTGACCGCTACCCCCGCTCCGGCGCCGTCGCGATGTCCATTATGGGTGGCATCGGGATGCTGTCCGCCGGCCTCATCGGCGGCCCCGGCCTCGGCTATGCCAAGGACCGCTTCACCGCCGAGAACCTGAAGGCCACCAACGCCGCGGTCTACGACGCCAACAAGGCCGCCGCGCCCTCCAAGTTCCTGTTCCTCGACCCGGTCACCGCCGTCGACGGTTCCAAGCTCGAGGCCGCCAAGAAGGCCGGCGACAAGGGCACCGCCGAGCAGAAGGCGATTGTCGCCGCCAACCAGCAGGGCGACCGCGCCACCCTCAAGGTGGACTCGTACATCCCGCTGACGATGGCCGTCGTCTACCTGCTGATGATGTTCTACTTCAAGGGCATCGGCGGTTACCGGCCGGTGAAGCTCGAAGAGCAGACCTGAGCCGCGCCGCGGTCCTGACCTTCCGGCCGCACCCCTTGCGGGGTGCGGCTTTTTTGTCGCCGGAGGCCGTGGGATGACCCGCCTCCGCTCCGATCCCCAATCGAACGAGAATCGAACCAGAATCGAAGGAGAGCCGGAGGAAGCGCTCGGGTGCGAGCAGGCCGCCCCGGGACGTGCTCAGGGGCCACCTCGGCCGGCCTGGAGGCATCCGCCTCAGGCGGCGAGGCAGGGTGCCGCGGACCGGCTCCGCCGCGGGACCAGCACCGTGAGGACGCCGTCCGCGAGTTCCGCCTCCATCCGGCTGAAGTCGTAGCCCTTGCCGAGGCGCAGCCGCAGGAGGTAATCGCGCTGCGCGGCCTCGAGGTGTAGCGCCTCGAAGTTCGGCCGCACCACACGCTCCTTGCGCGCCAGCACGGTCAGGTCGGCTCCGCGACCCTCGATTTCCACGGCTGACCCGTCCACGCCCGGGACGTAGACCGTGATTCGGACGCCCTCCGGGTGCTCCGCGCACTCGTGGACCGGCTGCCGGGGCCGCCGGTCGGGGCGGACGCTCAGGGCAGGGCGAACTCCGGCGCGGGGCAGGAGGGGGGTGGCGGTGTGGTTCATAGAGGAAAGGGGTGGAAGCGCCCTCCTCGCCGGTCGGAAGACCGTCGGGCTTGGCTCAGGAACTGCGCTTCCGGAGGGAAGCTTCAGTGCTGGCGGCCCGGACTGGTCTGTTTGTTTCCGACGGAAACGGTGACCGCGTCCAAGCCGCCACAGCGCTGCCACGCCTGCTGGATGCAGGCGCCGGAGCGGCGGGCGGAGGAATGGAACAGGACGGTCATCCGAGAATTTTCTGACAGAAGCCAATGCAGGCTCTGTGCCAAGTCGGAAGTGAAGTTTTCCGCGGGATTGCGCCGCCCCGACTGGCCCGCCACCGTCCGCGGATGACCGCTGGAACCGACGACTCCACCACCGTGGCCGCCCTCAAGGCGCGCGTGCTCGCCTTCGCCCGGGAGCGGGATTGGGAGCAGTTCCACAGCCCCAAGAACCTCAGTATGGCCCTCGCCGCCGAGGCCGGCGAACTGATGGAGCCCTTCCTCTGGGTCTCGCCCGAGGAGGCCCGCCG
>Ga0315905_10002661_pt1 | contig 18716 bp, 20 predicted proteins | sample LakEriMetagenome_5_FD_203522 | JGI IMG/M metagenome (GOLD analysis project Ga0315905, IMG submission 203522) | Freshwater fungal communities from buoy surface, Lake Erie, Ohio, United States - Buoy 4 MA121 | ecosystem: Environmental > Aquatic > Freshwater > Lake | place: USA: Lake Erie, Ohio... | reverse complement strand
ACGTTGTGGTGTGGCAAAAAAGCCACACATCGTGTGTGGTGGTTGCGGCTGGTACAAAGGTCGCACCGCGGTAGAAGTCGCTTAGTCCCGTGTTGCCAGTCGCGGTTGACGCGATGGGTGGCGACCGCGCCCCCGAGGAAATCATTCAGGGTGTTATAGAAGCTATTGCTTCAGGCATTCCTTGTGTTCTTGTTGGCCCCGACAATCTTGCATCGCTCACGTCGCTCGACATTTCTGGCATCCCTCACATCGTTGCTAATGAAGTCATAGCAATGGATGAAGACGCAGCAGGCGGTGTGCGACGCAAAAAAGATTCCACATTGGTGCGCAGCGCTGAAGCAGTACGCGACGGAGCGGCAAGCGCCATGATCTCTGCCGGAAACACCGGAGCAACCATGGCTTCTGCACTGTTACGTATGGGTCGCATCAAAGGCGTTAATCGTCCGGCAATTGCCACTCCTATTCCAGTTCCTGGTGGTCGCCCAACCGTTCTTCTCGACGCTGGCGCCAATGCCGATGTGCAGGCCGAGTGGCTCACACAGTTTGCGCTCATGGGCAGCATCTATTCGAAAAATCGCTACGGCATAGAAACTCCTCGCGTGGGTCTGTTGTCTATTGGCGAAGAGCCAGGCAAGGGCGACTCGTTGCGCAAGGAAGCTTTTGAACTCTTGTCAGCAGCATCTGGCTTTCACTTCATTGGAAATGTGGAAGGTCGCGACATCATGTCTGACGATGTCGACGTGGTGGTGACCGACGGCTTTACAGGCAACGTGGTGTTAAAAACCCTTGAAGGAAGTTTGAAGGCAATTATCAAGGCGCTGTTTGGCGCATTTGGTTCTACCCCTGAATACCAAGAACACGCCAATGCTCTTTTGCCGGCGCTTCTTCCCTTGTATGAAACTCTCGACCCCGACACCACTGGTGGAGCCATTTTGCTGGGTGTCGATGGCGTCTGCATCATTTCTCACGGGTCTTCTGGCGCGCGAGCCATGTTGAATGGCATCAAGGTGGCCAAAGAAATGGTCGACTGCAACATAGTCAACGAGATTCGCCAGGCCATTGGTCTACAGTCATCAGATCAGTAGAAGGAGTCATTCCATGTCATCAATCGATCGTGCCGGAGTATTCACCATCATCCGCGACCAACTCTCAGAGATTCTTGAAATTGAATCGAGTGCAATTTCAGAAGGTCAGTCCTTTTCCGACGACCTCGATGCCGACTCGTTGGCTCTCATTGAACTCGTAGAAGCTTTAGAAGAAGAACTCTCCACCATTGTTCCGAACTTCCGCATAGACGACGAAGATCTGCAAGACCTCAAAACTGTGCGCGATGCCGTTGACTATGTGTTCGGGCGCATCTCGAAGGGCGCTTAACTTCCGTGGGCGACTCTGCTTCGCTCGGTGTTTCCTCTCCAGAGTCGTTGCGTGCTGTGTGTGCAGCGTTCCAATATGAGTTTCGTGACCCACAATTGTTGCAAGATGCCTTCCTGCATCGTTCGTGGCAGTCGGAAAACGGCGCCGAGCGTTCAAATGAACGTTTGGAATTTCTTGGCGATGCAGTTTTGGGTTGGGTAGTCGCCGACATCGCGTATCGGCAGTTTTCTGAACTTCCCGAAGGTCGCTTAACCGACTTACGCAAGAGCGTGGTCAGTGCTACTGCGCTTGCACGTATTGCTCGTGGCATCCACCTTGGTGACGCTTTGTTATTAGGTAAAGGTGAAGATGCGGCGGGTGGGCGCGATAAAACTTCGCTGTTGTCTGATGCATTTGAAGCAGTAGTTGGCGCTATCTATCTCGATGGTGGACCCGAGGCTGCGTTTAGTTCAGTAGAAGCGGTGTTGCTTCCTGCGATGCAAGAAGCTCTCCCCAATATTGATCGCCTCGATTTCAAAACGGTATTGCAAGAACTTGTGGCTCGTATGGGTCTGAATCCACCTGATTATTCGGTGGAAAGTATTGGCCCCGACCACGATAAAACTTTTACAGCTTCTGTGCGTGTGGGGAAATTAGAAACCTTTGGTGTCGGACGTTCAAAAAAAGCAGCAGAGCAAGTAGCGGCACAAGCCGCGTGTGATCTTCTCGATGCCTGAACTTCCCGAAGTGGAAACGGTGCGCCGTAGTGTGGAAAACGCAGTTGTGGGTGCGCGCATAACGCAAGTTGAGGTAGGTCGCGAACGTACAGTGCGGCGCAGTAGCAAACAAGCACTCATTGCTGGTTTGCATCAGGAAACCTTTGTTGCTGTGCGGCGTCACGGTAAATATTTATTGTTCGATCTGTCGTCGGGAAATGTGATGATGGTGCACTTGCGCATGAGTGGTCGACTACTGCTTGCCGCACCTGGCGATGTTCGTGAAAAACATACACACGTAGTTCTGACTCTTGAGAAAAAGAATGAAGTGGTACGAGAGTTACGCTTTGTTGACCCACGAACATTTGGTGAAGTTGTGGTCTATAACCCCGACGATGACAACCCAGACGCGGGAACCGAGTCGCTTGTGCCCGAGGTGGCGCGTCTCGGGCTTGACCCACTCACAGGCAACTTCACCTTCGATGCTTTTCGCGAGCGGTTCACACGAGGAAATCGTGGGGTGAAGGCATTGTTGCTCGATCAGTCGGTGGTGGCTGGAATTGGCAATATTTACGCCGATGAAATTTTGCATCGTGCACGCCTGCGCTGGAATCATCTCAGCGCGACGCTGTCGGTAAAGCACCTTCGAGAGCTCCACCGTCATATTGGTGAAGTGCTTGCTGAGGCAGTGGCGGCGGGTGGGTCAACCTTGGCCGATACTCAATATGTTGATGCCCTCGGCAAGGAAGGGATCTTCCAAACCGAACATCGGGTCTATGCCCGGCAAGGTGAGAGGTGTCGCACCTGTGGACGTGGAATCATCAAAAGGGTGATGGGTGCGGGCAGATCAACGCACTTTTGCCCTGTTTGTCAGAAATAGGGCCTCTGAGGTGATCGGAATATAGATCAGGGTGCCATTTCGGATACTGTCAAAACGCTGTGTTTTTGAAAACTCTTACCATGAAAGGCTTCAAGTCTTTTGCCGACACAACGGCAATGGAACTTGAGTCTGGCGTCACCGTTGTCGTCGGCCCAAACGGCTCGGGTAAATCCAACGTGGTCGATGCCATTGCTTGGGTGCTTGGTGCTCAAGCTCCGTCTTCGGTTCGCAGCCAAAAGATGGATGACGTTATTTTCGCAGGTACAGCGAAGCGTCCGGCACTTGGTCGCGCGGAAGTGCTTCTCACGCTCGATAACTCTTCAGGTTTGCTCCCCATAGAGTTCACCGAAATTACCGTAGGTCGCACACTGTTTCGTAGCGGTGAAAGCGAATACACCATTAATGGTGTCGAATGTCGATTGCTCGATGTTCAAGAACTTTTGTCAGATGCAGGCGTAGGTCGCCAGCAGCACGTCATTATTAGCCAAGGTCAAATTGATTCGGTGCTGAACGCCCGTCCTGAAGATCGCCGTGCAATTATTGAAGAAGCTGCTGGCGTATTGAAATATCGCAAGCGCAAAGAAAAAGCTGAACGCCGTTTGGACGGTACAGAAGCAAACCTATTGCGCGTGCAAGATCTCATTCGTGAAGTGCGCCGCCAGTTGCGTCCTTTAGAGCGTCAGGCCGATGCGGCGCGCCGGCACGGAGCATTGGTTGCTGAACTCAATATTTTGCAGCTCTATATTGCCGGTCAGGAAATTTTGGTGGCAAAAGAGAAACTCGCGAACATTTCGCTTGAGAAAAATGCTTCAGTAGAAAAAGAACAAGCGATTCGTACTCGCATGGCTGAACTCGATGTTTTGGTAGCCGCAAGCGAGGCAGAACTTGCGGCTCTTGGCGACACAGGAGTGAGTGACCAGTTGGTGCGCGTCGAGCAATTGCGAGAACGCTCACGTGGTCTGTCTGCTCTGCTGGCAGAACGACGTCGCTCAATGGAACGCGATCGCAGTCAGTTCATGGACTCCGATGTGATGGCATCGCTAGAAACCGACGCCTTCACTTTGCGTAGCGAACTTGAAGAAATTGATTCTGCGCTTTCAGCGCTGTCGCCAGAGTCCGATGATCTTGCACTACAAATTTCCGACTTTGAAGCACGACGCGAAGCCGATGGAGAAGACACGCTTCCAGAATTGCCTGTGCCAGTAGCCGCAAGTGCTGCTGCAGAAGTACGCGGTGAATTACGTACTTTGCATAACAATGACGAACGCGACCGTGCCGAACTGCAGCGGGTCAGTACGCGCATTGCACAACTTGAAGACCGTGCAGAGCGTTTGTTGCTCGACATTGAACGACTCGGCAACGAATACGAAAGTGCCGAAACAGCCGCAGAACTCTTGGAAAATCAAGTGGGAGGAGCTTCAGAACGTCGCTCTGCCGCCGAAGTGGCCTTTGACTCCATTACGCAAGTTGCCTCTATTGCAAGTGCGCAACGTGCGCATTGGAGTGCACGTGTAGAAGTTTTACGCGAAGCACTTGAAGCAGCACGTAGCCGTGCGGGCTTGCAGCATTTGAAAGACGTTTCTGGGGTAGTTGGAGCGCTCGTCGACCTGGTCACCATTGATGCTGGTCGCGAAGAAGCAATCAACGCCGCACTTGGCGATGCAATTGCCGGCATCGTTATGTCTGATGTCGATGCTGCTCGCAACGCGCTCAGCCAGCTCGATGTAAAAAGTTTGCAAGGCGCAGTGCTCGCTTTGGGTGGCGCTGGTGCAGTTCAATCTGCACAGCAGCCAGCTGGTGCACTGCTGGTACGTCAATTCGTGCGCGCAAACAGCGGTCAATATGAAGCATCGGTCAATGCGCTACTCGATCGTTTGCTTGCCAACAGCGTGTGTGCAACGTCGTGGGGCGCAGCAGTAGAAATTGCACTCAATAACCCTCAGCTATTTGTAGTCACAGAGCGCGGCGACCGATTCGGCGCAACGGGCTGGCGTCTTGGTGCCCAGGGCGATGCCGTGACGGCAAGCGCACTAGAAGATGCCATTGAAAGTTCGGCTATTGCAACCACGGAAGCCGAGCGACGCGAAGGTGAACTGAGCCGTGTGCGAGCTGAAGTTCTGACTGCGCGTGAAGCACTTGCCGATATTGAACGTCGACACGATGTTCTTAAAAGTGCCCGCTTGTCAGCTGCCGACTCATTATCGAAAGTCACCTCTGAGCGTCGTGAAGTTGTTGCAGAATCAGATGCTGTTCGTTCACAACGTGATGATGTGGGTGCTCGCGTAGAACGTGCTGCACAGCGCATTAATGAACTTGAAGCGCTTTTGCCAAGGTTGGAAGCCGACGAAGCTCAAGAAGCAGAAACGATGCGCGCAATTGGCGCTGCTCGTGCGAGCCTCGACGCACAGGCATCCGACTTTGCTCTGCGACAAAAAGATCTTGAAGTGCGTTCTGTCGGACTCCGCGAACGCAAGCAGTTTGTGGAGCGGCGTTTAAGTGAAACAGAATCTCGCCTCACGGCCGATACTGAAGCTCGTGCTGCTGCATCGGGGCAACGTGAGCGCATTGAGAAATCATTTACCGCAGTTGTTGCTTTAAGCGAACTTGTCGACCAGCACCGCATTACGACCGAGGCTCTGTTGCAACAACTGCACGAAGCTCGTCGCAAGCAAAGCGATGAAGTGCGTTCTGTCGCTCAACGACTCGATGAGGCACGCCGTGAACGTAGCGCCAGTGAAAAGGCGCTCGACGATGCACGTGAGCGTGGGCGCCGAACAGAAATTGAAGAAGCGGAAATGCGGATGCGCCTAGAGGCCTCCATTGAAGCGTTACGCCGCGATCTTGAAGTGGAGCCTGAAATTGCTGAAGCAGCCGAGGCGCCTGAAGTACCTGAGGGTCTGACCCCGGTTACCCGTGCTCGCGATTTAGAGCGTGAATTGCGTTTAATGGGTCCAATTAATCCATTGGCGCTTGAAGAATTTACTGAGTTGCAAAAACGCAATGAATTCCTAGAAGCACAACTTGAAGATGTACGCAATACGCGCCGCGATCTTTTGCGAGTCATCAAGGCAGTTGATGAAGAAATTCAGACCGTCTTCACTACTGCGTATGCCGATGTGGCCCGTAACTTCGAACATCTTTTTGAGATGCTCTTCCCAGGTGGAAAAGGCGCACTCGTTCTTACGAGCCCACAAGACATGCTGAACACCGGCATTGAAGTAGAAGCAAAGCCTGGTGGAAAAAACATCAAGAAACTGTCGCTGCTTTCTGGTGGAGAACGCTCTCTGACGGCATTGGCATTCTTGTTTGCAGTGTTCCGTAGCCGCCCATCTCCGTTCTATGTAATGGACGAAGTTGAGGCAGCGCTTGACGACCCGAACCTCACTCGCTTTTTGAGTTTGCTTGCAGAGTTCCGTAACGATGCTCAACTCATTGTGGTGAGCCACCAAAAGCGAACCATGGAAGCCGCCGATTGCCTGTTGGGCGTCACGATGCAACCGGGTGGTTCATCGAAGGTCATCGTGGAGCGCAATTCCTCTTCCGGCAATGAATGAGCGTGAACACCTACTGAAGCGAGTTGTATGAATTCTGCACCCATTATTTTATTAGTTCTTGTTGGTTTAGTTCTTGTCTTTGGTGTTGGTGTGGTGGTGTACAACCGCCGCAAAGCTGCACCTCAGGAACTACGAGAAGTATCAGCACCAGCACCTGCTACAACACGAGAAGCCGTGTCAGTGGAAAGCACACCAACTGTCGAGGTTGTGGTCGAAGTACCCGAACCGGCACCAAGTGTGGTGCGGCGTTTCGCTCGTGCGGCCGGGGTCTTTAATGGTTCGTTCGCCGTTCTGCGCGGGAAAGACAAAATCACTTCCGAAACTTGGGAAGAACTTGAAGAAACTCTGTTACGTGCCGATGTTGGTTTAGCTACCACCACTGCGCTTCTTGAAAGTTTGAAGTCGCGAGTAGGACGCAAAGACATCAGCAACCCACACGAATTACTCGATGCTTTGCAGGGCGAGATGGCCGGCCAACTCAGCAGCAACTCGCGTGAATTGCAATTTGACTCATCGGTAAAGATGCCAAACATTTGGCTCTTTGTTGGAGTTAATGGCGTAGGAAAAACAACGACAATTGGGAAAGTGGCTTTTGCTCAGAAGGCATTGGGCCGTTCCGTATTGCTTGCTGCGGGTGACACGTTTCGTGCGGCTGCGGGTGAGCAGTTGGAAACATGGGCACAGCGAGCCGAGGTTCCCATAGTGCGTGGCAATGAAGGGGGAGACCCCAGTGCAGTTATTTTTGATGCGGTGCAAAGTGCTGCGGCCAATAATCGCGAGTTAGTGCTGGGCGATACAGCTGGTCGTTTGCAGAATAAATCGAACCTCATGGAAGAGCTGAAAAAGGTTCGTCGCGTTGCTGAAAAAGAAGCAGGAACAGTGACAGAAGTACTTTTAGTTATTGATGCAACCACTGGGCAAAATGGTTTATCGCAAGCAGAGCAGTTCGCTCTAGCAACCAACGTCACGGGCGTGGTCCTTACAAAGCTTGATGGTTCTGCCAAAGGCGGCATCGTTTTTGCCATTGAAACCCAGCTGGGTATCCCCGTGAAATTGGTAGGTCTCGGTGAAACTATTGGCGACCTTGTGCCGTTCAACCCTGAAGAATACGTGCGGGAACTTTTCGCAGAGGCGTAACGTCTAAGGAATATGACTACTTCCACATTTCGCTCCTTTGTCGTTCTGTGTGGCGTTGCCACTTTTGGGCTCGTTGCCTGTGGTGCGCAAGAGTCTCAACCGCAACCCATTTCTTTCTCGCTTGCAGCGTCAACACGTTCGGCAAACGATTCCGTGGGTGCTCCTGAATCGAGCAATAGCGACGCAAAAATGATGGCACCGAATTATTCGGTGGAGTATGTGGTCGATGGAAAGTTGTCGGACCTCGGTAAAGAGGCATCAAGCTGGCGTGCACGTACCGACGTTGTTGCTAACGACGCTGCACTGAAGAAAATTGCAACGGCACTTGGTGTGAAAAGTACTGAGGTGCAAACTTCACCAGGCGACCCCTATCTCAGTTGGTACTACTCAGGTTCTGTCTCCTCTGAAGCATCGTCTCCTCCAAGTGTGGGCATGAGCGATTCCGACGCAACCACAACATCACCAGATCAAAGGTTAGTTTCACCGCCGGTACCTGAAAATGTGCCAACGAAAAATGAAGCAAAAACCATTGTGCAGAAAATGCTTGCGAAAATGGACGTTGATGTAGATAGCGCAAATACTGAAGTGCAGGGCGATGCCTATGGCGTATGGGCAACTGCGTGGGAAACATTCGATGGCATGCGGTCACCGATGTCGTGGAATATAGGCCTGGGTGCAAATGGCGCAGTGACCTATGCGCAAGGGAACTTTTTGAAGTTCACAAGAGGCGCGAAATATCCGGTTGTGAGCACTACTGAAGCCGTAGAGCGGTTGGGCGACCCAAAATATTCCGGTTGGTTTGGCTATGGCGCAGTGAGCAGCAAAGAAGTTCTTGCACAAGACACCCCAACTGTTTCCAACGAAGAAGTTGTAGTGCAAACAATTCGTCTCACGAAGGTTTCTGCCTCGCTCACTCCTGTCATTGCTAGCGACAAAATTTTGTGGCTGCTTCCGTCATACGAATATGCAACCACCGATGGCTACACAGTGAGCGCACTTGCGCTCGAAGAGAAATACATTGACCAGACTCCAACAAGCACTGTTCCCGATACCGATGTCAACATCACGACCCCTGGTGCAGGTAGCGGCAGTTCGGGCTCATCAGTTGGTGAACCTCCTGCGGTAGATGGGGGAGCAGTGGAACCCGCACCTACTCCACAATCCGTTTTGCCAACCGAGCAAGACGCAAAAGCTTTGGTGGGCCTTGGTGAGGAAGAAGCAGCGAAGGTCATTGAAGGTAACGGTTGGACTTACCGCATTGGTTCCCGTGATGGTGAACAGTTCATGTTGACCGAGGACTTCGTCACATCTCGGTTCACATTGGGAATCGAAAATGCCATTGTGATGACAGCAACCATTGGCTAAGGGGGCCAACTAGGCCTCTTTTCGCTAGCCTCACATTTGCATGTTCGACAATCTCAGTTCCCGTTTTGAATCCATTCTGAAGAAGGTGCGCGGCAAAGGCCGTCTTACCGAAGCAGATGTCGATGAAGTATTGGGTGAAATTCGCGCTGCACTGCTCGATGCCGACGTCAACGTTGGGGTAGTGCGCACCGTTGTGGCACGCATTCGCGAAGCTGCAGTTGGTGCCGAGCTTTCTCAGGCACTCGACCCTGGGCAACAGATAGTGAAAATTGTGAGTCAAGAACTCACAGCAATGCTCGGCGGCGAGACCCTCAAAATTTCTTATGCAAGCAAGCCGCCAACGGTTGTGCTCATGGCAGGTTTGCAAGGTTCAGGTAAAACCACCAGTGCGGCAAAGCTTGCCCGTTGGTTTAAATCGCAAGGTCGCCATCCACTCTTGGTCGGGGCCGACCTGCAGCGGCCAGCTGCAGTAGAACAGCTGCGCACATTAGGTAAACAAATTGATGTTCCTGTCTTTTCTGAACCAGGGGACCCAGTAACAACTGCAACACGCGGGCTTGCTGAAGCGCGTCGCATTGGCAAAGACGTGCTCATTGTTGACACCGCCGGACGTTTGTCTATCGACGCCGACCTCATGGATGAAATTCGGCGCATCTCCGATGCCGTGAGCCCGAATTACACATTCCTCGTCATCGATGCAATGACGGGTCAAGATGCGGTCAATACCGCCGAAGCATTCCACAACACATTGGCTATTGACGGTGTCATTTTGTCGAAACTCGACGGCGATGCACGTGGTGGTGCTGCACTGTCAGTGAAAGAAGTGATTGGCCGACCCATTGCTTTTGCGGCCACTGGCGAAAAACTCGATGCCTTCGAGCAGTTTCACCCCGACCGAATGGCTGGTCGTATTTTGGGTATGGGCGACATGCTCACGCTCATTGAACAAGCCGAGTCGGTATTCGAAAAAGAGGAAGCAGAAAAAGCTGCTGCGAAGTTGTTCGAGGGCGAATTCACACTCGACGACTTTCTCGACCAATTGCAACAGGTAAAAAAGATGGGCTCCATGTCGAACATCATGGGCATGATCCCTGGCATGCCGAAGGCGGCCAAGGGTGCAGAAATTGACGACAGCATGATTACGGTCACCGAGGCCATCATTCGCTCGATGACATTGGAAGAGCGTCGTCGCCCAGAAATTATTAATGGCTCTCGCCGCACCCGCATTGCCAAAGGCAGCGGCACCACCGTGCCCGACATCAACAAATTGGTGAAGCAGTTCACCGAAATGCAAAAAATGATGAAGCGAATGGGCGGAATGGCCGCGCTTTCGGGCGGAAAAACGAATAAAAAGGGCAAACCCGGCAAAGTCAACCCCCTGAAGATGGCCAAAGCCATGCGTGAAATGGGTCTGAGCGATCTCGCTGGGCCGGGCGGCGGCATGAAGGGCTTCCCGCCCCCTGGAAATAATCCTTCAGGAATACCTTCTGAAGGGTTCCCCGATTTTCGGGACTTCCGATAACCTTTCCGAGTCCCGTCGTTGGGCTTTACCAGCGGCAACCGTTCCAGGAGTTCTTACATGTCAGTCAAATTGCGCCTCACCCGTGTTGGAAAGACCAAGCAACCGCATTACCGCATCGTCGTTGCCGACGAGCGTCGTTCACGCGACGGTCGCTTCATTGAAATTCTTGGTCAGTACAACCCACGCACCGAGCCTTCGCATCTCAACGTCGACAACGACAAAGCAGTCTCATGGTTGCAGCAAGGTGCACAGCCAACAGAGCGCGTGCGTAAGTTGCTTGAAATTTCTGGTGCATGGGCGCAGTTCACTGCATCAAAGAGCGCGAAGTAAATAGCGTGTCGTCTTCCGACAACGCCAATCTTGTTCCAGCTCCAACCGCAATTGCTGTACTGGAACACGTCGTACGTTCAATCGTCGACAACCCCGACGCAGTGCATGTTGATGCCCGCGAAGAATCCGACAAGGTTTTTCTTGAAGTTCGTGTTGGCGAAGGCGATCTTGGCCGCGTTATTGGCCGTCGTGGTCGCACAGCACAAAGTATTCGCACAGTAGTGCGTGCGGCAGCAAGCCGTGATGGCGTCGCAATCGACGTCGACTTTGTTGATGAATGAGAACACTCCACAAGATCTCCTAGAGATAGGTCGGGTAGGCCGTTCACATGGCGTGAAGGGCGAAATGTACATTTCGCTCACCTCCGATCGCCCAGAACGCCAACAAGCGGGAATCACAATTTGGATCTCAAACGTTGCGTATGTGGTGCAAGCAATTCGACCCAGCAACGATCGCTGGTTGGTATTCATTGAAGGAATTCATAGCCCCGAGGCGGCTGCAGCTCTCACCAACCAACTCATTTTCGCCGAGCCAATTGACGACGACGATGCGTTGTGGGTACACGAACTCGTGGGTTCACGCGTTGTTGGCATTGATGGCACCAACTACGGAACGTGCACTGCAGTGCTCGACAACCCAGCGCACCCCATTATTGAAACCGATCTCGATGTCCTGGTTCCGCTTCCCTTTGTTGTGGAATATCGCGATGGGGAAGTGCGTGTGAATCCGCCATTGGGCCTCTTGGAACTCAGTAATGACGAGGAAGCGGCGCAGTAATGCGTATCGACGTCTTTAGTATTTTCCCCGAGATGGTCGACGCGTTTTGCTCCGACTCTTTGCTCGGTCGTGCGCGTCAAGCACAGTTAGTAGACCTACGTACACACGACTTGCGTACCTATACCTCCGATGTGCATCGCACGGTTGACGACCCTGTATTCGGTGGCGGGGCTGGCATGCTCATGAAGCCCGAACCAATTTTTGCTGCAGTGGAAGAAGTGCAGCCTCCGCGTCCTCTTCTTCTCATGGGTCCTGGTGGGCAACAGTTCTCACAAGAAATGGCTCAGCATTTAGCAAGCGATATTGTCAACAGCGGAGGCTTCAGCATTTTGTGCGGTCGATATGAAGGCGTCGATCATCGCGTGCGCGAGCACCTGGTAGACCATGAGGTCTCGGTGGGCGATGTGGTGTTGGCCGGCGGGGAAGTAGCTGCCTGCCTCATCATTGAAGCAGTCACCCGGCTCTTGCCAGGGGTGATGGGCAACGCCGAATCGCCAATTACCGAGAGTTTTGGCGCCGAAGGTCTGCTGGAAGAGCCACAGTTCACCCGCCCGGCCGATTTTCGAGGCTGGGTCGTGCCCGAGGTTTTGCGCGAGGGGAATCATGCCAAAATTGCCCGCTGGCGACTCGCTCAGGCCCTCCATCGCACTCTTTTGGCTCGCCCCGACCTCATTGCGGCTCGGGGAGGAATCAGTACAAAAGAGGCTTCCTTGTTGGAAGAGTTCCCTTCTCTTGCCTATCCTTCAATGTTCATCCAGAGCGGGACACCCCCGGCTCCCAACCAGTAACGGAACGCGCCATGAAGAGCACCGATCTTGTAGACAACCAGTACTTGCGCACCGACATTCCTCAGTTGAAGTCGGGTGACGAAGTGAAGGTACACGTACGCGTTGTGGAAAGCGGCAAAGAGCGCATTCAGATCTTTCACGGCAACATCGTTGCTATTCAAGGTTCAGGCATCGCCGAGACCTACACCGTTCGCAAACTCAGCTACGGCGTAGGAGTAGAGCGCACCTTCCCAGTGCACAGCCCAACTGTTGCCAAGCTAGAAATGCTCAGCCATGGTGATGTTCGTCGCGCAAAGTTGTACTACCTGCGTGACCGCACAGGACGTGCAGCAAAAATTCGCGAAAAGCGCGACAGGTAATTTTTGTTCTGCCGTGTTGCACACCCGTTCGCACACACTGGTGGTAACTCATTGCCTATTGCGGCGTTCGCGCCCAACTTCTGTAGGCCACTATGAACACTGACGACCTCGAAAACTTTGAAGCCGAACGCGAACTGCAGTTGGCTCAGGAATATCAAGATGTCGTGGGGATGTTTCGTTTCGCGGTCGAAACCGAGCGCCGGTTTTATTTAGCGAACAGCGTTACCTCGACGGTCACCGTCGACGGAACGCGTCCGCTTATTGAAGTGGAGCTCACCGACGCATGGGTTTGGGATATGTACCGCAAGAGCCGTTTCGTGTCGACGGTCAAGATCCTCTCTTTCAAAGACGTGAATATCGAGGAGCTGCCCGCCGTCGAGGCGTAGGCAATGCCGCTCAGTCTCGTGCGCGAGGAGAGTGGGGCGAGCGCATCGCGTGCCGCTGGTATGAACAACACGGTTACGTGGTTGTTGCACGCAACGTGCGCGTAGGAAAAGGCGAAATCGATTTCATTGCTACTCGTCAAGACGTTGTGGTGATAGGCGAAGTCAAAGCACGGGCATCAGAAAAATTTGGTAGTCCTGCTGAAGCTATGACTCAACACAAGCAGCGCACGGTGCGTCGTGCTGGGGTCGAGTGGGCTCGAGCAAACAACATTGCCTATTGGCAATTGCGCTTCGACCTTGTGTGCATTGTTGGAACTCGTGTTGAAGTTCTACCTAATGCCTTTTGAAGGAGTGCGGCGGTCCCAGCAGCTGTAGTGCCAGTGCCTGCGCAGATCGGGCTCTTGAGTGGGGACGGCAACATAGTGCCCAGTGCGTTCGGGAATATCGCGGTTGCACCCGGGGCAGATGTAGGCCTTGAGCGCTTGGTAGGGCTGTATGCGCCGCACCTCAATTGGCCCGAAGGCACCGTCCCACATAACAACTGGCGCTAGCCGAACGCGGCCCACGCCACGAGCGCAAATGCGCCAACAACGGCACAAAGCACAAAAATAATGTCGGTCTTTCGCCGTACTTGTTTGCGTGTTGAGTCAAATCCCACTTCCACATTATGTATCGTGAAGAGATGTCATCCAACACATTTGAAACTATTGAAGTCACACGCTCCGCAGGCGTTGTCAGCATCACCCTCAATCGCCCAGAGCGAAAGAATGCAATTAACCAAGTGATGTGGAATGAACTCCTCGCAAACTTCCACGAAATTGGCCAGAGCGCTGCAGACCGTGTTGTGGTGCTCACCGGAGCAAGTGGCGATTTCTGCTCAGGAGCCGACCTCTCAGGGGGCGGTGCGGGAAGCCCCGATAAGCATCAGCTTGCCAGCATGCGCCACGTTGGCGATGTTGCTTTGGCCCTTGCTCGTTTACCGCAGCCCACCATTGCCAAAGTGCGTGGCGTTGCCGTTGGAGCTGGGTGCAACATGGCTCTTGGCTGCGACCTCGTAGTTGCATCTGAAAATGCTCGTTTCTCTCAAATTTTTGCCAAGCGCGGCCTCAGCCTCGACTTTGGTGGTTCATGGTTGTTGCCACGTCGTATTGGTCTTCATAAAGCTAAAGAGCTGGCATTTTTCGCCGACATCATTAGCTCTGCTGAAGCAGAAAGCATCGGTCTCGTCAATCGTGTTGTTCCCGATGTGGAACTCGATGCGTTTGTCGACAACTGGGCACAACGACTTGCCCAGGGTCCACCAATTGCATTGGCAATGACCAAGCGCCTCTTGAATAACTCTATGAACGTCACGTTGGAGGAAGCACTCGACGATGAAGGCTTGTCGCAAACGGTGAACTTTTCAACAAAAGACACTGGAGAAGCAATGAAGGCCTTTACGGAAAAGCGCGACCCACAATTTAAGGGCAACTAAATACTGTGAAGTTCGCTCAAGGTGTATTGCTCTGCGTAGCGAGCGCCTTGGGTCTGTCATTTTTTAGTCCGCAGGCAGTTGCCGCGTCGCCGTTAGATACAACAACAACTATTGCAGTTGTTGACGGAGTCATTGACGAACAAGGGGGAGTCCCTCTTCCGGCAACATCAATAACGCCAAGCACTCTTGCTTCTGCGGTCACAACAATTCCTGCTGGGTGTGTGCCCCCCGATGCTTCGCAAGCAGTGTTTGTTGGCGCGTTAATTGCTAAAGATTCCACCACGGCAACTTTTACCAACATTCGGTTGCGTTCTGGTGCGCTCGAAGGCTACGTACTGAACGTAAGTGGAACAGACACAGTGGTCATGTACTACGGGCGCGATGTGAAGTTTCTTGAAGTGGGTAAAGAGTATTTAGTTGGTGCAGGGCTCGATGTAGGAACAGGGCGAATATTCTCGCGAGTAACAGAAGCAACTGAACTTTTTGGTGGTAATCAAGTTGCCGATATCGATAAAACCGGGGCATCGTGTCCGCGTTTTGCCGACCCCGCACGAACTGTGCATGTAGATGGCTCTTCTATTGAGTCGGGCATTCTTTCTACGTTGTCGGGAAGTGGTGGACGCTTGGCGCTGTCTATTGTTTTGCCAGCTGGGCTTGTGCTTCTTGGCTTGGTCACACTTGTGTTGGTGCGACGACTCTTCGACGCTGCTCGCGCCGAGCAGTAATTTACGCTGCGCGAAATGCGGCAGTTGCGTTTGCGCGAATTTCGGTAACCGCTGCTTGTAGTCCGTCTGGATGCTTAAACAATGCGCTACCTGCAATGAGAACATTTGCTCCGGCGCTTGCTGCGCCTGCAACGGTGGTGGCAGAAATTCCGCCATCAACTTCAAGATGCACTGCATCGCTTAAGCCTGCAGACTCAATCATGTTTCGCACTTCACGAATTTTTGGCTCCATTGTTGAGATGTAGCTCTGCCCACCAAAACCAGGGTTCACGGTCATTACCAACACCATGTCGACAAGGTCGAGAATATTTTCAATGGCGCTTGCTGGTGTAGCGGGGTTGAGGGCAACACCAGCGGTGGCACCCAAGTTACGAATATTGGCCAACGTGCGGTGCAAGTGAGTGCAAGCTTCGGCGTGAACAATGAGGCGAGAGCATCCGGCCTTCACGTATTGCTCTGCCATTACATCGGGTGTGAGCACCATGAGGTGTGCTTCGAAAGGAACGCTGCAGTGCTTGCGCGCTGCGGCAATTACGTCGGGGCCAAACGTGAGATTCGGTACAAACTGGCCATCCATCACGTCCCATTGAATGAGGTCGACACCAGCATTTTCAAGGTCGCGCACTGCCTTGCCTAATTCTGCAAAGTCGGCGGGCAAAACAGAAGGCGCAATTTGAATTGGCAACGTCATACAACTGACTCTAGCGATTGCGTCCTACGATGGAGGCTATGGAAGTAACAGCTCAACAACTTGTTGCCGGTGGCGACGCGCTCGCCCGTCTCCCGAGCGGCAAGGTGATCTTTGTTGAAGGTGCACTTCCGGGTGAAGTGGTTCGCGTGCAACTCACCGATACCCGCAAAGACTTTGGCCGAGCAACGGTAGAAGAAATACTGACGCCGTCGCCCGATCGTCGCGAGCCGCCGTGCCCGCACGTTGCCGATGGCTGCGGAGGTTGCTCGTGGCAGCATCTGTCGCCAGAAGGACAATATGAAGCAAAAGTGCGTATTGTCGCCGAATCACTTGCGCGCACAGGAAAAGTGTCGAGCGATGCTGCAGAAGTAGACAACATCATACGATTCGGAACTGTCGAGCCTGTTGGCTCACGCACCACCATTCGCGTTGCATTTAATTCCGAAGGTAAGCCAGGTTTTCGTGCGCGCTCAAGCCACGACGTTGTGGCAATAAAGAATTGTTTAGTGGCACACCCGCTGTTGAATGAAGCGCTGTCGCATTTAACTTCAGAGCCCGGTTCCGATGCCGAAGTCGTGTTGCGCTGCAGCGTGTCAACCGGAGTCGTGGGTGCACTCGTATACGGATTCGAAGAAGACATCAACGGTCTCGATGCAGTAGACGTGCTCGGCGACGAAGCGCGTATTTCCGAGCGCATCGACACCCAAGACTTTGGTATTTCCATGGGTGCCTTTTTCCAATCGAGCCCGCAGGCTGCCGAACTCTTGGTGCGCGCTGTGCGAACCATGGCTGGCGCTGAAGCACTCAGTGGGTCATTTGGCCCCGTTGTCGACGCATACGGCGGAGGAGGGCTGCTTGCAGCCTCGCTCGTGCCATTGCATGTACCCGTTGTACTCATTGAAGACAACGAATTCGCCATTGATGACGCCAAGCAAAACCTGCGCGCACATCAGGCGAAAATTGTTCCTGTTCCAGTTGAAGAGTGGCGCGCATCTCCTGCCGGCATCATCATTGCCGACCCAGCTCGTTCTGGCATGGGGGCCATTGCAGTGAAAGCGTTAGCGGCAAGTGGCGCCCCACGTTTTATTTTGGTGAGTTGCGACCCCGCTGCAGGTTCTCGCGACGTGCGCTTACTTACTGAAGCGGGTTATGTGGTTGATGCAGTTGGTGTGCTCGACCTTTTCCCTCACACGAATCATTTAGAAATGATTACGTCGTTGTCGCTTAAAAAGGAAATGCGCATGGGAACTAGTGGTGAAACATTCGCATTAGGCGACGTTCCACCTGCTGCGTAAATTTATTGCGTTCGTAGCGCGTGGAGTTGTCTACTCCATACATCGCAAGCCAAGTAAAGCGGCAACGCCAGGAACACAACACTCGTAAGCCACGCGACAATGTGCGTTTCCCGGCTTCACCTTCGAGCGCATTGACCCATTTAGAGGAACCATGGGTAGTAATTGCCACGATGCGTTTCACATTCTTCAAATTGCCATGAATGCGACTCGCCCCATCGGGGAATGTCCAGGCCACATCGTTCGCAAGAACGCGGTCGAGCCATGCTTTTGCTATAGCGGGTTGTCCACTCCACCAGGTGGGGTAAACAAAAACAAGAGTGTCGCACCATTGAAGGTCTGCGTAGTACTCGGCAAGGTGAGGTTTGGTGTTGGGCGGGGAGCGATGCAGGCTCCACTCATTTGCCGACAAAGCTGCAGAAAACCCTGTGTCGTATAAATCATGTTGGCGAATTTCGCAAGCGGTCTTTTCAGCACAACTCAGCACGATGTCGCGCAATGCGCCCGAGAAAGATGTGGGGTTGGGGTGGGCAAACACAAGCAAGACGTTCATGAAAGCTCTCGCATTGTTTTGTGAACACGTTCCAGGAACGCCGTTAGTTCGCTACTTGTTGCATTACCCATGTTGTACATGCCAAGCCATGTGCGTTTGGTACGCCACCCAGTGCATGCACGTAGTGCGCGCGTAATGATGCGTCGGCCATTGTCGTTCATGAGTGCGATATATGCGTGTGGTGAACCATAAGTACTAATGCCTACTAAATGCCGCACTTGCTTCAGCGACGGACGCACTTTGTCCTTTTTGTTGAAGTGAAAAGCAACTCCAGAAACAAGCACGCGCTCGAGCCAACCCTTCATGATGGAGGGCAGCCCCGACCACCACGTGGGGTAAATAAAAACCAGTGCATCGGCATTACGCACGAGCTCGCCATGCAATTTTACGTCTGGGTCTAGTGCAGGGCTTTCGCCGTGGTAGGCGAGCCATTCTTCACGCGACATTGCTGCAGCGAAGTGGCTTTGGTAGAGCGACAACAAAGAAACATGGTGCCCAGAACTTTCGAGTGCAGTTACTGCTGTTGAGCAGATGGCCTGCCCGAAGCTGTCGGCTGACGGATGTGCGAACACCACGACAATATTCATGTTGTGCGCCCCCTGGGATTCGAACCCAGAACCTGCGGATTAAGAGTCCGTTGCTCTGCCATTGAGCTAGAGGCGCGACGGCAAGAGCATACGACACTGCAAGCCCAAATGAAGAATAAAGGGTGGGTTTGCCTACTTGCGTAAACAAACCCACCCACTTGGGGTGGACGAGGGGTCTCGAACCCCCGACCTTCGGTACCACAAACCGACGCTCTAACCAACTGAGC
>Ga0315905_10002659_pt1 | contig 18739 bp, 8 predicted proteins | sample LakEriMetagenome_5_FD_203522 | JGI IMG/M metagenome (GOLD analysis project Ga0315905, IMG submission 203522) | Freshwater fungal communities from buoy surface, Lake Erie, Ohio, United States - Buoy 4 MA121 | ecosystem: Environmental > Aquatic > Freshwater > Lake | place: USA: Lake Erie, Ohio... | reverse complement strand
TCGCTCCCTCCCTCCCTCCCTCCCTCCCTCCCTCCCTCCCTCCCTCCATCTCTCCCTTTCACTCTCTCCCTCTCACTCACTCACTCTCTCTCTCTTTACCACACCCACAACACACACACACACACACGACATGTATGATTGTCGAACATGTCATTTGGTATAACATACATCAAATTCAATCTATCGGTGTTCAGTCCATGCAAAAGTGGATGGCAGACCTGGGAAGGTCAATGAAGCGCTATGTTCCTACAGCAGCGGTCCACCAGGCCAAGCAAGACCCTGCCGAAAGCGCTCGACGTTTGGTCCCCGACTTACACAAATCTGATGATATAACAGTGAGCTGGTCTGGCGGATACTCCTATACTGAGATGGTTGCGATGCAGCGCGATAAGTGGCCGTGCAAAGAGCAGAGAAGCAGGACCAAGAAGAATGCCTTAGATAACTTTTACTCTCGTATGCACTTTATGCACCAACGCCGCCGATGGGAACAAGAAAAGAGTACGAGCCGGGATCCGCTCTTCAGATGTGGTGTGGGTGCTCCTGTGATGCGGCAGCGGAGCACAGAAATTGCGTCGGTGCATTCACTGGAGGCGACTGTATCAGTCAAACGGGAGATGTCTGCGCCTCTTGGACCCACGAATCTGGATGATAAGAGGCAGTCTTTGCAGGAGCATAAGAGGCAGTCTTTGCAGGAGCCGCCCCAGTTTGTCTCCTCAAGATGCATCAAGTCACAGATGGCCTGGAACGCATCAACTGAGATGGGCAGTGGGAACAGCGGGAACAGCACGACAGCAAAGAGGCGGTCGGCGCCATTGTTTCACAAAGTGAAGCGACTGCCTGCGCAACTCATCTGGGATGGAATTCAAGGGAGCGACGACATCAAGGATGCTAAAGAGGCAGAGGCGAAAAACGCAGCCCGCGAGAAGATGAAGGCGCGCTTCACGGAGCTCAAGAAGGAGGGGGGAGTCCCAGACACACTTGAGGAGCAGCAACAGCAAGCTCCAAAAGCTGCAGGACGCCAACAACTAGACCAGGGAAATACGCTCCCTGAGCAACCATCCTTTGGCCAGCATCCAGCGAAGCGGGAATCAAAAGGGCGCAAGGAAGGACGGGGACGCTTGGCTCGCTTCTGGGGCTTTGGGCTCGGGAGTCGTCTTTTTCATCCAGTGGATTTCAGAGATGTTGGGAATGGCGGGGGAGCAGCAACGGCATTCGTGCGTGCAACCATGCAACAACGATTTCAAGATGTGGGCGAGGCCCTAGTGTTTTTCGACGTCGACAACGAGGGGAGTTTGACGCGGGCGCGCTTTGAGCTGGGTCTTGCGCGGATGGGCCTTCTGGAGGCGGTCAATTCCGAGCAGCTCATGTGCGAAGTCAACAGTGCTTTTAACGGCAAGCTCTCCAAGCTAAAAGCAGATGTCTTTCTCCGGCATTTTCACTGGGGCCCAGTGGGATTTGACGCGCAGGCTGGTGCTGCCATGCTTCAACGCGCACTACAGAATCGTGAGATGGTGTTTACTCGAGGTAGACCGCCGGGAAAGAAGGAAAAGGCTCCGTGCTCTGGAGAGGCGAGCGGGAGGCAAGGTTTGATTCCAAAACCGCCCCAGACGCCCCAGACAGCTGCCTACCGACCTGGTACACAGCGAACAAGAGCCCTAACAGTCCAAAGTGAGAGATCACGAACTGCCACGACCGTGACCTATAAGTCGTTTGCTGACTGCAAAAAAGAACGTGTTGACAACAGTTGTCAAACGTCGACGAGGCTCTCAGTAATGGCTTCCAAGTACGTCGGAGGAGAGGCGAGCGCCTCGAGTCTCCATCTTCCGCATATTGGCCGCGCCATAGATAGATGTACTCGCACAGGCTTTGCTGTCGCCTCAGCACTGGAGGCGGATGAGAAGAAGCATGGCACCATCAACGTGCTGAGGGTTTCCACACCGGAAACGCCTCGAGACGCCACGCCTATGCCGCCCCATACCCCGAAGTCCGAACAGGCAGCAAAGATGGAGCGCTTCAAAGACACCATCCAACTTTCTGCCCAACGAGGACGAATTGCACGCATACCATTCTTGTAATGTTGTTGCAATGTCGTATTTGTAAAAGGATGTTGAAAGTACAACGAGGTCAATAATGCAGTGTTGTTTCTCCGCCCTTCTTCCCCTTCATCTGCCTCAACGGGCGCAGCACAATGGCGTTTTGCAATTAAGACAGTAGATTCAACTAGATTGTGTCTGCCGGACTGGGAGAGAGAGAGAGAGAGAGAGATTTATTGACAATCAAATGGGCGCGTGGCTAAGTTCTGACATGTGTGTTGTGCCACATAGCTCAAGTCAGTTCAAAAGGGAGATGTGAAGCAATCTACGCTCAATTCTGTATTTATGGGAACGAGAGTCGCTGACGGTGGAGGGACAAGGAGTGGCGTTTGACGTCTTCTTCACGCATCAGCACACGTGCAGCCTGCACCAGGTCGCGAAGCCGCTCCACCTCCGCTCTACTCCCGCCCAAGAGGGAGCCACCTAACTCCATCAAGCCTTTCCAACCAGACGCCTGTTGCAGCACTCCTGCGTCAGCTCACCCTCACCCTCACAACGCGGTGCAAAAAACGTGAAGACGGTCACCGCCCGTGCTCACGCTCTGGCATGGAATGAGCTGCATCGCGATGCGTAAACACTGCAAGTCTCTGGCTCGTGGCGACAGAAGTCACGAGGGTGCAAAGGACTCGGAACACGCCACTACACTAGGAACACGCCACTACAGCAACTAGGGACAGGACTGGGAACACCCGTTGATCCACAGCACAGCAAGGCGCAAGGAGACACAGAAGACTGAGCAATGGGGCGAAAAGGTGTCCAGGTCTACCGCTGGGGTGACGGGAAGCGATGTGAGAGTCAAGAACGAGGTCACAAGTTTGCCGCCCTGAGACTCCCCTGCTCCTGCGTCATCACACAATTCACACACACAAAGGAGGATTGGTGAAGATGCCTACCACGCAGCCTCTCTTCAAGATGCCTAGCACGCTGCCAAGAGAGCCCACTGCTCCACCGTCGCATCAATCCAGCGCAGCGCCCATGGTGCAGCATGCGCATCATACTCACGCGCCCAGCCGCACACGCGGCAGCAAGATCACGCAGAACGGAAGCAGGGCGATTGGAAGCAGGGGAGGCGAGGACGGAGGGGCCAAAGAATGGAAAGGGTCAGGAGGGCCAACGGAAGGACAGGGTGAGGAGGGCACCGTCTTCGCACTCGTCGGGGGCGCTGGAATTCGCCCCCAACTTGAGAGTCATGGTGAACGTCTCGGTCCACGCCCCGACCGCCCCGACCTCGCCGGCTCGCCCCACGGGCGTTTCGGGTGTTGGCGCCTCGGTTTGCACTTGGGCTTCAGAAATGGAGATGACTGAAGACAGGTCAACTTTGAGGAGGCAGGTCCGGGTGATACCACTCACGCCAAGAGCCTCGCTGTACAAGAGCAGCTGACGGCGGGTGCCGCGGAGAAGCAGCAACTTGAGAGTCTTGCCCTGAGACCAACTCCCTGGCCCCTCCGGCAGCTTACATGTGGCAACACTGTGTGCCACAAACTCTGAGTGATGCGACAAGATGAGCTCGGCTCCTTGCATCCCCTCGAGGTAATACCACGCCTTGTCGGCAGCTTCTTGGCGTACCGACAAGTCCCCGACCTTGCGATTGAGAAGCATAGTCTCGTCCATGACACGCCAGAGCGCTTCCAACCCTCCCAAAAGCTCACTCGCTATTTCTCGAATTGCCGCACTCTCTCCTCCTTCTGCCTCGACAGGGGCATCCTGAACGCGAGCAAGGAGTTGGAGGGCGAGGGTGCGGCCCGAGGGACGTGAGGAGGCGTGAGCAGCTGACGCACCAACCACATCTCGGTCCGAGGTCATGACCTTAAGCAACTGCCTTGGGGTCACACCCGACAAGCCAATCTCTGAGTCTCTTCCGCCCTGCGAGCAGCAGATAGCCCCTTGCATCAGGTCCAGCATCAAGTCCTTATATCGCATTGAACGCTGCAGCGGCCAGGAGAGGAGATCGCTCAAGCGCTGACCGGCCAGACCCTCGCACTCTCCCATGATGCGCTCCACCTCCTGCACAAACGCACGCCAACGCGCGCCCAGCGCTGACGCCTTGGACAGCCGTGGCCGAGCTAATTTGTCGATGCGGTCGAACTGATGCTGCACCGACTTGATGCAAAAGATGATGGCATTCACCAACGCGTGAGACGCTGTGAGGCCGCGCAACACACTGCGCTGACTGACACATGCAGCGATCCATGCGTCAAGCTCCCTGGCCACTGCCCGCCCGAGTTCTGCATTCACCTGTAGATCGCCAAAGCACGCTGCAAACATGCCGTCCTCCTCCTCATCCATCCACGATTGCTTGGCACCAACAGCAGCACACAACTGGTCCAGGCGGTCTGTGTAAGCATGCTGTCCTCGAAGCATCACAAGGGCGCGGAAGGAGTAGTCGGCACGAGCGCGTGCGGCGCCCATTGGCAGAAGCTTGACGACTGAGGACACTGTGGAGCAGAACGTTTGGTCGCCAGGTGTTGCTTGCTTCTCCATACTCAGTGCTGTCTTGTACATGAGATAGAGGAGGATGGCCTCATGCCCAGCGAGAGCAGCAGCATGGAGCGCCGAAGAGGCCTTGTCATCGGGGTAGCGGGGGGCGACGCGCTGCCAAGGTCGGAGCTGCAGGTCTTTGCCAGGATCCTCGAGTAAGCGCACGAGCTCGTCCCAGTCTGCACACGCTGCTGCTTCCACCAAAGCCCCATACGCCGTTCCCTTGCCGCCGTCTACCTCGCTCTCCTCACCGTCGAGACCAGAAGGGCGAGTGCGATTGGGGCGCACCATGCGATTGATCTCAGCTAGCACCCACTCGAGGGACTCCTCGAACTCGGCCATTAGTACAGCCACATCAGCATAGAGAAGGTTGTGCACATCCCTTGCTACCTCCCCACTCACATCTTCGGGCAAGCTGTCGAGTGGATTGAGAGGACGCAATTCAAGAGGACGCAAGTGCGAGGCATTCAAGCATGGAGCCGCCTTGCTGCCCCCGAGCATGCCGAGGTTCAAAGCCGGTACGTGTAGGCATCGGACGTAAAGGACATCCCTGGGTGACCACATGACCAACAACGGTGACCACATGCCCAACACAGTCGTCAGCACTCAAGTGATACGTCACAGGTGTTGTAAGTCTTACGCCACATGTGTTAGGTCATTTTCAAGTCACCCAGGTGTTAGGTGGTTGGTCCTAGGGCACAGACCACGGCAACAGCCCTGTCTTTGGCTATCATTCCTCGCGGCAACAGTCAAGTCTTTGGCTGAGTCTTCAAAATGCCCCACCCCCTATGTTTCCCACCCCCTCGGTTGCCCCCGCCCCCTCGCAGCAACAGTCAAGTCTTTGGCTATCATTCCTGCTGCCACGCGCACCACGCCTCCGGGGCAACGATACAATACTATGCACTGGAGCAAAAAACAGGGAAAGGGACTGAGGACTGAGGACCGGCAGAAAGTGGAGCAGCGGTCCTCGTGTGCCACGCGCAAGATGGTAAAGGCCAGACAGCGACGGAAGAGGGTGCTGACTTGCATACTTGAAGCTTCGGCAGAGCAACCCAACGAATGCCCATGCTGCTGCATGCAGGCCAACACGGCGCGGGCAGCAGCGGCAAGAGCAAACGCCTTGTCTTCAGGCGTCTTGCTTCGCCCCATCTCCCGCAGGCAATTGCTGGCTGCCGCAAAAAAGAGAGGCAGGCCTTGTTGTTGGGCCTCTTCTGCAGTAGGCGGTAGCGGGGTCTTGCTTGGCGAAGGAGGTAGCGGGGCAAGGCAGGCAGGGATGCCCAGGTGCTCCACCAACTTGACCATGCCTCTGTGGTCCCATCCAAAGGCCGGCAGTCCGAGGGTGATGCGAGCATCTTTCTCGCGCACCACGCTCGACACTAGGTCCTCGAAGACAGGCCAGAGGCGCGTGAGCAACGCTGCATTCACCGACCGCTCTACGGCTACCAGGTTGCCGCCTGCCCTATACTCTTCGACCGAGTACAGGGCAGGGCAGGCGGCCACAAACTGCCAGCCCGCTCCATCATCAGCCGCACACGCATGCTGCATTTCGCGCGTCGGAGAAGAGTCAAGGGCAGAGGTCTCAAGAATGTGTCTGGACAGGCGACTACGAAAGGCTGCCAACTCCTCCACGGCCTCGTCCAACAGCCCATATTGAGCTTGCATTAGATTATGGCCCCGGGCGCCCAAGGGATGAGTGAAAGCATCAAAGCGCGACTCGATCTGTCTGAACAAGGCGCCCACGCTGCCCAACACGCTTGGACGGCGCAGCGCCCATGTGACGCTCTGGCTACTCTTATTCACCGGAGCTATGGCGAACGACGAGTCGATGTGGTGCATGGCGGACCTCAAGTACTGGGCGTCGGGGTGGGTGGCAGGGCACGCGTGGAGGAGCATGCTCAGCGAGACTCGCAGTTGCAGCGCCGGGGGCACGGAGGCATAGAGTGCGTCGTCGAGGCGCGGTCCTTGCGTACCTAGCGAAGCCAGAACGCTGGCAAGTGGTGGGGAGCAGTTGGCACCCGTCGCCACCAACTCGTCCATCAGAGCCGTCAGCGAGTCGTTGCTGTACAGCGGCAGCCGACACATGTCCTGCGCAAGAGACACGTACATCGCACCCATGCGCACGTGGTAGCAGCCCACGAGCTTGTCGCCCGGCAGAGGCACGGCGCCGAGCAACTGCATCAGGAGCCATCTGCCGCCACACCCTTGCTCACCATCGTTGCGAAGCAGGAGTTTGGGCTCAATCGCCACACATTGCTCACCCCCCCCACCCTTCTCGGTGGGTTCCAGTCCAAACAGGTGCCGGACCACGGTGAGCGGATGCCTTTTGCCTGAGCGAGCAGCGGCGACAGAGCCTGCCGCAGCTGTCAACTCGTCCAGATATCGGTCCAACGCGCGAAGGCGTGCAATGTAGTCGAGGTAGACGTGCAGAACGCGCTCCAGGCAGCGCGCAAAGCGCCCAACTTCATACACGAGCGTCTCCATGGTGAGGATTCGCTCCACATTCGTGTAGCCATAGGAACCAATGGCTTTCGCACTCGTGTCGTCAATGCCGTGCGCTCTCGTGCTTGCCACGTCTGACTCCGTACTTGCCGCAGCAGTGTCACCTTGCGGAGGCTCGCAGTGCGCAGCATGCGGCCAGTAAGCTCGCGCCGGCAGGGCCGCCTCTTCCTCGGCCCGCACGCTTCTACTATAACGCCACCGCCACTGGCCTACATCGAGGTACTGGCACACGACCAACCGCCTCTGCAAGCAACGTCGCACGGCTGCCTGCAGCACCACCACCAGACCCCTGCTCAAGCTTGGACGCAAGGCATAGAGCGCGGGCAGCAAGGCCTGTGTGCTGAGCAGCTTGCCACCCACACCGTGAGGCCCGTTGGGCACCAAGACTGCGGCCAAACGATGGCTGAGCCACCCTCGCACCTGCTCCACCGCATCCACGTCGAGAGAATCGAGCTCGGCGCGCTCGCCGCCAGCACCTGCCTTGTGGGTGCGGGCCTTGGTGTGAGCCACGTGATGCAACAGGCTGAAGGCAGGCGCTAGCTTCTCCCGCAGCTCTTCACCCGCAGGTCCTGACTGGACAGCAGAGGACCCCGCGGAGGGGCGCGGCGGAGGGCGAGCATACTGTAGCGGGAGCAGGTCGTCGGGGAGGAGCATAAGGCTGGGTCGCGTAAGCCAATCATCATCCAAGGCTCGGCTGGCGATGAGCAAGTGGATGTCAGTCATGTCTGGCACTTGCGCCGCCTTGAGATCCTGCTCCTCCACAGCGTCCCGCGCAACTTGATGGAGCAATGCAGCATCCACTACGTCCGGCGCCTCCATCCGAATGCGCCGCCGGGCGACGGCGATGAAAGAGCGCCACCGGCTCATGTCCAACTTTCGGTTTATCTTGTCCGCCAGCCAGCGCAGAGCATCGTCGTCGCCGACCGGGACGCCGCACAAGAGGATCTTGAATCCGAAGGCGTGCTGCTGCGCAGGTGCATGCGATGCAGGTGGGTCCGCCAGGATGGTGTGAGTAGACGACGCCCAACAGTATGGGCCCGACGGCAACAAGCCTGAGCGAACGCGGCGCGCTAGCAGTTTGCCGATGATGACGACACTCCCAGGCTGGGATGCTTGGTGCCAGGACAGGAGCAGCATCTCTGCGCAAGCCAGCCCCCGCACCAGCTCCGCGTCACCCCTCGAGTACTGCCGCCCGCTGCCCGCCGTGCTCCTCCTCTCTTGCGCTGGCTCCCGAGCGCTGGTGCCTGGACGGGTCTCTGATTCACTCTCCACGTCGTGCACATTCTGGCTGCCCGCCAAAGCTGAGTCCGGAGCATATATCGTGTGCAGCCGTAATGCATGCGAGTCTGGAGCCAGGTTGGCCGTCTCGATTTGCCACATGCCACTCATGCCTTCCTTTTGCCCGCCCTCCTCCTCTCTCCCATCTTCTTGCTGGTCCATGTCTCCCGCTTCCGACACATCCCTCGCGCCCATGAGGTGCAGTGCGGGGAAGAGCTGGCGGCGCAAGGCTTGCACCAGGAAAGACGACGACTGGGGCGCCACGAGGGCCAACGACACTGCCGACGCCACCTCTACGCGCACTCGGTGTATCGATAAAACCACCCAGAGAAAGTCGAGGATAAATCTCTTGTCTTTGTAGTCGAGGAACTCAAAGTAGTGCTGGGCGTCTATCAGCCGCCGCCACGAGTCTGCTTGCGCCATCTGCGAAACAAAGAGCGCGGGCTGCGCCAACAGCTCCGCCTCGCTGTGCTGTGGGGCGAGCGACAAGATGCTCCGCATGTGCTTGAGCACGCGCGTCGCGATGGCTGCCTCCAAGTATATTGCACGCGGGCGAATGTTGCGGGTGTCTATGCTCAAGGCCAGCGCCAGGTGGGCGAGCTTGTCGCGGTAGCTTCCATCAATGGTACAGCGTGCCTGCATGTGCGTGCCCACCATGGAAGTTGCAAACATGCCTGTCACTGCATGGGCGGGCGTCACGTAGGCGGCCAACGTGGGCATTACCGACGCTGCTGCATAGGGCGCCAACAAGCACGTCCCCGCCATGATGGTCGCGCCCGCCGTCATCGCAAGAGTCAGCCCCATCATCTGTTTAAAACGGGGGCTCCGGTCCATGGAGAGAGAAAGGGGCCTATTGAGCAAGAGATCGATATGGCATAATCGCTCTGCCATCCCCTCCCGACAGTCGGGTGTGGACCCAAGAGTCCACACCACTCGCTCTTGCGCCGTGTCTTTGTCAACTGACGGTTCTTCCCCGCCGAGATCTCTCGCGGCCGACTGCTGATCAGGGAGGAGCAAAGCGCTCGTGTGCGAGGCTGCGTCGTTGTGAGGAGATTGAGGAGGGAGGTGGGCGAGGGAACTCTGACAATGGGGATCGAGGCCCCCGAGGCTGATGGTTCTCATGAAGTCGGACCACTGGCTCCGCGTTTTGTGCTCAAGGTTCGTCAGCTCTCCAATCAATTCTTGCAGGAGCTTGGCACCTTGGCGAGTGTGGATCAAGAGGTGCGGTAGACCATGCGCCAAGCCTCTCCCATGCGACAAGCCCGTGACATCGGCCACTTGCACCCCTTGCGCCCCGTTCATCACTTGACTGCCCTCCTTCCCGCCTCCCTCCGTGCCCTGGCGTGGGCACGCAGCCGCGTGATCATCTTCGTGCACTCCAGTGTGTGCAGAAGCCGCAAGATGTCCATGCGACACCAGCTCCTCGAGCAGCAACGCCTTGTGCAAGACTTGACACACCGGCATGTTCTCCAGGGAGGCGGAAAGGGCGTGGAGGGCACGGAAGCTGGTGACCTCCGACAAGTCGCAGGACACACACTCTTCGCTCATGCATGAGCCCAGGAGGCGCGCATGCACAGCAGCACCGATCCAGCCATAAGGCGCCTCGCAGGTAGCTACCAGTACGCTCGGTCCGCACGCCTCATGCTGTAAACGCATGGCGATGTGGATGCTGCTGCTGCTGCTGCTATCAACACACCCATCTTCCTTTCCGTTTGCCTGTGATGAGCGAGAAAAGTAGGCGCTTGATTTGGCGGTTGATGCAGACAGCAACGACCTGCTTTCGCTTTGGCTGGCATCCTCTGTTTCATCTGAGGGCCAAGCCTGCAACACCAGATGAATGGCTTCCACAAAGTGCAGATTGCGTCCGCGCACACACAGTTGAAGCAAAGTCTTGACACCGTCTGCCACCGATGAGCAGATGCCGAAATCCGCTTGCGCCTGACATGCTGCCACCTCGGCGCCGCCCCGCGTCTGCCTCACAAGTGGACTCGGCGCTTGAGCAATCAACGGCGCCTGAGCAATCAACGGCTGTGCCTCTTGCGCGCTCGCGTCGCGTCCGGCAGCTTCTGAGGGAGGAGGAGAAAAGACGGCCGAGGGAGGGGGAGGAGAGGCGCAGGATGCGCCCTGCGAGGCGCTGCCGCCTGCCGCCCCGCTCTTGCCTTTGTTTTGTTCATGGATTCCTGGCAGCAGGACGGAGGACTTGAGCTCCGTCAACTTGAGCTCGCGCCGCCGCGATATCTGCCACTCAGACGACCCCACCCAAGAATGCAAAGCATTTATGTACTGCCCCAGGTGGTGCTGCACAGGCCACAGGCGGCGGCGCGCCTCGTTTGCCGTCCTTGGCTGCTCATCTTTGCTGCTGGACGCGTAGTGGGGCTTGTCGGCGTGCAGCTGGTCCACACCGCTGGCCAGCATGTCTCGAAGGAGGCCCACGCTATCAGGAAAGGGCTCAAAAAGCTCTCGCCTCCCTTGCGCTGTGGCGTGCACCAAGTAGGGGAACTGCACGACCCACCGCCGCACCCGCACTACTGTTCCGTCCCGCCGTGTCGACGGACTCAAGTTGGTCTGATTGTCCATGGGGCTCGTGCCCGTTGTCTTCTTGTTGTGCCGCTTCTTGTAGTGAGAGGAGAGGGGCGAGGAGGGTCCTTCAGAGGAGAGGGCCGAGGAGGGTTCATCAAAAGGGTGGGAGTCACAGAAGAACCAGAACTTGCCCAAAGCCCACCACTCAGGAACCGTCAACTCAAAGATGTCCTGGCTCACCGCCTTCCACACCAAGTCCCAATCAACCTTGCCCTCAGTCACGCCAACAAGCTGATTTTTCTTCCATCTTGGCCAGCGCCAGGACTGAGACAGAGGAGGAGCGTCGGCAGCATCCTTATCGGACCAGCGTCCCTCGGCGTTCTCCTGGTTGGGACTTGGACCATATCCACCGTCCGAATCATCCGAATCATAATCGCCCGTGGGTGCGACATGAGGGGGCTGGGAGAGAGGGGCAGCGCGCGGCATCGGGACATGGCGCGCTCCATCAAGCCCCCCCTCCTGCATGGCACCCAAGACTGACTCACGGCTGTGGAGCTTTGCCAGCTCCTCGCACAAGCCCTTTGAATAGGGGCTGAGGGAGGAGGAGTGCCGGGCGAGGGAGTTGCGGCGGTCAGCAGCGACAGCGAGGGCAGCGGCAACGCTCGATCGGAGCTTGCGCGAACACAGCGCGGTTGATGGCACTAAGTCCTCCTGCCGCAGGATGTGGAGGAAGTGCGGGCACGGAAGGTCGCGGCGCAGCATCGGGATAGCGTTGAGGGTGGGCGCGATGAGTCGGAGCAAAGAGTCGCGTTGCTCGCGTCCGTCCCAGCCCATGACAGGCATGCCGAACGTGATACACTTGACCTTTTTCTTGAGAGCCTCGGGGTAGAGCCGCAGCAACGACAGGGTCGCCTCGTATGCCACCAGCGCCCCAGCTCCGTGCCCTGTCAAGATGATGCTGCTTGACCGTTGCAGCGAAGGCTTTAGCGCAGGAGGACCGGCGGTTGTTGAAGGTCCCTCGTCGAACACGGCATTGCACGTGTGCGTCAGCAGTTCGTCGGCGATTTCGCGCTGCAGCTCCCTCGCAGCCTGGCTCCATGAGGGCTTGTCCTCCCCGTCGCTCCCGCGCATACTCGTTATCGACGGTGCGTCGGTCTTTTTCTTGAAAAAGAAGCCCTTGGCTCCCCGCGGCCCTCGTCGCGCTGCCAATGCCTCCTCGAGCATGTGGGCGGGAGCTGAGAATGCATACACCAGCAACTCCTCCGGATCAGGCACCGCATGCTGCGCCGTGCCCACGGCCGGTCCCATGGTGTACCGAACCTCGGCCTTGAAGAGGCGAACGCCCCGCGAGGCCTCGCTGAGCCCAAGCGAGCGAACGTGCCTCGACACTGTCCAGCCCGGAGCATCCTGCACGCCGCACCGAGTGAGCGCCCGGCACAGAACCCAAAACGGCCCCAGAGAGAGGGCGCGCTGCGCTTGCCCTCCTCGATGGGGCCACCAGCAAATCGAGCGCGCACGCTCGCGCGCATGCTCGTTCGCCGCGCGGAACGCCTGCGCCTGCCCCGGTCGATCATATGCAGCAGCTTGCCGATGGCTGTGCCAGGGGCGCTGGACCTGGATCTGCGGGAGGCAGTAGTGGCGGCCCTCCAAATACTGGGCGTCTAGGCACGCGTTGAACGACGGCGAGTGCGCCGCCTCCAGGCACACGAGCGCATCCTGCGCCTCTCGCACCTCCAACGCTGCGGGCGACCAGAAGGCGCGCGGCGCCATAGACAACCAGGGGTGGAGCAAAGAACTTCACGAACTGTAATGTCCTTAGCGCGACAGGGCCGGGAGAAGCAGCGGTACGGCGAGGACGGCGAGCGCCTGGTCGCCGGCTGTGTCGTCTTGCGCGAGGTGGTCCCCTCCGCTCCGCCCGACCTTGACTCCGCCGGCCCGGTGGCCGGTGGCGAGCCCGCGCTCTGTGCCCCCAAGATCCGGGCAGCACACCACTCGCGCTGGGCGCCTGCCTGCTCTGCCACGCCGCGCAGCCGCGAGCTCAAGCGCCACGGCGCCTGGAGTCCGCCGCGGGCGCACGATTTGTGCTGTTTGCCTCAGGTCGCCTTCATCACCCAACGCGTGACACGGAGGTGTGGGCAGGGCGCAGATGGTGCGCGCGAGTGTCTGTTGATATCGTCAAAGGATCCGTCTCTGTGGATCTTCCCCAAGGGCGGCTGGGAAACGGACGAGACTCTTGAAGAGGCTGCCTGTCGCGAGACCCTCGAGGTTGTCCTCTTGCGGTGCCCCTGGAGCTGGCTGTGCAACCTGCAGTGCCACGCCCCTCTAGGCTCTACCGCGCGGTATCGCCATCTAGATGGCGATACCGCCAGGGAAAACTCATGAGCAGGCAAAACTCGTGCGCAACCCCTCCCTGCTCCTGTATGCTTGACACATGTTGGTCCGCGTGTCGCAGGAGGCCGGCGTGATAGTCGAGCTTGGCCGCCAAATCGGTGTTTACCCTGTGTGCCGGGAATCGCTCCCGCCACATCCCCCCCCGGCAGCCCACTGCCCGCGGCGTTCCCGTGACTGTCCGAGGGCGGCGAATGAATCTTGTGAAAGACCCGGTGTGAGTGCCGCGTCAAACTGACAGGTTGGTTCACATGCGACGGCAAGAGCGGGATGCAGACAAGAGTGTGTCTCTTCGAGGCCTCCAGTCTCCAGCACCTCTCAGAGGGGTGGGGCGATGCCAAAGGGTCTCCTTCTCCCCATTTCTCCCTCCCGCCCCCTTCTCTGCCGCCCACCTGCCCTCGACGTGTTGCTCTGTGACGGTGCTCTTGCCCTGGATGGTTTGATGTGTTGGATGGCTTGGATGCCTTGCATGCCTTCTCGCCCGGCTGCTTGCCATGATGCATGCATGATGTGTAAGCCTGATACTAAGATACGGCATGAGTTTGCCTGGTCTCTGGAACAGGGAGAAAGGAACACGAATACGTGAATGGATGAGCCTTGCAGGTTAGCCTCATCCATTCACGTTAGCCGTAGATTCCTTGCCGCGCCCCCGAAAGATCTTGACACAAAAGAGTAGAGAGGCGACGCGCAAGAGTCGCGAGGCAACCGACGCCCAATTGGAGCATCACGCTAGGAATACCCACATTAGGCCGTGTCAATCGCGTGCGAGGGTCGGTAGGGGACTTGACGAGCACTCTTCTTGATGCACGCCGCAGACGCCAAGCAAGTGTGCAAGTACCCGTACATGCGCCAAGTCTTGGAAGACTTGTGAGGCCTTGGGACGCATCATTCAAGGCTGCACGCCACGACAGTTGCAGGCTCCAATTGCGGGGGGAGAGGCAAGAATGCATGGCATCTGGCGACGGCACTCACTGACCAAATTGCAAACACTGGGCACCGAATTGCAAAGCATCCCAGTAGGCCAACGTGTGTTTCAACTATTTAATATTGCAGACACTCACTAGACATTGACTTATTAAGACGGCGATAGTGACCCTCATCACCCAAAGGATGCGCGCGGAGAATGAGTTGAGTGCCACCCCTCCGACCCCAATCCCCGCGCGCCTGCGGCGTGGCCGACCGCAGCCCCCAAGGCGAAAAATGGGATGAGCGCCGCTGCGGCTGGGGGGCGACACGTGCGCAGCGCATCAGAAAGACCATTACTGTACACTTTTGAGGAGGAAATAATGCGCAAGGCATGAAACAATAAAGGGAAAAACACATGGGAAATTTTGCCCAAAAAAAAAGTCGATGAAGCAAGGGCGAATCTGCAGAATAGTAAAGCGTACGACCCTAAGTCTTTGCGAGCGTAGCAAGAGCTGAGTCGGTGACAACAGCTGTGAGAGCTCGGTTCCTGCGACGGCGAGACAGATCTGGTCCTAAACTGGGGCTGGCCTCGCCACCACCGTCTGCAGTGACTGACGATGATTTGCCCTCCGAGAGCTTCCGGAGGCGACGGGTCCCGAGCCGCGGGCCAATACGCCTCGCAGGCACTTGAGGCGTGGCGCCCTCATGCTGAGGGTGGCTGGCCTCGAGGTGCTGAGGGTGGCTGGCCTCGACATCGCTTGTAATGTGCATATGGAGCGGCTCGGCGTCGCTTGTGCCCTTGATGACTGCTCTCTCATCGCCTAACGGGTCAGGCACCGGGGTGACACTCTGCGCTCTAATGATCTTTGTTGCTGAGTACTGCAACAGGCCATCCTCCTTGGTTGCCTCCAGTGGCGGGCTATTGACACCGAGGGGCAAATGGGCTTTCAGAAGCGCCGTCACGGCACCAAGGTCCTTTTGGACCTGCATCATGCGCGCTGCCAGGTCCTCCACTTGCTTTTGGAGCACCTCGGCATCATCATGCGTATCGTCCTCATCGAACCCCACACCAGCCATGTCTGATTCGGACTTGCGCGTGATTGACACCATGTAGTACTTGGACGAGCCTACCTCGGACACCTCGCCCATGCTCTCGCCGGTCCGGTACTTTTCGCGCTTGCGTGTACTGAGACGGCTTTCATAGCGGAGGACCAGGTCGGCGAACTGAAGCCACCACATTTGTCTGCCCAGCGCAGAGTGGCGCGTGAAGGTGGAGCCCATGAGTGCCACCAGCAAGTTGACTAGCACGGTCGTCCCTAGCACCAGGTAGCTCAGATTGTAAAGGTTGATGAGATGAACGTTTCGGGCAACCTTGGCGAGGTAACCTGGTTGCACCTCGCCGGCCGACATGTAGCAGAATTGGAGCACCAGACCCCCAAAGCTAAAATGACGTGAAACTATTTTTTCCATGAGCACAGTTTCCACAGACTTGGTCGACATGATCAAGGCCACGTAGGAAGCGAGCGAAAAGGCGCACAAGAAGACCATGAAAATCAGCATCCAGCGACTTGCGTCGCCGACCAACATGCTGTAAATACTGAGAAGGAGCTGACCGAGCTTCTTGTAAGGGAGCATGAGGACGAGGAGGTTCATCCAGACCACCACGCAGCAGACTGACAAAATGTCGAGCTCTCGCGCAATGGCCCAATCCTCTTGATCATGCTCCAGGTAGGGCACACTGAGCCATCCTTGCGGCTCGCTCAGGCGCACCCCTCCTGCTGACAAGAGCATGACGACGATGGCAAGGTTCAAGATAGCGCCCATGTTCTTGTATATGTACATGTGAATCTCAAGCCACGAGATGTTGAGATCCTGATTCACGTCGATGATGGCGGTCAGGAACTTGTTGTCCTGCCAAGTTTTGAACAGCAACCAGGCAACCATCAAGATGTAGACCATGACGTCGAGAATAATGCGAAACGCCACTTGGCCGGGCGCGCGAAAATCGCGCAACTCGATGTGGATGCTATGGTTGCTGCCAGGCACCTTCCGAAGTGCTCCGGCGTCCGACACTATGGTCTGGAGAGACTCGTCCTGGTTGTAGAATGCGGCCTCAACATCTGAGCACCGCAGCAGCATCCCCGCGTTGAAGCACGAAAAGAAGAAGAGGTATGGTGCGATGACATAGGCCAGGTGGTGCCAGTGCCCGAAGGCTCTCCACTTGCTGTCGATGAGCTGCTCAAAGATGGGGATCTCCTTGAGCACGTGCATCTCGTACTCAACCACTATTTGCAGCGCACTTTTCCAGTGCTTCTGCTCATGGAGCAAAAAGACGCGGGCCGCCTTGTCTTCCTGCAGCTTCATGCTCTCCTCCGCCCCTATCTTGAGCCCGTTTTCTTGTGACACTTGAGCGTCATCATCGAGCGACACGTCAGCGGCATCATCCTCGCCGCCGCATCCACCACCACCTGCAGCAGCAGCATCCGTGCTCGCACGTGCGAGTTGGCCATGTTTGTTTACCACGCGGAAGGTGTCCACCTGCGTTACCACCCCCCAACACACAGGAGCAGTCAGGTGCCGAGACACGCAGAAGCAGTCAGGTGCCGCTTGTCAAATCTTCAGGTGTCAGGTGCCGCTTTCAGCGCCACAGATTTTTCTTTCGAACAAAATTGTGCGGCGGTTGGCATCTCTGTCACGCCTCTCCGCCACAAGCGCATTCGGGCATTCGATTCCTGGCTACGGATTCGAATGCTCAACAGTATGCTTTGGCAACAGCTTGCAACGTCCGAGCCTGTCAACAGCTTCCTTTGTCCGAGCCGCCAGATGAATGCTTTGGCAACAGCATCCGGCGTGCTTTGTCGAGCTCCAGTCATGTAGCTGTACTCAGCATTCGCATCTCCCCTACTTCACCCTCTTTCAAGGTACTTGACCCTCTTTCAAGACAAGAGTCGTGCGGGCGGGGGGGGGGGGCTGATAGAGAGAGAGGAGGGTCCTTCACCTGATAGAGAGAGAGGAGGGTCATTTCGCTGTCGCCAAAGCGCCACACCATTTCCCGAAAGGCTACTTTTAGCAGCAAGTTGAAGGTGTCGGGCTTGCGGAGCGACAGGGTGAGGGGCGTTCGATGCTCATGATTCATCAGCGACAGTGAGGGTGTCGCGCTGCGCTCGATCAGGTACTCGATCATGTCGTGTCTGCTGAATGCGACTGCCATATGGAGAGCAGTGTTGCCATGAGAGTCTTGTTGGTTGATGAAAGCAGACAGACGTTGCTGCCTCCGTTGCTCCTTGTTCAGCTGCCCTGTGCGCATAGGAGAATAGCGCTCCTGGAATTCCTCGCTCCGTTGCACCAAATTGCTCACTTGCCCGTCGAGCCACGCGATGAAGGGGGCGCCTTGATCGTCGTGCACCTCAATGACGGTGGTGGCGTGGGAGATGAACATATTTGCAATCTTGACGTTGCCAATGCTCGTGGCAAACGACAGGGGAAACTCTCCGTAGTAGCACCCGGCACGCGTGTTGTCCTCCACCTTGTCCTGCCAAAACAATTTGCCGTGATGGTCCGGGAGAATGGGTATCTTGCGTGGCTGGAAGAAGAGTCCCGCGGCCTTGGCGTCGAGCCTGGCGCCGTAGTGCATCAGCCACTCCACCACTGTCGCGTCCTCCATGCCCAGCGCAATGTGCATAAGCGTCTCGCCTGTGAACAGCCCGGTGTCGTTTTCCAGCACCACGGTGTGATGCCGCTTGGGCATGACGTTGTGAAATGTCCTGGCCAGCTCGTCGTGGCCAGCAGCGCCAACCTGTTCGCGCCTGGCCACCTCTTTGAACCACCATAGCAAATCGCTCTGGTAGGGCAGATTCACGATCCATCGGATGAGGGCCCGTCCGTCCTTGCGGCCCGCCGGGATGTTGTCGACGGTGTCTGGGTACTTGGCGTGGAGGCGGTAGCACTGCTCCCAATAGGCCTCTAGTTGTTGCGCATCCAGGGCCTCCATCGACACTAACATTTCCCGGCCGAGCTCCCCCTTTCCAAGAAGAAAGGCGAGGTGCAGGGGCAGGTCGCCAGCGGGCCCGTACTTTAGCATCCACGCTGGATCCGTTTTGGCGTGGCGCAGCATCGTTGCGCGGAGCTCGTCCGCGCTTAAGCTGCTGCCCTTGCCCGTGATTAGGCGAAACACCTCCGTCTTGCTCTGCAGCACTAGGTTGCTGCTGTGTAGGGCATTCAGAAAGCCCCGCATGCTGTGCACCCGGTGCGTCTTCAGGACCTTTTTTAGGAGCTCGTGGAACTTGATGTTTGGACACGCGTCGCTCGTGTAGTGGTCGATTTCAAATGCGGCATTCTCGTGCGTGCGCGTTGTCGCCCACGGAAAAGAGACCGCATCCTTCGTGGAGTAGTCGGCCTCATTCACCCGCTTGGCACTTGACTTTGGCTGGCCCGTCTTGCCACTCCCCGCCCCTCCCTGCTGGTGAGCGAACTCCATTGGCTAGCTCCGCAGTGGAAAACGAACTTCGGTCATCTCGAGTTCGTGCAATATATAATAACATATCTTACACATCATTCCCGAACCTGGGCATCCGCGG
>Ga0315905_10002658_pt1 | contig 18741 bp, 24 predicted proteins | sample LakEriMetagenome_5_FD_203522 | JGI IMG/M metagenome (GOLD analysis project Ga0315905, IMG submission 203522) | Freshwater fungal communities from buoy surface, Lake Erie, Ohio, United States - Buoy 4 MA121 | ecosystem: Environmental > Aquatic > Freshwater > Lake | place: USA: Lake Erie, Ohio... | reverse complement strand
GTTATCATAATTGACACTCATAATGAGGTCTTAGAATTCGAGTCTTTTGAGGAAGCGGAAAAGATGAGAGACATTATGGAAAAAAATTCTGATAGTGGACACCGATATGTTGTGAAAAAAATTTAAATAATATGGCTCCATAGTTAAATGGATATAACAAATCTCTTCTAAAGATTCGTTCTAGGTTCGATTCCTAGTGGGGCTACTAATAAGCCGAGGTCGCATAGATGGTCGATTGCACCTGACTTGTAATCAGGATGAGTTTACTCACACGCCGGTTCGAATCCGGCCCTCGGCTCTAAAAAACTTTATAAATATGTATAGTATAGATTGGACATCGGAAAAAAGAAAAGAAGTATTAAACGTTTTAGATATTTATTTTAAAAAATACCCATATGGTGAAATTATTTATCAGTCGGACCTCGCTCAAGAGGAAGGCTTACAATTGTTATCTGAAATCTCTGACATTATCCAACCAATTCGCACCGATAATGGACAACCCAATCTTGATAGTTGGGATAATAATTTCGGAGACCACTCAATTTTTTAAAAACAAACTTTAATATTGGTTTATATTCATATGGAAGATGATTTTTTAAGTTTTTTAAAAACCCCCAAAGAAAAATATACCGAAGGTGTTTTGAATTATCTTTTAATTAAAAAAGAAGATTTGACGGAAACAGAAAAAGAAATAATTGACTATTCATTTTCTGTATTAAAAGAAAGATTGGAAGACATTAAACTTTTGAATGATGAGGTGGTGAGATTGAATATTGAACTCGCAAATCTTAAATCATATAACGACGACAAAGATTATTAATAAAATATTTGACTTGTATTAAAACTTTCACTATATTTGTGATACTTATAAACAAAACTATGAAAACCATAAATTTACATAACGTCATTAGTTCGAAACCGCAAGTCAATTGTTGGTATCTATGGATGTTTTGCACATTCATTGGTTCAGTAGTGGAAAGTTGATAGATTATAAAATAATAAATCATACAAACCCTGAACCATAAAAAGTTCGGGGTTTTTTTTGTTCTTTAATTCACAGAGTGTTCCACAGATGGTTATATGGGCTTGTCTTGGGTACAAGTGTTCGTCGGTTCAAATCCGACCACTCTGACATAAATTTGGATTGGTAGCCTAGAGGCCAGGCAGCAGACTGTTAATCTGCGAGTTAATTCTCAACGTGGGTTCGATTCCCACCCTTTCCTCAAAAAAAATCTTTCACAGAGATTTGTTGAATTAAAAAATTTGATTTACCTTTGTGAAAGATTAGAACAAGGTTCTTTGACATTGTTGGTATAAAAAAAATGGAGAGATAATTCAGTTGGTTAGAATACATGTCTTATACACATGCAGTCGTGGGTTCAAGTCCCACTCTCTCTACTACTTCTTCAGGTAGTTCAGTTGGTTTAGAATTCTTGTCTGATACACAAGGGGTCGGCGGTTCGAATCCGCCCCTGAAGACATAAGGGCAGTTGGTCGAGCGATTAGGCACCTCCCTGCAAAGGAGAAACACGGGGGTTTGAATCCCTCACTGCCCTCCATACGTATCTCTGGTGAAATGGTTTATCATAAACGGTTCCAACCCGTTTGTTCAGGGTTCGAATCCTTGGGGATATGCAAAAACACCCCCTTAACTTAATGGGAGAGTACTTGGCTTACATCCAAGTCGCGGTGGTTCGATTCCATCAGGGGGTACAAAAAAAATGAGTGGGATTTCTAAAAAATGGGTGGGATTTGACATTTTTTAAAAAAAACAGGAGTAAACTAAGTAGGTTGATTAGGGAATACCGTTATTGGTGGAGGTGATTATAGTAATGCTAATCATAAAAATAGATGTCCACGCGCCCATCTTCTATTTTCCTATTTTTTTAACGTCGGGTAGGTTACCGTAGCGGCGAACGGCTTTGACTGTAAATCAAAGGTCTTTAGACAAAACATCGGGGGTTCGAGTCCCTCTCTACCCACAATGAGTAAGAGATACTCAGAGTCTTTAACTTAAGACTTAAACAATAAGTTGGGTATTGGACCGGACACCCTTAACGCCGGTCTCGTGGGAAGAAAGCTGGAAAATCGTCCTTGCTCCCAGTAACGGTTGACGTTTTCATGAGGGATGCCTCGCAGGTTTTTCAAACAGTAAAAACCGAAATAACTACTCACCAATAATCTCAAGGTGGGGAAATGGTCAGGTGGTGAAATTGGTAGACACGACAGGTTTAAGCCCTGTTGGTTATAAACTGTACGGGTTCGAGTCCCGTCCTGACCACGGAGTCCTGAAATAACAGGATACCCCCACTCCCAATATGGCAATCGGTCCGTCAATCTGATGAAGTGGGGTTTTTATGATGAGCCTCCCCACACCCTGGGTTAGTGAATAATTTAAAGGGGGACGTACGGTACACAAGTCCGTAGGCTCATCACCATTGTCCTGTGGTGTAATTGGCAACACGTCTGATTTTGGTTCAGAAGAGTTCAGGTTCGAGACCTGACGGGACAACATAAATGCGAGTGTCGTATAGTGGCTAATTATGTCAGACTTCCACTCTGAAGACGAGAGTTCGATTCTCTCTACTCGCTCTAAATGCCGCCATAGTGAAATGGTTTATCACGGAACTCTCATAAGGTTTAATTGCAAGTTCGATTCTTGTTGGCGGTACGAAATAAAATTGTATATTTGTAAAATATATGGAGTGGTTACCAAGTTGGTCAAGGTGCTGGTCTGAAGAATCAGTTATGTGAGTTCGATTCTCACCCCCTCCACATCAAACGGAAGTGGTCCGAATGGACGAGGAACCTGTCTTGAAAACAGGCGGCTATAAAAGGTTTGGGGGTTCGATTCCCTTCGCTTCCGCTAAATATGGTGTTGTTAGTTCAGTTGGCGAGAACGTCTGATTGTGGTTCAGAAGGTCATGGGTTCAAATCCCATACATCACCCCAAATAATGAGTAAGTGGCGAAATTGGTAGAACGCGCCGTCCTTAGAAGCCGGTGGATTAATCCGTGTAGGTTCGAATCCTACCTTACTCACTTTTTTATACTAACAATTTAAAAAAATATATTATGGATTTTTTTGAAAAACATAAAGTAAAGACATTTGACGATTTGGTTTTCAAACCACACGCTAACACATTTAATGTTGGTGCCGTTCAAGCCGTTATGGAATTTGAAAACGGACATTCTATTTCAGTAGTAGGTGGGGGAAGCGGTTTATACGGTAACGGGGTAACTACTTTTGAAATATGGGTTAGTTGGTTAGATGATGTTCAAGGATGGTTGACAAAAGATGAGGTAACTGAGGCAATGCTTAAAACTCAATCGAAACCTAAGAGCGTACCTGTAGTCGGATTTTCGACCGATAACATAGTCTAGTAGTTCAACGGATTAGAATTTACCGCTACGGACGGTAAGATGGGGGTTCGAATCCCTCCTAGACTACTTCGGAGAATAACCCCTGATGGTGATGGGGTCTTCCTGCTAAGAATGACGTGCAAATTTTGCATGAGGTTCGATTCCTCTATTCTCCGCAAGAAATTTTTTACTATATTTGTGATATGATTTCAAAAACGATGAGATTTAATTTGTACGAGTCAGAAATGTTTGTTACTTTTGTCAAACTAAAAAACACACCTATGAAAAATCTTCTTTTTAAATCTAATCCGAACGAACTTTCAAGTTTTTCAATTCTTTTGCAAATGTTTGTGTTTGGAGCAATTGGACTCGGTTCCATAATCGCAATTTTTTATTTAATATCAAATGTATTCTAAGTTCGTAAAATATCTTTTTTTAACAGGAATTTTTTTCCTTTTTTTTATTACAATTCAGACCTGTTCTCGTCCGATTTTACGTAATAAAACATTATACGAGACTGATATATTGGTCGTTCATTTTGATAGGTCAAAAGATACAATTGAAAATGTAGTATTTTTTGATTATCTACAAATAGACCAGATGAATAATCTTGTTAAAAAAGATGGATTTGTTGTTTCGGCCAAAGTAAAAAAATTTAAATACCTCAGAAGTGAGATTAAAACGCAATGAGCACTCTAAAATTAGAATCTAATTCAAAAATTTGGATAACGTCAGATACACACTACGGTCATAAGAATATTTGTCGTGGTGTTACAGATTGGCGTTTACCTGACGGTTCAATTCCTATAAGTCAAACTCGAGATTTCTCAAGTGTTGATAAAATGGACTCAGTGATTGTTCGTAATATCAATGAGGTTGTTGGTCAGGATGATATTTTAATACATCTTGGTGATTGGTCATTTGGTGGATTTGAAAATATCCGTAAATTTTGGGACCAAATCGTATGTAAAAACATCCACCTTGTTTTGGGTAACCACGACCACCATATCGAAAGAAACAGAGATGGTTCTCAAGGCCTATTCAAAAGTGTAAATGAGTACTTGGAACTTACTGTTCCTGATGTTGGTAAGTTCGTATTGATGCACTACCCACTTTCTTCTTGGAACGGTTTGAACAAAGGTGTTGTCCATCTACATGGCCACGTTCACCTACCAAACGAAAAAAAATTTGGTAAGGGTAAGAAGATGGATGTTGGAATGGATGGGTCAGAAGAACTTCGACCTTACAATCTAATTCGTGAGATTGTACCAATTATGAAAAAACGTGAAATAGTATCTGATATGGAGTTTGACCACCATACAGAGGAACTCAAAGGAATTGTAGGATAATAGTCATGGGTAAAACTTATCGTAACACAAAAAACGATTCGCAAAAACAAAAAAACAAAGGGAATCAAAGTAAAAACAAATCATCCAACAAAAATAACAAGAAAAATAAGTTGGATGATGATGAATAATTTTCATATCTTTGTCAGATGTTAAACACTTTAGAAAAATATCACAAGGAGGGGTTACTTTATAAACAAGTACACCCCTCTTTACCTCTAACCATATGGAACTACACAGAAAAAGTTCAATATGAAGGGTTATGGGACGATATTACTTTAATGTGCCGTGGTCTTGTTACCGACGATAAAGGGAATATAATCGCAAGACCATTTAAAAAGTTCTTCAATATGGAGGAGGGAAAACACACCCCAACTTCAGATTTTGAGGTTTATGAAAAAATGGATGGGTCTTTGGGTATATTCTTCTATTACGAAGGTGGTTGGGTTATGGCAACTCGAGGTTCATTTACTTCTGACCAAGCGGTAAAAGGTTACGAGATGATGTTTAAATATGATTTCGCAAACCTACATAAGGACTACACTTACTTATTTGAGATAATATTCAAAGAAAATAGAATAGTTGTTAACTATGATTTTGAGGACGTAGTTTTGTTAGGTATGGTAAATACAAAAACAGGATATGAAGTTGATTTATACAGTGAAGATGTTGACGTTAGATTAAAAAACTTGGTTTCAAATGTGGGACTAAAGGTTGTTAACAAATACGATGGAATATCTGATTATCGTACTTTAAAGTCTATGGTGAAAAATAACGAGGAGGGATTCATAGTTAAATTTTCCAATGGGGATAGAATGAAAATAAAAGGTGAAGAATATTTGAGATTACATAAAATAATGACTCAAGTTTCTACAACTTCTATATGGGAGGTATTAAGTAACGGTGATGATATAGAAGACATATTAAAAGACGTTCCTGATGAATTCTATAAAAAAGTTAAGACTTATGTGGGGGAATTAAAATACTCCCATTATCAAATATCTGAGTATTGTGGTAAATACTACGATGGTTATCGATATGGGAAGTTTGGTGATAAGGAAGTTGAACCTACTAAAAAAGAGTTTGCCGAGTTTGTTCAAAGAAATTTTGATAAAAAAGGACTTCATTCGGTTATGTTCGCAATTTGGGACAATAAAGATTATTCATCCATAATATGGAAATTAATAAAACCAAAATATGAAAAACTTTAAGATTTTTGTTTTGGGGATGGTGTTAGGTTTGGGTCTTTGTGGAAACGCGAAGGCTCAAACTTTTCGTTATTCTAACAAACCCAAAAACGGACCAATAATTTTAGTAGGTGGTGTGTCATTACTTACCGCATCGATTTTAGAAAATAATACTCAAGGGAATTGGGTGTATTCCTACTCACAAATAACAAATTCTTTTACAAAACAATATGTTAGACCAAATATTTTAACAAACACACCCGTTAATATTGTTTTTGGAGTTGGTGTTACTTTGACAGCGACAGGTCTTATTTCATCATTATTCGTCAAGTAACTTTTCGTTAATATCTAAGTTATTAGCCGGATTATTTAACGCTAAAATATGTCTGTGGGTCCCAAAATTTCTAAAATCGTTAGGTTTAAAATCCCATATTCTGTTAACAAAGCATTTATCCCAATTCTTTTTAGGTATTGAGTAAACATTTATGTTATTTGAGGTGTAAATGTGGTCTGATGTAAATAAAACAGGGTATTCGTTTGGGAATTTTGTATCCTCAACCTCCTCGGCATTTGATAAAATCCCCTCGAGTTCCGCTCCCAAATTTAAATCATATGTAATATAGGTGACAACCGAAATATGAGGAACATCTTTAACATCCGAAACAGTTCCTTCTCCACCGCATGGATAACAATCTACACTCCCATCCCCAGAACAATCTTGACAAGTAATCTCTCCACTTCCATCGCAGTAATCACAATCTTCTTCTTCAGTATTTCCCTCATCATCTTCTACTTCTTGTTTTCCAGTACCTTCGCAGTGCCAACAACTGTCTTCACCACCACCACCGCAACTGTCACAATGTTCATATCCACTTCCACCACAATTTTCACATTCAAGTTCTCCCGGAGAGTCGCCAAAACAAATCACATCAAATACGTATAAATTATTATTGATTGACCACTCAACATACTTTCTTTCAATATTTTTTTTAATAGAGTCAATAAAGAAAACCAATTTTATAGTAGTTTCCAAAGGAAAATTATGTGCGAATTGTTGTAAAGTTTTGTTACTATTAATGTAGATATAAAGTTGATTCAAATTAGTATATGAACCATCAGGAATCAATCTTGATAACCTTTTTGCAATATTGTATAAATCCATAGGTTTTTTTTTGATAAATATGTAGAGCAAACAAAAAACCCCACCGAAAAGGTAGGGTTTGGGTCTTTTGTTAAGCTTTAGTTTCTTACTTTACAGTATCTTTCTTACAAGAATCAACAACACAAGAGTCAACTTTACAAGTATCTACCGAAGTTGAGTCAGTTGATGGTGTAGATTCAGACGAACCACCACAAGATGTAAGTACTAACCCAAGGATAACTACTAAAGAATAAAATAGATTTTTCATAATTTTTAAAATTTGTTTATTAACGACTTCAATTATAGTTAACATTTTTTAACAAGTAAAATACTTTTTTTTATAAAAATTACTTGGAAGTTAGAATCCTTTTATTACCTTTGTAAAACAATTGAACGTCACCCCTCCCTATCAAATTTAGGTTAGTTGATTGATTTAGTCGATAGGGTGGGGAGGACGAAAGAAAAAAATTAAAAAAGTGCTTGACAAGTGAAATAAAATACTTAACTTTGTCAAACAATAATTCAGAAAGTTCTTTAAAATATTAGTTACAGAAACAGTTTAGGTCCGTAGGGCTACTGTTGTATGTGAGGAAAGTGACTACGGGACTCCTTCGCATTTAAAGTGTAAGTGAAACATATTACCGCAACGGTTATAGTAACAAAAATTAATTCAGAAAAGAGGTCTAGTGTGAACCTGACTAAATAGTATGACTTCGGTCATCGTTTTTGCGAGTCTGTAGCACGTTCTGAATATTAAAATATAGTGGGATAGAGCAGAGGCAGCTCGCAAGGCTCATAACCTTGAGGTCGCAGGTTCGAGTCCTGTTCCCGCAACTAGTGACCCGTTTATGGTGGAATCGGATAAAGCCACCTAATTTTTCGGGATAAAATAAAAAAGAAAAAAATAATGTGTTCGGGGGAGTTTTGTTTAATTTTTTGGCTCTTGTTATATGTTTCACCCCCCTCACCCGTGAAACCAAAAAAAAAGACCACCTTTTATTGAGTGTGAGTAGATATGATAACCACACCTTTCGTTTGGGGTTGAGCAGAACGAAAAAAAAATAGGTTTAGTCGCCTGTTTAACATATCCGTCGAGTGGTCGAACGATTCGAGTTAATTGCTCACTACAATCAAACTTGGGTTTATTGGAAACCCAACCACAGAACCAATAGCCAACAAGGGTTGTCACTTCGGTGATAACCCTTTTTTCGTTTATACAATATTTATATCATATGAACTTACAGGAAAATATACAAAGAATACGGGAAATGATGATTTCAGAAGAAATGGTTCAATCCGATGCATGGAAATCAATTGAGAAAACATTAGATATTCTAAAAAAGAAAAAGAAGGTTTTATTATTAAGTTGCTCAAACAGATATAATTGGGACGATAAAAATATTGATATACCAAAATCAAAAATGATTGCGATGTATTTAAAAGACCAATTGGGTGACAAGTCAGTATTGATAGATGTTCCAGAACTTAAAATTTTACCTTGTGAAGGTAATGTATCAAGAAAGGACGGAAACTCTTGTGGATTATTAAAGTCCAAACTTAAAGACAAAGATAAAAATCCGTCAGGTAATCATAGATGTTGGGCTAGTATTAACAATAAGTCAGATGAATTATGGAAAATATCCAAGGAGTTGTTTGAGTCAGATGTTGTTTTATTTTTCAGTTCCGTAAGATGGGGACAAACAAATATGTATTACCAAAATTTAATTGAGCGGTTAACTTGGATTGAAAATAGACATACAAATTTGGGTGAATCTAATCTTGTTAAAGATATTGAATCAGGATTTATATGTGTTGGTCAGAATTGGAATGGTGAGAATGTATCTGAGACCCAAAAAGAAGTTCATAAATTTTACGGGTTCAAACCAAATAAAAATTTATATTGGAATTGGCAGTATACCAAAAACGTAAATGATGAAACGCAAAAGTCATATAAAGATGCGTATGGAAAATTTATGAAGGACACTAAACTACCAACACCTGAGAAATAGTTATGAAACTACAAGAACACATACAAAGAATTAAAGAAGTGATGGGATTAAATGAGCAAACCACTAGTGAATTTGACAAACAACTACAGTGGTGGAAATCATATTTAAATTCACCAATGTACTTAGAAAGATTAAAAAAAGAATTTCCTAATAAACCTCAAGATTTCTTAGAAAAAGAAAGAAAAGAGAGATTAAAAAATTTGGATAATGTTAAAGACCAAACACACTTCGTAAAGGCTATCTCAAAAGAACCGGGATATGTGTCAGGGTTAATGATACCTAAAAATTATGAGGGTGAATATTATGATTATTTAGAAAAAAAATGGAAAAAAAATAAATGGACTCCTGATGTAAAAGGTTATGATAAGAAAGGTCATGTGTATTTTGAAAAAGAGTATAATCCAAAAAATTGGAATCCGGCTACCGGCTTTGAGACTATACCGGCTCACGAATTTGGTCACTTGGTTGATGACGGAGGCTCAAGAATACCACAATCAACAAAAGAAAAAATTTATAAGTACACCCAAGGTGGAGATAAAAAATACCCCAATTATAAAATCGGTGATAAGGTTTTTGATTATGAATCAACTCCAAGTGAATTTATTAATAGAATCCAACCAATTAGGTATTTGCTAAATCAACAAGGTATATACGATGCAGGAAAAAAACAATTTACTAAAGATGATTATAATAAAATGATTAAAAATCCAACTATATTAAAAAATGTACATTATCAAGACATTTTTAAATCTTTAAAAGGAACAGACCAAGAAAAGATGAATAATTTTATTGATTTAATGAATACTGTCGCTATGAATAAAAATAACGATTCTTCATCATTAAATAATTTTACTTAGGTTATAACGTATGAAACTACAAGAACACATAAGAAAAGTATTAAAGGAAATGGTTAATGAGTCCAAAGATTGGGGTGATTCAAAACAAAAATTAGAAAGAACATTTAAATTCAAAGATTTTAATGAATCAATTGAATTTGTTAATAAGGTTGCGAAAATTGCTGAACAACAAAACCATCATCCCGATATTGATATAAAGTATAACAAAGTGAAGATATCAATAACAGACCACGAAAAGGGTGGGGTAAGTGAAAAATGTCATAAATTTGTTAAATCCGTTGATGATATGGGAAATGAAGAATTAACTGAATATGCAAGAACATTAAAAAATGCAAGACAACAGGGGGTCGGGTTAAGATTTCCTAAGTCGGCTATAAAATCAAACCCATCAAGGTTTAGACCATACAACAGGTAATATGAAAAAAATAATAAGATTAACAGAATTAGAACTTATCTCGTTAGTTAAAAGAGTAATTAATGAAAATGACCCAAAGGTTGGTACAGGAAAAAAACCAAAAGATTCTGATAGAAGATTATATACAGATGAAAATCCAAAAGATACTGTTTCTGTTAAGTTTAAAACAAAACAAGATGTTATTGATACTTTAAATAAAGATAGTTTTAAATCTAAATCACATGCCAGACAATCACAAATTATTAATCTTATACATCAGAGATTAAGAGTTGCGTTAGAAAGAGCAAAAGACCCTGAAGTAAAGAAAAGATTAAGAACCGCATTTGAATATATTGAATCCAAAAAAGAAGAGTCAAAAAGAAAGACCGAAGAAATGAAAGAGGGGGAACTTACAGAAAAATGTTGGGCGGGATATACTCAAAAAGGAATGAAGACAATGTTTGGTAAGAGATACCCTAATTGCGTTAAGAAGACAAAGTAATGAATCTACAAGAAAATATATCAAGGATTAAGGAAATGATGGGGATTAATGAATCTTCCTTTCTACGTAGAAGGGTTGATGTTAATTTGTTAGATGATGAATTCATTCGATACTTAAACTACATAACCAATTATTTTTTAAAAAAACTTGATGATGGTGAGGAAATAGAATTTTATGATTTTAAAAGACGTATAATAGATGGTATTATGGACAATTTTCACGGTGAATTATCTAATTGGGGTCTAGACGAATTTCCTTATGATGAGATATATGATTTCTTATTAGAAAGATATTTACCTAAAATTGAGTCAAGATATAACTCGATAAGTAGACTTTAAACAAAAAAACCCCACCCTCCGAAGAGAATGAGGTTTAGAGGTGGAGATAGAGGGGGTCGAACCCTCGTGTTGGTCATATTGATTACTAAGTTCTACATACATAGGACATTGGTTTTCTAACCAATCCGAAACTTCACAATTCCCTTATTTTTAAAGTGGTTCGGTTTACTGAGAACTAATCCTCCACCTGTTTCTTTTTAGATAGAAACCACACCTTTTGCAAGTACTTCTGTTCCTAGGTTGTATGTACGCCGACCCGTTGTAGTTTCACCTTAGGCTACTGCTACGGTTTCAGAAGTACGAACAAGTCCTACTGCTGAAAGTTTGTTGATTACGTTGCCGTATATCGTTTTAAGTCAGTTTTACAAGGTTAACTCAGCCTCGGTATGCCCTTAATATCCAACTATGCCAGTCGATACCAAATTTATCCCCAATATTTTAAAGAACTTGTTTTCTTTTACAAATATACGAATGTTTTCGGAAAAACCAAAAAGAATAAATATTTATCAATAAAAATTTATGACAAGTGAAGAACTCGATGAGGGAAGGGACGTAATCCTTGAGAATGATAATTATATTTTTATGGAGATTCTCAATTCACAAACTGCGAAGTATTATGGACCTGAGTTCATTGCAAAAAATTGGGCGAGAAAGTTCAGAGATGGTAATTTATATTATTTAATTGATAAAAAATCTAAAGAAAATTCTCTTTGGATTCAAATTCATAATACTAGTAGCATTGAAATTGAAACTTTTGATGATGAGTCTCTCTCTTTATCCGACCTATTAAAGAAGTATTCATTTTTAGAAAAATATATTATGGATAAGATAAATCCATTTCATATGGGTACTTACTTTGCTTTAAGAGCGATTACACAAGGGACCCCACCTGAAAGTGATTGGGCAATGGAACGTGTTGACGACTTGATTAGTAATTTCAAATATATTAAAGGAAATCCAAGAAACTCAATTGTTACTTTAAGATTTAATAGCCACGAAGATTATTTTAGGACATTTGATGTAAGTGATGATACAATATGGGTTTTTAATATTCTTTTTAATTCTTACGGTGAAGGATATGAATTTGTTGATAGTTCAGATGATTATAATTGGATTGAAGGGTATATACTCACATATAATTTTAACAATTCTAATAAAGCAAAAGTTAATGAAATATTACAATTATTAAATCCAGGTCTTACAGTTGCAGATAACGACAATGATAATGCTAAAGTTGCTAAAATACTTGACCAGTTCTATCCTGAAATCGGAAATGATTTAATAATTGAATACGCTTCTTTGGAGAATCAAGCAAGAAACGAAAAGGCAAGGGAGGAAGTTAAAGACGAATTCTGTAATATATACGAAAAGTTCAATATATTCACAAAAAGAGGTTGTTTTTGGGAATATACAACACCCGTATGGAATTTATTAAGGATGTATGAATCAAAACAAATGTTCGCCGCGGATTTGTTGGGATTGATTTCTGCCGTAGGACATACATTAGATGTTACCGATTATTATGAATACATATACGAGGTGTATGCCGACTCTTTCGATGATGAAAGTTTTAATCGAGAGGCTGAACGAGTGTTAGATAGAGTATTAGATTCCTTTGAAGGTGGTGAGAATATAGAAAAGGTTAAAGAAGTATATAATGAAATTTCCAAAAAATTTGAATTTGGGAAATGGTATGATTTTCCTACTGATTCAAAGAAAACATTTTATATAGACAGAGTTGATTTGGAGACGGGTAAACTATCGGTAAGATTTAGAGGTATGGAGACTAATACCCGAAGAACCTTAATGGAGATGGAGGATTTTCTAAATTTAATTTATAACTATTCTTTGTTTTAATTTTGTTTTGTTAAAAACTTTTAGTAGTTTTGTCATATGGAAAGAAACTATCAATTACTCAAGGACGTATTGTCCGTACCAAGTAAAACATATAAGGAAGAACAGATGGTTCAATTTCTTATTAATTGGTTAACTGAAAACAATATTAATCACACTGTGGATGAACATCTTAATGTTTATGCTACTAAACAAACAGGAGAATTACCCGAAGATTTTATGTTCCCCTGTGTTGTATCTCACACCGACACCGTACATAATTTAGATTCAATTAATGTTACCGAAGAGCAACTTAAAAATGCTCAAGGAGAAATTAAGTTATCTCTAAAGGCGTATAACAACGACGGAAACCCAACAGGTATCGGAGGTGATGATAAATGTGGTGTTTACGCTTGTTTAGAGTTACTAAAAGAGTTACCGAATCTAAAGGCTGCGTTCTTTGTTTCAGAAGAAACAGGATGTCACGGGTCTCGTAAGGCTGATAAATCATTCTTCACTAATGTGGGATATGCGATTCAGTTTGATGCTCCCGAAAATTGGATGATTACTGAAAGGTGTTGGGGTACCACATTATTTGACCGTAAGTCAGATTTCTTCACTCATTGTGATAATGTATTGAAGGAATCGTTCCCATCTAAAATGAAGTATTTTTCACATCCTTACACGGACGTATACGCACTAAAAGAATCATTTGATTTTTCTTGTATCAATATCTCAATCGGATATTATGATTACCATACGAAAAACGAATATGTTGTAGTAGAAGATGTTTACAACGGAATTGATGTCGGAAAGAAAATGATTGAAAATCTTGGTAATAAAAAATACAGGTTTAAAATTGAAAAGCCTGACAACTACTATTCAGTATTTTAAAAAAAGGAGGTCATTCGGCCTCCTTTTTTGTTTTACCCTTCTTTGGTTTCTTATCTTCAGTTATTGATATTAAATCATCTTCAACAGATACGGTATAGTTGTGCCCTGTTAATAATTCACCCTTCAAAACCTCCTCAGAAATGTAATCTTCAATTTTATCCTGAATTGCTCTTTTCAAAGGACGAGCACCATACATTTCATCAAATCCAACTTTGGAAATCATATCTACAATTGAATCATCAAATTTAAAGTTATATTTTATTTTAGTTAATCTATCTGTCAACTTAATAAGTTCAATCTTAACAATTTCTTTAACGTGTTCTTCTTTAAGTGTGTTAAATACAATGATGTCGTCAATACGATTCAAAAATTCAGGTGCGAAGAACTTTTGCAACTCTTTCTTTAGAGTATCTCTTTTTTGTTCCTCAACAACATAATCTTTTTTCTGAAAACCAATTCCTGAACCAAATTCTTGTACTTTTTTAACTCCTAAGTTTGAGGTCATAATAATCAAACAATTTTTAAAGTTGATTTTACGACCAAGACCATCTGTTAAATGGCCATCGTCCAGCACTTGAAGTAATGTAGAAAACACGTCTTTATTTGCCTTTTCAATTTCATCAAATAATATGAGTGAGTAGGGTTTGTTTTTAACCTGTTCGGTTAATTGACCACCTTCATCATAGCCAACATATCCTGGAGGTGAACCAATCAATCTTGATATTGAATGTTTTTCTTGATATTCAGACATATCCACTCTGATGAGCGAATCTTCACTACCAAAAATTTCTTTTGCTAATTGTTTCGCCAAGTGAGTTTTACCCACACCTGTTGAACCTAAGAAAATAAACGAACCAATTGGTCTATTAGGGTCTTTGATTCCCAATCTATTTCTACGAATTGCTTTTGAGATTTTACTCACCGCCTCTGACTGACCAATAACTTTAGTTTCCAATACAGACTCCAAATTTATAAGAGATTTTGTATCATCAATATTTAATTTACCCACAGGTATTTTAGTCATATTTGAAACCACCTCATAAACAAGTTCGATTTGAATATCTTTTTTATTGATATTCATTTCTTCTTCAAATCTTTGTTTTTCTGCATGAAGTCGGTTTAATACTTTTTTCTCTTTATCTCTTAATTCGGCGGCTTGTTCATAATTCTGTCTTTTTACGACATCAATTTTCATTTGTTTTATTTCAGACGCCTCTTGTTTTAACTTCTCAATTGATTCTGGCATTTTAACATCCACCTGACTTCTAGCCCCCACCTCATCTATAATATCAAACGCTTTATCAGGAAACTCTCTATCTGTGATATATCTGTCCGCCAAATCAACACAAGTAATTAATACTTCATCAGAAAAAATTACTTTGTGATAATCCTCATATTTGGATTTAGAATTTCTTAAGATTTGTAGGGTTTCGTCTTTGGTTGCGGGGTCAACAACTACTTTTTGAAATCTACGTTCTAATGCCCCATCCTTTTCAAAGTTTTTACGGTATTCATCTAATGTTGTTGCACCGATACATTGGATTTCCCCTCTTGCAAGAGCGGGTTTGAATATGTTAGAAGCGTCAAGTGAGCCTGAAGAATTTCCCGCTCCTACGATTGTGTGGATTTCGTCAATGAATACAATGATATTTGGATGAGATTGTAATTCCTCAATTATTACTTTCATTCTTTCCTCGAACTGACCACGGTATTTAGTTCCAGCAACAATCGATGTCATATCAAGTAACACAATTCTTTTATCAACCAAATTTCTTGGGCATTCACCTTGTTGAATTTTCATCGCCAATCCCTCAACAATCGCAGTTTTACCACAACCTGGCTCACCAATAATAATTGGGTTATTTTTCTTTCTTCTTGATAGAATTTGAGCAATTCTTAAAATCTCTTTATCTCTTCCAATTACAGGGTCTAATTTACCTTCTTCGGCATACTTAATCAAATCTTTGGAGAAGTTATCTAATACAGGAGTGCCAGTCTCACTGTCGTGTTTCTTTTTACTTGATGGTCCATCATCCATTATCTCGTTCATAGTATTTAAATTTTGTAAAAATATAGTAATTTGATTTATAAATTCAACAGTGTCAGTTTGACATAAATGGTATGACATTTTGTCAGTTTATGTCAGGTTTTTTATGTTGGCACAAAGTTTGCTAATACCGTGCCAAAATAAACTTATAAAAATTAATTTATTATGTACAACAAACTTACATTTTTCAATTCATTAGATGAATTAACTCGCGACCTTTTTGAGTCATCAAAACCTACCTTATCGTTAGATTATGATGTTCATAAAACTGAAGATGGTTCTTATCATATTTTTGAAGTACCAGGATTTAACAAATCAAATCTAAAAGTTGAGGTCGAGGGAACCCGTTTAACAATTGATGGAAAAAGGGTTCAAAAAACATCAAGTGGTGAAAAAACAAAGACGTTTAATAAATCTTACGAATTGGGAAATAAGATTGATTCATCAAAGTTAGAAGCAACAATTGAGGACGGAATTTTGACCGTTTTTATTCCGACACCATCCGAAAAGGAAACCAAGAAAAAAATCTCTCTTCTTTAATTTTGGTTATTTAAAAAAACCCTCCATATGAGGGTTTTTTTATTTCAATATATTTATTTGTAAAATAAAGATTATGAAAAAAATTATAAGATTAACGGAATCTGATTTAACAAGATTAGTTAAAAGGGTTATAAGAGAAATGGATGAAGATTCCATGAACCATATTGTTTGGGATATCAAAGCTATGAATTGTTCTGGCATGCGTGAAAATAAATCTGGACAAGTTGATGTTAATTATAACGAAGAAGACGGTAAAGCAATTGCTAGAATTAGATATTGTGAAGGAGATGACGATGATTTGGATTACTTGAAGAGAAAAGCAATTATGATAATTGACCGAGAGAATAGGTTAATTGACCGAGGTGGAATAAACTAAAATTAATTTTAATGGTTATCTAAAAAACCCCTACCCGAAAGAGGGGGGTTTTTTCTATTTCAATATATTTTTTTATAAAATAAAAAATTATGAAAAAAATAGTAAGACTTACAGAAAGTGACCTAGTTAGGTTAGTAAAAAGAATTATCCAAGAAGGTGATGTATTTGGTTCATTTGGTAATATGGGAAGAAAAGATTATAAAGGGGATGATTATGTAGATATTGAAACTGACCGATATGCCGACGATGATGAATTGTTTAATATAGGAAGTGATGATGATTTTGATACAGAGGAATTTGACGATTACGAGTCATTCGATGCAAAATATCCAAAAAGAAGGTCTTTAAGTGGTTCTATGGGTAAAAAAATGTTTGATACATATAAAGAAAAAACAGGGAGACCGTTGAAATTAAAAACTAGAAAAAGTAAAGACGATATGTAATTATAAAAACCCCTACCAAAAAGAGGGGTTTTCTTTTTTTATTCCATATTTATTTTAAAAATAAAAGTTATGGCAATTTTAAAAGAAGAAATTAAAGGTACTAAAATAATTAACGATATTCAGTCATCAAATATCAAACATACAGAGTATGATACTGAAACAAAGTCGTTGGAAGTTATTTTTAATAATGACTTGAAATACATTTATGAGGGGGTACCTCATCAGGTCTACACACAATTCAGAATGTCTGAATCTCAAGGTAAATTCTTCAGCACAAAAATATCCAAATCATATCCTTATAAAAAAGTATGATAAACGGATATTTATAATGTGATGGAAAACAATGGTATTTTAAAAAGTTTTGATTTACAGGACGAACTTAACAGTAAAATTTGGATTAAGACAAAGGGTGATAACTATGTTATTTCACAAAAAGTTAGAGAAAAACTTTTGGAAATAGCATACGAATTTATTGAGTTTTTAAACGTGGATATCATTGTTTCCGATGTTCATTTAACAGGTTCTTTGGCCAATTACAATTGGTCTGAGTATTCAGATTTTGATTTACATATAATTGCCGATTTTGACCAATTCCCCAAAAACAAGTTGGACCTTTATAAGGAACTCTTAACTTTAAAAAAAACAATTTTCAACTCAGACCAAAACATAAAAATATATGGATATGATGTCGAACTTTACGCCCAAGACGAAAATGAAGAACATACCTCAACAGGAGTTTATTCTTTAATATCAAATGATTGGGTAGAAAAACCAAAAAAAGAAAACTTTGAAGTCAATAAGTCGGTTCTTAAAAAGAAGATAGACCAATGGACCGAAAAAATAGATAAAATTATTGAGTCAGCCGAAGAAGAAAAAGACTTACAAAAATCCAAAAAAATTATTGATAACCTTAAAACCAAGATAAAAGAATATAGAAAAATTGGTTTAGAGAAGGGCGGAGAAATGTCGTATGAAAATCTTGTATTTAAATACTTGAGAAGAAGCGGGCATATTGAGAAATTATTTAGTTTCAAAAAAGAAAGATTGGATAAGGGGCTTTCTCTCAAAGAACAAGAAGAAAAAAATAAAATATTAAAATTTCTCCAAAATATTTTTGGTAAAAAAAAGAAAGAAGAAAAAATTGATGACCCAAAGAAAGCCGATTTAGTTGGTCCCGATGTCAAGGAATTTTATAAAAATTTGGAATCAATAAAAGAACCTGTATCACAACAGAAAAAAGGTGAGATGAATTTCCAAAAAAATGTTGAGACGATTCAAATCGGTTTGAGTCTTTTAGGTTATGAATTACCTAGATTTGGTGTTGATGGTTTATACGGACCGGAAACAGGTGCCGCGGTTGAGAAATTTAAAATTGAAAACTTAGGAGAAGAAGAAAAGGGAGGTGAAGTCTCTTCGGATAATAAGTCTAAGGTAATGCCACCCGTTTCAATGTCAAGAATTGTATCAGGATT
>Ga0315905_10002657_pt1 | contig 18743 bp, 9 predicted proteins | sample LakEriMetagenome_5_FD_203522 | JGI IMG/M metagenome (GOLD analysis project Ga0315905, IMG submission 203522) | Freshwater fungal communities from buoy surface, Lake Erie, Ohio, United States - Buoy 4 MA121 | ecosystem: Environmental > Aquatic > Freshwater > Lake | place: USA: Lake Erie, Ohio... | reverse complement strand
TGTCGAACCCTGAGCCCCCGTTGATCACATCGCCGCCATCGCCGCCAAGCAAGCTGTCGTTGCCGGCCTGCCCATTGAGCTGGTCGTTTCCTCCTAGGCCCTGAAGCGTGTCGTCGCCGTCGCCGCCGTTGATCTGGTCGCCGGAGTCTCCACCAGTGAGAAGGTTGTTGCCCCCATCACCAGTCTGAAGGGTGCCGGTGTTAGCGACCGTGGGCTGGAACTGAACGCCTCCGGAGAAGACTAAGGTCTCCACATTGCGGATCCTGTCGCTGCCATCCGGGCCGCCACCGCGGTTGTCAACCACCAAGAAATCGGCGCCATCACGCAGGATGGTGTATTGATCGATGGTGCCTCCGTAGTAGGCCACATCCACCCCATTACCGCCGTCGAGGGTGTCAGTTCCCCCGGAGCCTTGGAGCAGATCATCGCCATCCCCCCCCAGGATGCTTTCGTTGTAGGAGCTGCCGTAGATAGTGTCGTTGCCGATGCCGCCATCGAGGAGGGAACCATGGGTGTAGGAAGCCCACCGGGAGATGAAATCGTTGCCGACGCCCCCCATCACGGTGGCGGGTACGTAGGCACCATTTAGATAGATCGTATAGTAATAAAGCCTGTCGTCATCCAGGCCGCCATCAATTATTCCGCCGCTATAGATTGTGTCGTTGCCGGCACCTCCGGAAGCTGTGTTGAACCCTTGGGAATCGTTATAGAGGTAGTCAGCGCCATCACCGCCCTCCATGCTGTCATTACCGGCTTCTCCATAGAGGGAGTCGTTACCGCCGCCGCCGATGATGACGTCATTGTCATCACCACCAGAGAGGGTGTCGTTTTCGCCGCCTCCATCTAGGGTGTCATTGCCGGCATCCCCTGAGAGACTGTCCGCGCCCGACTCACCGGAGAGGGAATCATTTTCCGTTCCACCCGATACGATGTCATTGCCGGTGCCGGCCCACACCGTGTCGAACCCTGAGCCCCCGTTGATCACATCGCCGCCATCGCCGCCAAGCAAGCTGTCGTTGCCGGCCTGCCCATTGAGCTGGTCGTTTCCTCCTAGGCCCTGAAGCGTGTCGTCGCCGTCGCCGCCAGTTAGAAGGTTGTCGAGGTCGTTGCCGGTGATCAGGGGCATTGGCAGTTCGATGAGAAAAGTAGAAGTGGTTGCGCTTGCGAACTACTGAGCCATATGTCTGTTTAAGTTGTTCGGGCACTATAACTTAAAGCATATGTGCAAAGTGGTGAGCGGTTTCCGGGGGCTTTCCCGGCGACGTTACCAGAAGGCACGGGCTTGACAGAACTCCTTTTCCTTGCTGGAGAGACTGGCCTGGGGCCACCAATCCAGCCGAGCTGGCCCTCCTTTCTGGAAGACCTGCCATCGAAATAGGGCTACGAGACGGCGAGATGGCTGTTTCAAGGCTTGCCGCCCCCCTTTCGGCGCTTGATCACCCAGCGGGAAAGGACGACGGAGGGAGCCAAGACGATTGATCTCTCTTTGCTGAACCGGGAGGCTTCCATGGAGCTGTTAGACCGCAGGCCGGAGAGGCGGGGGCGGCGTGGCTAAAGGCGGATGCCGCGGAGACAAGTGAGGTGCGCTGATGTGGGCGATCTCCCCCAGTACCCTGTCAGATCGTGCCAAGAGCATGGCGTTCCAGTCGGAGCAGGCGTTGGAGATGGAGAGCGCCTTTGGCGATGAGCAGGCGGAGCTGGCGCGCGCTCAGTCAATGGAGTGTTCAGGGGAAAGGATGTGCCAAATGCATCCGCAGTTGCACGATCGCCTCCCTCCCTGCCATCCCGTCAGGCGGCTCTACGCCACCCTGTGCGATCAGGCGCACGCGGCCATCGCCACCGCTCAGCAAGCTGACAGAGCGCTGGTGGAGGAGTAGCGAATGGCCATCGTCACAGCTCTGGCGCCAAGCGGTGTGACAGGTGGTGGCATTGATCTCCTGCGCTCTGTCGCAGATCTCCACCTGCCGCCGCCACACCCCAGGGTGCCGTGTCGCCTTCCCAATCGCCACCCGCGGCCCAGCCGCCGCCGAACAGCGCTCCGGATCGGCCAGATTCGCCAGAATCATCATCACTACCCCCCGCTGGCTGGGCTTTGATCGCCTGGGTGAGCTCCAGGTGCTCGGCGGCATCGCCCTCGGCCTGGTGACGGCTGGACGGGAGATCGGCGAGGAGGCTTACGAGGAAGCCAGGGAGCACCTACTGGCGCTGGGCCTGATTCGCAAGGGCCGTGGCCGTGACGCCCGCGAGAAACGGCCGGCGTCCGGCGAAAAAGGACGCCCCCGCTTAGGACTTCAATGCGGTGCTCTGGCCCAGCGCCGACAACTTGCACCTCATGATCAAGCCCCTTCTCATGAGCTACACAGACCCCCTGATCAGGAACCCGGGGCCATCCAGGTCGTGTTGACCCTGGTGGAATCCCTCATGGAAGAGATGGTGGAGACGCCAGCCTGAGCCTCGCCGGATCCTGATCCTTTCTCCTCTCAACAACATCCCGGGATGACCCGGGATGTTGTCGCGTGGCAGCGGTGAGGTTGTGGGAGCTGAGGGGCCTCAGATCAACACCACGTCTGAGGTGACCACAAATCCCGTGGGTCGGTTTTCGATGGTCGCGAACTCGGTGCCCAGGAAGGCAAGAGCGCCAGTGAGAACATTGTAGTTGAATTGGCTTAGGGAGGTCGCGCCAAAGCCCGTCGCGCTTACCTCGATGAAATCCCTGCCGTTCAGAGTGCCGAGATTGCCGAGGGAGCTTGAGAAGTCTTTGATCACATCGATCCGGTCAGTCAAGGACAGGAAGCGGAAACGGTCGTTCCCCGCCCCACCCGTGAGCACATCGAAGCCAATGCCGCCAATCAAGGTGTCGTCTCCCGCGCCTCCGATCAAGGTGTCATTGCCCACTCCACCATCCAACGAGTCGTTACCACCACCGCCACTGAGGGAGTTGCTGTCAGCGTTGCCGATGATCGTGTCAGCAAAGCCACTGCCGATCACGTTTTCAAACTGGCTGACGCTGAAGGCCAACGGCAGTGGATCGGCGGTGCCATTCACAAACACCGTTCCCGAGCTGAGATCGGTGTAGGTTCCCGTCGCCGGGGCAACGCTGGCCCCGCTGTGGTCCACCGTGTCGCCGCTGAGGCTGCTGCCCACAATCACCTCCACATCAATCAGTGTGTCGGTCCCGAGGCTGCCCTTGTTCAGCGTCCCGAAGGCACCAAGGGTCACCACACCTCCAAGAGAGCTGTAGTTGGCCGTGTCGGTGCCCAGGCCACCGTTGATCGTGTCAACTCCCGCTGAGCCAAAGATGCTGTCGTTGCCCGAGGCGCCACTCAGGACGTTGTTGGCGCTGTTACCGGTAATGGAGTCGGCCAGGCCGCTGCCGATCACGTTTTCAAACTGGCTCACGGTGAAGCTCAAGGGCAGGGGCGCGGTGCCGTTCACCGTGACCGCCCCAGTGGTGAGGTTGGTGATGGTGCCGGTGGAGGGGGCAAAGCTGGCCAGGCTGTGATCCACCGTGTCCCCCTGCTGGCCGCTGCCGACGATGGTTTCCACCGCGATCAACGTGTCGGTCCCCAGAGCGCCCTTGTTGAGGATGCCGAAGCCCCCAAGGCTGACGACGCTCGCGAAGGCGCTGTAATTCGCCGTGTCTGAGCCCTGGCCTCCGCTGAGAGTGTCGTTGCCCGCGCTCCCGAAGAACAGATCATTCCCCAGTGCTCCCTCAAGCGAGTTGAACGCCACGCTCCCTGTCAGCGTGTCGTCGCCAGAGCTACCAATGAGGTTCTCAATGCTGATGAGGGTTTCATTGCGATTGACCTCTGTTCCGCTGCTCACAACGCCCGTGGAAAGGTTGGCGTTGATCGGCCCTGAAGAGAAGGCATAGGTGGTCGTGTCGCTGCCAGTTCCACCGTTGATGAGATCCACGCCAAGCCCACCATCGAGAAAGTCATCGCCACCTCCTCCAAGCAGCGTGTCATTCCCTGAGAGGCCAGAAATCGTGTCGTTCCCCGTGCCGCCACTGAGGGAGTTGTTGGCGTCATTGCCGGTGATGGTGTCGGCGAAGCCACTGCCGATGACGTTTTCAAACTGACTGACGGTGAAGGTGAGGGGCAGGGGCGAGGCGGTGCCGTTCACCGTGACGGCGCCTGTGGTGAGGTTGGTGATGGTGCCGGTGGCGGGGGCCACGGTGGCGCCGCTGTGATCGACGGTGTCGCCGAGGAGGCTGCTGCCGATGATGGATTCCACCGCGATGAGGGAGTCGGTGCCGAGGGTGCCCTTCTTCACCACCCCGAAGGCGCCGAGGGTGACGACGTTGGTGAGGGCGCTGTAGTTGGCGGTGTCGGTGCCGAGGCCGCCGTTGATGGTGTCAGTGCCGGCGGTGCCAAAGAAGGTGTCATTGCCGGCGCCGCCACTGAGGGAGTTGTTGGCGCTGTTGCCGGTGATGGTGTCGGCGAAACCGCTGCCGGTCACATTTTCAAACTGACTGACGGTGAAGGTGAGGGGCAGGGGCGAGGCGGTGCCGTTCACCGTGACGGCGCCTGTGGTGAGGTTGGTGATGGTGCCGGTGGCGGGAGCTACGCTGGCGCCGCTGTGATCGACGGTGTCGCCGAGGAGGCTGCTGCCGATGATGGATTCCACCGCGATGAGGGAGTCGGTGCCGAGGGTGCCCTTGTTGACCACCCCGAAGGCTCCAAGGCTCACCGTGGAGCCGAGGGCGCTGTAATCCACGACATCCAAGCCAACGCCACCATTGATGGTGTCATTGCCGGCGCCGCCAAAGATCAAATCGTTGGAGTTGCCGATTTCGACAATTCCTCTTAGCGATAGGGCGGCATTGGGAAGATCATTCCATTTGCCAGCACCGCCAAGATTAAACTCGGCGTAGTCTTCATTGTTGAAGTTATCTGGCTGTCCAACCGACCAGTTGGTGTAGGTGACAGCTTCTCCATTCGCCCATCTGAATGTTCCCTCTGTCACTTCATCCGTCAAGCCAAGCCACAGCCTTTCTGTGCCGCCAAAAGTGTTGACCAGGAATTGGTTTTCGGCCGCATCATTGACGGTGACCAAATTGCCACCCAGGGCAACGGCTTGGGCTTGGGCTTGCGTCCAGCTGGCGGCGGTGGTGAGAGTGTAGAATTTATTGTTAAAACTAAAGACTGGGGAGCTAAACGCTAGGGAGACATCACCAAAGATGCGATCATTCCCAGCGCCGCCATTGAGGGTGTCGTTGCCGCTGCCTCCCGCGAGAAGGTTGTTGCCCGCGTCTCCCGTGATGCTGTCATTGAAGCCGCTACCGATGACGTTTTCAAACTGACTGACGGTGAAGCTGAGGGGCAGGGGCGAGGTGGTGCCGTTCACCGTGACGGCGCCTGTGGTGAGGTTGGTGATGGTGCCTGTGGCGGGAGCCACGCTGGCGCCGCTGTGATCGACGGTGTCGCCGAGGAGGCTGCTGCCGACGATGGATTCCACCGCGATGAGGGAGTCGGTGCCGAGGGTGCCCTTCTTCACCACCCCGAAGGCGCCGAGGGTGACGACGTTGGTGAGGGCGCTGTAGTTGGCGGTGTCGGTGCCGAGGCCGCCGTTGATGGTGTCAGTGCCGGCGGTGCCAAAGAAGGTGTCATTGCCGGCGCCGCCACTGAGGGAGTTGTTGGCGCTGTTGCCGGTGATGGTGTCGGCGAAACCGCTGCCGGTCACATTTTCAAACTGACTGACGGTGAAGGTGAGGGGCAGGGGCGAGGCGGTGCCGTTCACCGTGACGGCGCCTGTGGTGAGGTTGGTGATGGTGCCGGTGGCGGGAGCTACGCTGGCGCCGCTGTGATCGACGGTGTCGCCGAGGAGGCTGCTGCCGATGATGGATTCCACCGCGATGAGGGAGTCGGTGCCGAGGGTGCCCTTGTTGACCACCCCGAAGGCTCCAAGGCTCACCGTGGAGCCGAGGGCGCTGTAATCCACGACATCCAAGCCAACGCCACCATTGATGGTGTCATTGCCGGCGCCGCCAAAGATCAAATCGTTGGAGTTGCCGATTTCGACAATTCCTCTTAGCGATAGGGCGGCATTGGGAAGATCATTCCATTTGCCAGCACCGCCAAGATTAAACTCGGCGTAGTCTTCATTGTTGAAGTTATCTGGCTGTCCAACCGACCAGTTGGTGTAGGTGACAGCTTCTCCATTCGCCCATCTGAATGTTCCCTCTGTCACTTCATCCGTCAAGCCAAGCCACAGCCTTTCTGTGCCGCCAAAAGTGTTGACCAGGAATTGGTTTTCGGCCGCATCATTGACGGTGACCAAATTGCCACCCAGGGCAACGGCTTGGGCTTGGGCTTGCGTCCAGCTGGCGGCGGTGGTGAGAGTGTAGAATTTATTGTTAAAACTAAAGACTGGGGAGCTAAACGCTAGGGAGACATCACCAAAGATGCGATCATTCCCAGCGCCGCCATTGAGGGTGTCGTTGCCGCTGCCTCCCGCGAGAAGGTTGTTGCCCGCGTCTCCCGTGATGCTGTCATTGAAGCCGCTACCGATGACGTTTTCAAACTGACTGACGGTGAAGCTGAGGGGCAGGGGCGAGGTGGTGCCGTTCACCGTGACGGCGCCTGTGGTGAGGTTGGTGATGGTGCCTGTGGCGGGAGCCACGCTGGCGCCGCTGTGATCGACGGTGTCGCCGAGGAGGCTGCTGCCGACGATGGATTCCACCGCGATGAGGGAGTCGGTGCCGAGGGTGCCCTTCTTCACCACCCCGAAGGCGCCGAGGGTGACGACGTTGGTGAGGGCGCTGTAGTTGGCGGTGTCGGTGCCCAACCCGCCATTGATGGTGTCGTTGCCCGCGCTGCTGAAAAATGTATTGGCTGCCCCATTGCCCAGCAGTAAATTATTTTTGGCGTTTCCCGTTGCGTTGATGTTGGCAGTGCCCGTAAGGGTCAGATTTTCAATGCCAAACCCCTGGTTGCCGGTGGTGCCAGGAGAGAGGGAATACGACACGGAAGATAACACCGTATCCACACCACCAAAGGTATCATCAAATTGTTCCTTCACAATATCGCCAATATTGTCGACGATATAGGTGTCATTTCCATCCCCAGCATCCATGGTGTCCGCTCCAAGGCCACCATTAACTGTGTCCGCACCGGAGGTGGGCACGCCAACCACACCTGGTGAGACAGAAAATGGGCTGATGGTGTCGTTCAACGATGTGCCAAGAACATTCGCCATGGAAGTCGCTGCTGAGGGGTGGGAGGAATTGCTGGAATTGAGATTTTCTCTTGAGGAATGAATTCCTCGTGTTGAGCTCAACTTATTGGGGTCTTTGTCTTTTGTGACAGCCTTTTCTGTTGTGAAGACGGTCTCATGGTTTCCTGAACGACAAGGAGTTCTCTCTCCAGAATCTCCTTGCCATTAGGGGAGCATTCGCCAACGTTTGTTCAAGGCCTCGCTTATTTACCCCAGGCAAGCAGCCACGATTCATCGTGACTGCTTGAGGTGATACCGTTTGGAGCGAATGTGAGCCTTAGATCAGCACAACGTCAGAGGCGACAGCAAACCCGGAAGGAAGGTTTTGGATGGTCGCAAACTGGGTGCCTAGGAATGACAGCGAACCGGTCGTTGAGTTGTAGCTGAATTGGGCCAAGGAGGTGGCGCCAAATCCTGAGGCGCTTACCTCAACCAAATCTCGGTTTGTGAGCGGAAATACCGGCCCGATGATGGTTGTGGTAGCGGCCAGCGTATCCACTGGAGCGATGAGGAATCCTCTGGAAAAATCGGTGATGGTATCGATGCGTTCCGCCAGGGTCAGGAAGCGGAAGCGATCGTTCCCCAGTCCACCTGTCAACACATCGTTGCCCAGGCCACCAATCAGGGTGTCGTTGCCACTGCCGCCCAGCAAGGTGTCGTTGCCGATGCCGCCGTCGAGGCTGTCATTCCCCGCTCCACCATCCAGGGTGTCGCTGCCCGCCAAACCTGAAATGGTGTCGTTGCCCCCCCCACCGCTGAGGGAGTTGTTCGCGGTGTTACCGGTGATGCTGTCAGCGAAGCCACTGCCGATCACATTTTCAAACTGGCTGACGCTGAAGGTGAGGGGGAGCGGCGCCGCGGTGCCAGTGACCGTGACCGTCCCCGTGGTGAGGTTGGTGATGGTGCCTGTGGCCGGCGCCGCGCTGGCGCCGCTGTGATCCACGGTGTCGCCAAGCAGGCTGCTGCCCACAATGGATTCCACCCCGATGAGGGAATCCACTCCAAGCGCGCCCTTGCTGAGGATTCCGAAAGCGCCGAGGGTGACGACGTTGGTGAGGGTGCTGTAGGTGGCGGTATCAATGCCAAGGCCTCCATTGATCGTGTCAAAACCCACTGAGCCGATCAGGGTGTCATTGTTGTCTCCCCCGTTCAAGCTGTCGTCGCCAACACCCCCATTGAGGAGGTCATTGCCCGTGCCTCCATCCAGGGTGTCGTTGCCTCCTTCCCCATTCAGCGTGTCGTTGCCCGCCAGACCAAAAATGGTGTCGTTGCCCCCACCGCCATTGAGGGAGTTGTTGGCGGCGTTGCCGGTGATGCTGTCAGCGAAGCCACTGCCGATCACGTGTTCAAACTGGCTGACGGTGAAGCTCAGGGGCAAAGGAAAGGCGGTACCGCTCACCGTGACCGCCCCCGTGGTGAGGTTGGTGATGGTGCCGGTGGCGGGAGCCACGCTGGCGCCGCTGTGATCGACGGTGTCGCCCAACAAGTTGCTGCCGACAATCGTTTCCACTTTGACCAGAGTGTCCGTGCCGAGGGAACCTTTGGTCACCACCCCGAAGGCGCCAAGGGTGACCACACTGGTGAGCGCGCTGTAGTTCGCGGTGTCATTGCCCAGGCCGCCATCAATGGTGTCGTTGCCAGCCGTGCCAAAAAAGATGTTGCCGCCATTGTTGCCTAGCAACTTGTTGCTCTTGGCATTCCCCGTGGCGTTGATATTCGCCGTTCCCGTCAGCGTGAGATTTTCAATCGCAAATCCCTGGGTGCCAACCACCGTGCCTGGTGACAAGCTATAGGACACCGAGGACTGAACCGTATCGATTCCTCCCGCGATCGTGTCGAAAGATTCTCTGACGACGTCGCCAATGTTGTCAACAATGTAGATGTCATCCCCATTACCACCGTCCATCGTATCAGCGCCGAGACCGCCATTGATGATGTCGGAGAATGCCGTTGGAAGGAGTGGTCCCGACGAGTTGAAGAAGGGATTGATGGTGTCGTTTAAATTCGAGCCAATAATGAGGACCATGGTGATAGCCTAGGGAGAAAAGATAGATGAGCCGCGTCTAACTGAAGAACCAACCTCAAGGACCTTGAGAAAATGTTAAAGTCTTTACGATTGGGCACCCTTAGCGGCGCCAGTGACTAGCTGTGTGAAGATTACCATAAGATTTCTGATTTCAGCATTTCTCTTGCCAAAATGCGCTTTTTTGTTCCGCTGAGGTGAGGAAAGCCAGGTTCTTCGGCGCGGACTGGGTTCTGCTCCGTTTTATTGTCTTTTAATGTTGTTCTTAGATCCCGCGCTTCTTCATGATGAATTGGCGATGGACTGGCCATCATCCGGATAAGGACTAGTGCCTGCGTTGAGGCGTCTTACTCTCTCGTCCACCAGGCAAGTCCGAAGCAATTCCGCTCATTTTGAGCGCCCATCCGGCTGATTGCCACGATCCCGCGTTCCTTTCCCCGCCCTGCCTTGGCGCTGGTTCTCACCCATCCCCACGCCTGTCGCCCTGGCCGCTCGCGGTGAAGCCACCCGTTCATTCCATCGTCGTGCGTACCACCCGCGCCGTGGAGCCCCGCTCCCCTTGGCTCACCTCGATCCCAGCCTGGATGCGCTCCTTGAGGGCCCCCACGTGGCTGATGATGCCAATCATGCGGCCACCCTCCCGCAGCCGGTCCAGTTCATCCATCGCCAGCTGGAGGTTGTCGGGATCCAGGGTGCCGAAGCCCTCATCGATGAACAGCGCCTCCAGCCGGAGCCCCCCGGAGCGGGCTTCCACCGTGTCGGCCACCCCAAGGGCCAGGGCCAGGGACGCTTGGAACGTTTCCCCTCCCGAGAGGCTGTTCACCTCCCGCTCCTCTCCCGTGAAGGCATCCAGCACTCTCAGCCCCAGGCCGGCCTGGCGCCCCCCACGCCCCCCCTCGTCACTGAGTCGGAGTTGGTAGCGACCGGAGGTCATGCCATCCAGCCTCACATTGGCCTGTTGGCAGATGTCAGCGAGATAGGCGGATAGCACCCAACGTTGCAGGGAGATGTAGGGGGCGGCCCTGCCCAGACAGCGATCCGCCACACCATTGAACAGCTGGGCCTCCTGTCGCCGCTGGGCCAGGAGCCCCTCCCCTTGGCGGTGTTCCTCCGCGATCTTGGCCAGGTCGCGCTGGTGGCTTCTCGTTTCGCTGAGCCGCTCCAGGCTCGCTATGCGGGCGCCATCGGCCGCCGTCAAGGCGGCGTCCGCGGCGGCGGTGTCCGGCCTTAGCTCGGGCAGGTCGGCCAGATCGCTGGAGGCCAGGGCTCCCTTGAGCTGAATCAGGGCGTTGTCGTAGGCGGCGATTCGTTCTCCCCAGTGTGTCCGGGTGCTGTCGGGCTTGAGGGCGGCCAGGGCCGCGTCGCCGTTGGTGAACGGCGTGCCGGCCAGTTCCAGGGCGAGCCGTGACTCGGCCTCCTCCAGGCGACTGACGGCCAGGCTGTGGGCCTGGCCACTGGTCGCCAACTCTTGGAGGGCCCGCTCCAGGGGTGCGAAGGCCGCCAGGGCCTCTTTGGGATCCACCCGCTCTCCCAGCTCTCGGGTGATGGTGGCCCCCAACGCCTCGGCCCGCTCCATCGCTTCCCGGGCGGTGGCGCGGAGCAGGGCGCTTTGGGTGTGGGCCTCCTGGAGCTGTCGCTGCCGATCTCCCAGGGCCCGGTCGAGGGTGGCGAGGGTGTCCTCCAGGTGATTCAGCTCCCGGGCGGCGGCCACCGCCTCCTCCAGGGCGGCCTCGGCCTTTCGCGCGGCCGCCAGCGCCGACTCAGGGTCGCCGGCGGCCCCGCCGGCCCGCTCCCTCCACCGCTCCAGGCCGGCCCGGGCCTCCGCCACTCCCTCGGCGCCGCCCCGGGCCCGTTGGGTGGCGGCGGCCACCGCCTCCTCGGCGTCCTGGATGGCGCCTTCGCTGACGCTGAGGCCCGCGGCGCTGGCGGGAGCCGGATGTTCGGTGGCTCCACAGACCGGGCAGGGGGCCCCCTCCACCAACCCCTGGGCAAGCTGGCTCGCCATGCCCGCGATCTGTTGGCGTCTCAGCTCCAGCAGGGCGGCGGTAGCCCCGTTGAGCTCAGCGTCGGCTTGGTTTTGGGCGGTGATGGCCTCGCTGAGGCGCCGCTCCGCGGGGGGCAGGGCCTCCACGGCGACGGCCTGAAGGCGCGCGTCTTCGGCGGACCGCCGCAGCCCATCCAGCTGGTCGCGAGCGGTGCGGGCTTTCTCCAGGGCCTCGGCGGTGGCCTGACGCTCCAGCCCCTGGGCTTCCAAGGCGCTTTGGGTGGTGGCCATGGCGGCCTCAACCCGCCGCAGGCCCTCGTCGCACTCCCGCGCCTTGGCGCGGGCCAGAGCCGCCTCGTTGGCGGTGGTCACCAGGGCGCCCACCTCCGCCCGCCGGGCCGCCAGGGCGCCGCTGGCGGCGCTGATCGCCTCCAGGCCGGGCGGGCTGGTGAGATCCAGGAGCGCCACGGCCCTGGGAAGGGCCCGGGCGCCATCCCGGGCCCGGCTCGCTTCCCGCAGCAGGCTGTCGTGCAGGGTTCGCCGCTGGCTGAGGGCCTCTTGGGCGGCCCTCGTCGCCTCCAGGCTGGGCCGCAGGGCCTCCGCCCGCTCCGCCAGCTTGAGCCGCTGGCGGAAGTCGTTGGCCGCTTCGGCCTTGCTCTCCAGCTCCCGCAGCTGGTTGGTGGCGGTGGCTCGGCGCGTCCAGCGGTCGGCGAGCCGGTCGGTGGCTTGTTTGTGCTGTTGGGCCAGGGCCAAGGCGCTGGACGCGCCTCGCAGGGCGGCGTCGGCCTCGGCCACCACCGCGTTGACCCGCCCCAGCAGGCGTTCCAAGCCCGCTTGATCCGCGGGCGCCTCCAGATCACCCGCCCCGTCCGCCCTCAAGGTGTAAGGGCTGGCTTCCCTGGCCGCCTGCTGGCGCAGCCCCTCCAGAGCCCGATCGGCCTCGCTCACCCCCAGGCGCGCGGCCTTGGCCCGCTCCTCCAGCCAGTGGGCGGCGCGCTCGAAGAGCGTGGTGTTGAAGAGGGTTTTGAGGAGGGTTTCCCGCTCCTCGGCGCGGGCCCGCAGCACTTCGGCGAACTTCCCCTGGGGAAGAAGGATCACCTGGCGAAATTGGGAGGCGTTCAGGCCCAGGAGCGCCTCCACCTCCCGGGTCACTTCGGTCGCGCGGCTGGCGATGGGTCGCGGTTGCTCGCCATTCAGACGAAACAGCACCGCCTGGGCCGCTTTGTCCGTGGTGCCCCCCCCCCGGTGCTTGGGGGCGCTGTGGGAAGGCGTGCGCTCCACCCGGTAGCGGCGATCGCCCCGGGAAAACTCCAAGCTCACCCGCGGCACGGCGCCCGGCGCGGCGTGATCCGACTTCAGCCCCTTCACATTGCGATCCCCCGACACCTCTCCATAGAGGGCAAAGCAGAGGGCATCCAGCAGAAATGTCTTGCCCGAACCGGTGCTGCCGTGGATGAGAAACAGGCCCTCCTGACTGAGGCCATCAAAGCCGATCTCCACCGGATCGGCGTAGGGCCCGAAGGCCTCCAGGGTGAGCCGATGGGGTTTCATGGCTCCCGGCTGGAAGCGGCCGCTTCCAGGGCGTGGCGCAGGAGCTGGGCTTCGGCGCTGGAGGCCGGACGGCCCTGTTGATCGGCGAAGAAGGCGCCCATCAGATCCAGGGGCGAGGAGGCCTGGCGCACCCGCTGGTGGCGGGCGCTGGGGGCGGCCCCCTCGTGCCCGGGGGGCTGGTGGCGCAGCTCGGCCACATGGGGAAAGCGCCGCTCCAGCCGCGCCTTGGCCTGAAGCGGCAGGGTCTCGTCGGTGAGGATCACCCGCACCCGGGCCCTTTCGGCGGCGGCCAAGGCCGGATCGCTGAGGAGCCGCTCGATGGGCCCCTCGATGGTGGCCAGGGGCCGCCCCACAGTCAGGGGCACCAGGGCGACGGTGGCCAAGCCCAGGGGGCTCAGCTCCACCAGACGCAGGGATTTCTGGTGGCGTTCCTCGGAGAAGGAATAGGGCAGGGGGGAGCCGGAATAAGCCAGGCGGGGTCCATCCAGCTCCTGGGAGCGGTGCAGATGGCCCAGGGCCACATAGTCGAAGCCGGCGAAGGCGTCCACGCCCACCCGATCGACGTTGCCCACGGTGAGGTCGCGCTCCGACTCGCAGGGCTCGCCGCCGGCGACGAAGGTGTGGGCCAGCAGCACGGAGCGGTGGCCCCCGCGGGTGCCCAGATCCCGGCGCACTCGCTCCAGCGCCAGGCGGGTGATGGCGTCATGGCGAAGGCGGGCGGCGGGAGCCGGCTCGGCCCCTGGCGCCTCCAGGGAGCCCAGGGCGGGTCCATCCACCGCCGGATCCAGGTAGGGAAGGGGGTAGATCGCCACCGGGCCCCCCCCTCCCTTGGGGGAGACCAGCACCGGCTCATGGCAGCGGCCCACATCGCCGCGGATTGACACGCCGAGGGCCGAGAGTAGCGGGTCGTAAACCGACACCCGCACGTGGGAGTCGTGGTTGCCGGCGATGGCCACCACCGCCGCGCCGGTGGCCCGGAGCTGGGCCAGGGTGTCGTTGAAGAGCCGCACGGCCTCAGCCGGGGGGATCGCCCGGTCGTAGATGTCGCCGGCGATCAGCACGGCGTCAACGGCCTCCTCCCGGGCCAGCTCCACCACGCGGGCCATGGCCGCCTCCTGCTCGTCGAGCAGGGAGGCGCCGTGGAAGGCTCGGCCCAGGTGCCAGTCGGAGGTGTGCAGGAAACGCATCAGGAGCCCATCGCCTCGGCCATGCGCGTCACTTGAACCATCGGACCCACATCGTGCACCCGCAACACGGCGGCCCCGCGGCTCACCGCGAGGGCACAGACGGCGGCGGTGCCCCAGAGCCGGGCCCGGGGGCGGGGCTCGTGGAGCACGGCGCCGATGAAGCGCTTGCGCGAGGGGCCGAGGAGCACGGGGAAGCCCCGGGCGGTCAGCTCCGGAAGGCGCCGTAGCAGCTCCAGGTTGTGCGGGGGGGTTTTGGCGAAGCCCAGCCCCGGATCCCACAGGATCTGCTCGGGCCGCACTCCGGCGTCCAGGGCCCGCTCGGTGGCGGCCTCCAGCTCCTCGGCCACCTCGGCCACCACGTCGCTGTAGATGGCCAGCCCATCCATGGAGCGGCTGTCGCCCCGGCTATGGGTGAGCACGTAAGGGCGGCCGCTTTGGGCGATCAGGGGCAGCATGGCGGAATCCCGCAGGCTGCCACCGGGCGCGGAGGCCGTGACGTTGGCACCGCGCACGTCGTTGATCCAATCGGCCCCCGCCGCCAGGGCCGCCTCGGCCACGGCGGCGTGGAACGTGTCGACGGAGAGGAGGGCCTCGGGATGGGCGGCCCGGATGGCGCGGAGGGAAGGCAGGAGGCGCTCGAGTTCGCCAGCGACCCCCACGTCCCTCGCCCCCGGCCGGGTGGATTGGGCGCCCAGATCAAGCAGGGTCGCCCCTTGGCCCAGCAGGCGGGCCGCCTGGCGCAGGGCGGCCTCCACCGTGGCCAGGCGGCCGCCGTCACTGAAGGAATCGGGCGTGAGGTTGAGCACACCCATCACGGCGACAGGTCCTCCGGGGTGGAGCGGGGGAGGCCATCGCGAGGGGAGGGCGGGCACGGCCGGGGGTGGTGGGGGAGGGGCGAGGAGCCTTCGCGGCATTTTGTCTGGCCGCGTGACCGCGCGGAAACCCTCCCGCGGCGAGGATTCCTTCCAGAACCGCCGAGCTGGGCCCAATGGAACTGGTGTGGATCCTGGGAGACCAGCTGCTCCCGGAGCATCCGTTGGTGGGGACGCCGCGGGAGGGGTGGGCGGTGGCGATGGTGGAGTCGGTGCCCCGGGCTCGCCGGCTGCGCTACCACCAACAGAAGCTCACCTTGCTGTTCGCGGCGATGCGGCACCACGGGGCGGCGCTGGAGCGGGCGGGCCACCGGGTGCTGTATCACCGCCTGGAGGACGCGCTTCCGGGGGCGGCGGAGGCCGAAGCCCCGGGGGGCGAGCCGCCCGATAGCGGGGAGGTGCTGGCGGCCTGGGTTCGGCTCCATGGGGTGCGCGCCATCCACGTGCTGGAGCCGAACGATTTCCACACCCAGGCCGCCCTGCCGGCCCTGGCGGAGCGGCTGGGGGTGCCGATCGAGCTCCATCCGAGCCCGATGTTTGTGCTGGCCCGCCAGGAGTTTCTCGATTGGGCGCAAGGCAAGCGGACGCTGGTGATGGAGCGGCATTACCGGCGATTGCGCGAGCGGTTGGGAGTGTTGATGACGGCCGAGGGCGGACCGGTGGGGGGGGTGTGGAACACCGACACGGAGAACCGGCAAACGCGAAGCCAGTTCCGCAAGGCCGGGCCCGCGGTGCCGAGGGTGGCGACGGTGGAGGCCGACGCGGTGGTGAGGGAGGTGGCGGAGCAAGTGGCGCGGTTGTTCGCCGATCATCCCGGCAAGGCGGCGGAGTTGTGGTTGCCGGTGACCCGGGCGGGGGCGTTGGCGTGGCTGGAGCGGTTTGTGGCGGAGCGGTTGGAGGGCTTTGGCCCATGGGAGGACCTCATGGTGGATCAGGAGCCGGTGTTGTTTCATTCGGTGCTGTCCCCCCTGCTGAACATCGGGCTGTTGACGCCGATGGAATGCGTGCGGGCGGCGGAGGCGGCGTGGGCGGAGGGCCGGGCGCCGTTGGCGTCGGTGGAGGGCTTCGTGCGGCAGATCGTCGGCTGGCGGGAGTTCATCCACGGGATGTATTGGCGCCACATGCCGGGCTACCTGGAGGTGAACGCGCTGGAGGCCCACCGCCCCCTGCCGAGGTGGGCGTACACGGGCAAGACGGAGCTGCGCTGCGTGGGGCGGGCGATCGAGGGGGCGCTGCGGCTGGGCTACAACCACCACATCCAGCGGCTGATGGTGCTCGGCAATTACTTCCTGTTGGGAGGCTATGCGCCCCGGGAGGTGTTGCGCTGGTATTTGGAGATGTATAGCGATGCCTACGACTGGGTGATGGTGCCCAATGTGCTGGGGATGGTGTTGTACGCCGATGGGGGCTGGCTGGCCACCAAGCCCTACGCGGCGGGCCCGGCCTATCTCGACAAGATGGGCGACCATTGCGCCAGCTGCCGCTACAACCCCAAGCTGAAAACCGGCCCCGACGCCTGCCCCTTCCAGGCCCTCTATTGGGCCTTCCAGAGCCGCCACGCCGACCGCTTCCGCCCCCACCCGCGCCAGGCCATGATGGTCCGTCAGCTGGATCGGATGGAGGATGCCACCCGCCAGGGCTATGTGCGGACGGCGGAGCGATTTTTGGAGGGGCAGGAGTAGGGGGCTCGGCGGCGAAGACCTTTCTCGTCGAAATCGGAAGAAAAGGTTCTGAGCGGTGGGAGGAAACAGATCTGAACGCCGGAAGCACAGCGCGGTTCCCACCTGCCGTCCTGATGATGTCGAGGTGTGAAGTGCTCCATACGGTACCAAGAGAGGTCCCTAGAGGTAAAGGAACCCATGGCGTGAATCCCTCTGCCATGGTCTATTTCATGAGGAGGAAAGATGAACGCAGTCAAGAAACTCTTGTTCTCTTGTCTCGGTTTTCTGGTTGTTCTGAGCTTGTCGTTCGCTTCTTTTCTTGGCCCCATTCCGCTGCCGCTGAGCCCAGCGTACGCCCAAGACATCGGCGAAGCTGCCGCGCTTACTGGCACTTTCTCCATGATCTGGGGAGATGACATTAACGGAAAATCGACCACCATCTATACCCTGACCTCAGCCAAAGGACAACAAACGAGGCTGGAGGTCAGTGATGGCCTATCCAGGCAACTCGGCGGGATGCGGCAGTACATCGGCAAACAGGTCATGGTTCGCGGTTCCTGGATCCCTTCCCCCAATTTCGCTGGATCCCCAGCCTCCGCCAAGTCCCAAGCAGCCAGAATTCTGCGAGTGGAGGCCGTGAAGCTCGCGATTCCCTCCCAATCAAAAGCGCCGGCAGCCAAGCAATCTTCCACGCCCAAAGGGGTCTCTGGATCCCATCCTTGGGTGACGCTCATGTGCAAACTCTCTGATAAACCAGAGGAACCTAAGGATAAAGCCTATTTTGAAGAGATGTACAGTGACTCCAAACCTGGTCTGAACCATTACTGGAAGGACGTCTCCTTTGACACTTTTGACGTCAGTGGCAGCGCTGTGGCTGGGACGGGTTGGTACACGCTTCCCCATGATGATGCCTATTACAACCCAACAGCGACTGAGAAAGGAACTGATCTTGCCAAGTTGAGAGATGACTGTATTGCTGTGGCTGATGCGGATGTGGATTTCTCCAGTTATGACGGAATCAATATGATGTTTAATTTTGATGTTGATCGCGGTTGGGCCTGGGGCAGTCCCGCGGTGTTCCTTACCCTTGATGGGGTCACAACTTCTTGGAGTGTCACATGGGAGCCGCCGTGGGGCTATGCCGATATCTCTGTGATCGCCCATGAAATGGGCCACGGATTTGGGCTGCCCCACTCCACGGCGATCGATTGGTCTTGGACTTATGACAACGCCTGGGATGTCATGAGTCAAGATCGGTACAATTGTTCCTCGGGTAGTGGTTATCTTGACCCCACCTATGGTTGCGTGCCCCAAAACACCATCTCACACAGCAAAAAGTTGTTGGATGTGATCCCAGCGTCCAAGATTCTGACCTTGATTCCAGGGACAAGCGTCACCGTTGATTTGGATGATCTTGCCGCCCCCACATCCACCGGTTACCACATGGTGAGGATACCGATCAGCACCTCTCCATTCAGTTTTTACACAGTGGAAGCCCGGCGACATACAGGCTATGACGCTAAGTTGCCTGGCGAAGCGGTGATTATCCACAAGGTTGAAGGAGATAGCGCTTTGCTCATGCCCAGTGCGAGCTCAACAGATCCCAGTGTGATGTGGACCGTAGGCGAAACCTTTTCAGATGCCGCCAATGGCATTGAGGCGAAGGTCAACGCGACGACGGCCGCTGGTTTCAACCTCTCCTTCTCTTACCGCCCCATCTCTGAGCCGGTGGACACCGTGATGGCGCTTGATCGCTCCGGCAGCATGCTTTGGAGCGTCCCCGGAGAAAACCCCGAGGGGTACCCCACCCGTCGTGAGGCCCTGAGTGCCGGCGTCAGCCGCTTCTTGTCTAACCTCCTGGCCCTCTCCCCTCCAGCTGACAGCACATTGGGGCTCACCTTGTTCAGCAGCAAGGCTCTAGATGTGCCGGCTTTCCCTATCCTCAGAACACCTGTGGACGCGGCCCTGGCCACTGAGGTCTCTGGCGAAATTGGGCCGGCGGCTCCAGCCCATTCAGCGGCTCCTGGTTGTGATCTAAGCACCTCGCCAGACAATTGTGAGTGGCGCACCACCTCCATTGGGGCGGCGCTTCAGGATGGCCTGGCCAAACTCGCTGGTGGCCTAGTGTCATGTCCCAGAAATTTGTGAGCAAAGACGTTGGAGCTTTTCCAGGATCGAATCTGCAGTCGCAGTCCAGCTGAAAGGAGCTGAGCCCTTGTTGTAGTTGGCGATGAAGTGCTCGATTTT
>Ga0315905_10002656_pt1 | contig 18744 bp, 19 predicted proteins | sample LakEriMetagenome_5_FD_203522 | JGI IMG/M metagenome (GOLD analysis project Ga0315905, IMG submission 203522) | Freshwater fungal communities from buoy surface, Lake Erie, Ohio, United States - Buoy 4 MA121 | ecosystem: Environmental > Aquatic > Freshwater > Lake | place: USA: Lake Erie, Ohio... | reverse complement strand
TTCTTGCAAATTAAATGCTGAGTTAGATTGTTCTTTCTCAATATATTGTTTTCCTACTGTGTTGAAGTTATCAATGTAAATAGTTGAACACCATGGTTCTAATGCTCCTAATAGTAATGAATTACAATTTTTAATTACAAAACCAATATCATATTTTGGTGATATAATAGGATCCATTAATGCAGTATGATTAACATTTGAACCCCACTTACGAATAAAGTCTAAAGTTGAGTTATTCATTTCTTTTTTCCAATATTCATGACGTTTAGGATCACCTGCAAAACTACCTGCTCCTCTACCTGTTAAATGATATACTAATGAATTCCAAGGTTGAATAAATTCAAACCCAGCTAATTTCATCCTATTAAATATGTCTGAGTCTTCTCGGCATGATTTTAAAATTGGATCATGTCCTCCTAATTCTAAATATTCTTTTTTATACATCATCCAAGGGGCAAAAATACCATTTGTAATTTTAGTCTCCTCTAACTGTGATTCAACATATTTATTAAATTCTTCTTTCTTCCATTCCTCAGGCCATACCCCAAAATCAAAATGAATTTTTTCTCCAGCATTTGGGTGTAATGGAGGCTCAACTCTAGTAGCACATATAGCTGTTTTTGGTTTTAAATGTTTAAATGCTTTTAAGTCAGCATTTTTACCTAACATCATATCAGCATGAAATATTATAAACACATCTGTAGTTGAATGTTCAATACAGAAATCATATGCTTTACCTATACCGAATAGTTTTTTTCCTAGATATGGGTTAATATGATATGTTAAGTTATATTCATTTTTAACTTGTTCTAACCATTCAATAGTTCCATCCTCATCTGAGTCAACGAATACTATAATATCATGGTCATTTCTAGATGCATTCTCTCTAATAGAGGGGATACATGTTTTTAAATAGCGTAAATTTGATTTACTTGGGATGCAAAATGTTATTTTATCCATTTTATATTATTTTGGGTTTCAATAAATTCAATTTCACTAATGTGTTGTTTAGGATGTAAGAATATACAATCTTCTTTATGCTCAGTACACAGTAACCTGTATGTTACATAACCCCAATCGTTTAATAATTGTATTACTTGTTGGTCTATTTCTAAATTAGTATAATTTTCAATAAACATTATTGGATAATTAGATTTAATTGTATTTGCTCCCCCTAAAAGAGTTTGTAACTCAAATCCTTGTACATCTAATTTTATTAAGTCTAATTTTAATAAATTTAAAGTATCTATTGTAGTAGTTTCTACATCTTCTTCTCCTTGATCTGAGGTTGTTAATCCTCTTCCTCCATAATTAATACAACCTTGGGAGAAGTATTGTTCTTTTAGGGGAGTCATTTTTAGATTTTGTGATATTTTATCACTTAGTCCTAATCTAAATTGTCTTATTATGTCTGTGGCTCCATTGATTAATATATTAGTAGATAATACGTTAAATATTAAAGGTTGAGGGTCAAAAGCATAAACTTTACCTTTATTAGCTAATTTAGCAAATTGAATACTATGAAATCCTATATTTGCTCCCCCATCTAGTATAACACTATCGGGTTTAATAAATTGGGAATAAAAATAATATAAATGTTGTTCCCAATAACCATAATTACTAATACAATTACTTATTAAGTCTTCTTCTATAAGACAAAAATGTCCAAATTGTGTTTCTTTAAAATATATATTCATTTTCTTTAAATATTTGCTTAAGAGTAATTGGTTTATAGTTTGTAATATTATGCAAATATAATAATTCTTCCATTTCATTCCAAGGTAATTTTGGAAAACGAGAGTAATTTTGGCCTACTGGGCGAGTATGGGTCATTATTATGTCATCAATAATGGCTATTGAATTTTGAGGATAATTTAATAAATAAGGCCATAAGTAATCATAACCCCAACTTGAATAATTTAAATCAAATGTGTTATATACTTTAAGTAATGTCTCTTTATTAAAAAGTGGAGCTAATACTTCAACAAAATTAGTATAACGTAATAAACTATTTGGAATAGGTTTAGTTATTTCATGTGAGATATATCCCTCCATTGATGGTTGAGAAATAGAAAGATTATACTCTTTAGCCATATTAAATAATCTATTTATATTTTCTGAAGAGATATCTACATCATCATCTGGCAACCATATATAGTCATATTTAGAGATAAATTCAATATCATCTTGGATAAATGATTTAATTAAATGGTATTTTTCACCTTTAGCTGAGTATACATGTGGAGTTTGATTAATGTATTCTTGAGCTATATTTGGGTTATTTCCATAATATATTAAAACTAGATCAAAATTAGGATTATCTTTTATCCACTCATGATGTAGAGATTTATCTCCTACAGTTGATATAATTAAATATTTTTTCATATATTGTTTATAATATTTGTTAAATGATTTAAAGCGTTATCTTTACTTAAATACTTTTTACCTATTTCTAAAGTATTAAAAACAATCTCATTATATAATTCTTTATTATTAAGTAATGTTTTAGTATAAGAAATCATTTCATCATAGTCTTGTGCGTATACAATACTATTATCTGTAAGATACTCATTAAACCACATTATGTGTCCATCCCATAATTTAATTATGGGGCGTCTCATGTAAAAAAAGTAACATGTTCTAGCACTAAATCCAATACCCGGTAGATCATAAAGAATTTTATAATCTTGCATTTCACTAAAGCTAAGATATTTAGCGTTAGGGATTTCATTTCTTACTGCGTCCCAGTTCATTAACCAAAAGTCTACTACATCATTATATAAGTTAAAATAATAAAATGCATCTACTCTTTGTTGAGTAACGGGTGCTCCGATCCAAATAGCTTTATTATATGTACTATCTTTATTTGTATTTAATAAATCGTTAGTAGCATTTTCCCAAGTATCTATTTTAACCTCATTCCAATGATCGTAAACAAAACACGGGATAGGGATATCTAAATATTCATCTTTAGTACTGTTAGATAATACAGTATAAGGAAAGTCTCCTTTATTTATAGGATTATCACCAGTATTAATCACAAACTTTTTATTTTTAGATAAATCTAATTTAGATTTAATACTTAGTAAAAGTTTTTCCATGCTGTTATTTCTATCAGCCCATCCAGTACCTTTATTGATTACTAAATTTCCATCGTTAATTTCAACAGAAATAAGTTCATAAGGGGGATTATTAAAATTAAAACTCATTATTATTTTTTATAAAATTTAAAGCAGATTCAATTATTTGGTGCATATCGTAATACTTATACTCTGCTAATCTACCCCCAAATATAATATTAGTTTCTTGATCTGCCAAATTCTTATATTGAGTATACTTAGAGTTATTAATAGTATCATTAACTGGGTAGTAGGGTTCAGTTGTTTTGCTGTCATATTCTTGGGGGTATTCCCAAGTTACCCAAGTATGATTAGTTGAAATATTTTCAAAATGTTTATGTTCTATACACCGAGTATGAAGAGTATCACTATCAGTATAATTCATCATAGCTATACCCTGAAAATTATCTGTGGATAATTTAACATGATCAAATCTTGTTGTCTTATACTCTAGCTTTCCAAATTGATAATCGTAAAATGCATCTATGGGTCCAGTGTATATTACTTTTTTTGTTTGAGAGTTCCAATATTTTTTATCTTGTAAGTAATCAATATTAAGTTTTACTTCAATTCCATCTAATAACTTTTCAAATATTTGAGTATATCCACCAATAGGGATACCTTGATATTTATCATTAAAGTAATTATTATCATAAGTAAATCTAACTGGGAGGCGTTTGATTATTTCTTTAGGTAATTCTTTAGGGTCTTTTCTCCATTGTTTAGATGTATATCCTTTAATTAATTTTTCATAAACATCTCTACCAACTAATTTGATTGCTTGCTCTTCTAAATTAGTAGGCTCACCTATTTCTTTACTTTGTTCTTCAATAATACGTTTAGCATGATCTGGGTGGGTAATATTCCATAATTTAGAGAACGTCCACATATTAAATGGGAGTGAGTATATTTCTCCTTTGTAGTTAGCTACTGGTCTTAGAGTAAAATCGTTAAATGATACAAATTGATTTATCCATTTCCATACTGCTTCGTTTGAAGTATGAAATATGTGTGGTCCGTAATCATGAACGTTAATTTCATCTCTATTAGAAGTATAACAATTCCCTCCAATGTGATTTCTTTTTTCTAAAACTAGACATTTATGCCCCCTTTTAGTAAGCTCGTAAGCACATATAGAGCCATAAAAACCTGATCCTACTATTATATAATCATATTTTTTCATTATTTATAACTTTATTAAATTGAGTAACAGCAAATTCCTGTAATCTTTCATAATCTAGTTTACCATTTTTGTTTTTATTAATATGTAAACCTTTTTTATAGTAACCACTTAATCCTTCACTATTTTTATCTTTGTAAGTATCTATATCCCAATTCTGCTGGGGTGTGTTTCCATTCCAGTGCTCAGATATAACTTGTCCTTTGATTAAATATTGTTGGATATCATATCCTTTTTGTTTTAATAAATGTAAAACAAGCATAGAATAAGTATCCCAAGAACCATACCCACTCCATTCATCCCATACTGGAGTAAATTTTTCCCATATTTCTTTACTGAAGCAATCAAACCACCCAGCAAATTTAAATATAGGTAATGGTATTAATTCAGGAGTTGAAGAACTATTAATAATATCTACATCAAAACAACTTGTTTTAAAACATTCATTATAAGGAATATTTAAAAAATTCTCATTAACTAATATATCCCAAGTTTCGTCCCAACGTTTTGTTGTTTGGGTGATAAGAGCAAAATTCTTATTAGGGATATTTTTTATAGATTCTATTATATAATATAAATTTTGTTCTCCTACATACATGTCGGGACACATAGTGATATAATAATCAACTTCAGGAGAAATAGCTTCTTTTTGAAAATCAAAATGACCATAAAAAATATTAGAATCTATAACTTTAGTAGTAATTTTAATTTTATTAAAATTTTTAGAAATATCTTTATATTTACTTATAAAATATTCTTTAGGAAATTTACTTTTTTCCCAATCTATAATATCACTTGATAAGTTTAAAACACTGCTGAATTCTATATTTACTTTATCATCTAAGATATATTTTTCTGATTTTTTAAGTTGGGAAGTTGAAAGTAAAGCGTAATCTATTTCCCATGGCATTAGATGCATTAGTATTTTAATATTCATATTTTTAATTTATTGTAAACTTCTTTAATTCCTTGTTTTAATCCTATGTATTCTATTAATACATTAGCTAGTCCATAATATGATAGTGCCATCTCTTTATTTTCAATACAAATATCTACTTTGTATTCATCCAACTCATTAATAATATTAGCTATCTCAGATAGTTTATATAAACCAGCATATGAACAATCTATTTGTTTAGGCATATTATTATTATTAATATAATAATCTACTAAAGAAATCAAATCTTTCATGTAAAAGAAGTCCATAAATTTATCTTGATAGATAATCATAGATTCTTTATTTATATAACGTTTAATATTTCCTTTAATAAATCTAGTATTTAATTCATTTTCATCAAACACAGCAAATATTTTTATACTGTAAAAATTTTTTTGTTCTGAAATAGAATTAGTAATTACTCTTTTACTTAATCCATATGGAGACTCAGGAGCGTTTGTTTCCGCTCCTGAGCCAAAATGGATTAGTTTTCCAAATTTGTTTTTACAATTTAATAGATTATAATACATTTTAAGATTATTATCCATATCTCCCCAAGTCTCTTGTTTAAGTCTACTACCACCACTTACAGCACAATGTATAACAGTATCAAAATATTTATTTGAGAAATACTTTAATGTTTCAAATGAATCTGTTAAATCAAAGTCTTGTCTTGAGATACAAGTTATATCATATTTATCTTTTAAAAAATTATAAAGACTTTTAGCTATATAACCATTCCCTCCTGTGATTAGGATTTGTTGTTTATTTTCTACTAGCATATATTAGATTATATATAATCCATCACACATATGTCCTTTTAATTATTCTATAATTTATTTTTTTCTAAATACAGCTAAATAATTAACTAATTGTTTATCTAAAACCATTTCTACAAGCTCAAAATTATCTTGAAGTTCTTGGTTTTGTTTATCATGTAGAAAATGAGACTTAATTACTCCAGTATGTTCAGCCATTAAAAGATCTTCTGTAAGTAATGAATTGTCATATTTAAATTTACCTCGTGTATATCTTGGATTTTGTAAATCTTCCATAAAATAATATCCACCTGATTTAATAAGATCTTTAGCTTGCCATAAACTTACAATCATATGATTAGGCCAGTGGCTACCATCTTCTACAAAGAAATCAAAATCATTAGGGCATTCTTGTTTAATTTCATTCCAATCACAGAAATTTCCTTGATCAGCATATATAAAATTAACTCCCCATTCATTAATCATATTAATTTCTTCTGTTCTATCTGTTAAATACGAACCCCAAAAATTATCAACTCCATATAAATCAATATCTTTAAAATAAGACAACCACATTTTAGGAGAAGCATAAGGGAATCTTTTATCACAAATTCCTATCTCAAATAATTTTATAGAAGTTTCTCTATATGGAGCCATATATTTTTCATAAGTTTCTGTATAACCCATGCATATATGTTCTGGATAATCTTTCCCCCATGAAAGAATAGTTTTATCAGCTGTACCCTTATCTGTTTCTAGGTTATTAGCTATTTCAGTTAATATTTTACTTTTATCAAAAAAAGTATTTTCTTTTGTTTTTTTAAAAAATTGCATATTATTGATTTATTGGTTTAATTAATAAGTTATTTAAAAATTCATTTCTGTCTAAAAATGGAGCTAAATCTTCCATTGGTCGAGCAGTAAAACTACCATCTTCTTTTTTATATACTGAAGCCTTAGGTTGGGTTTTATGGTCAGGATCAACTATGAGTTCACAAATTATTGGGCCGTGAGTATTAAGTATAGTGTTTAAATCTGTTTTTAAGTTTTGTTGGGTTTGAATTTTTACATATGGGATTTTGTAAGCAGCAGCATTCAATTCAATTGAAGGAAGTGTTAATCCACTTGATGGATCACTGGCAACTAAATTGCCTTTAAAATGAGTATTTTGAGTTGTTTTGATAGATCCATATCCATTGTTGTTTAATATAAAAAATTTAATTGGTAATTGGTATCGATATACAAGTTCTAATTCTTGTATATTCATAAAAAAACCACCATCGCCATCAATACAGATTGTTTCTTTTTTGTCACTTGCTATGCAACCTCCAACAGCTGCTGGGATACCAAAACCCATTGATCCTAATCCTTCACTATTATATACTCGAGTTCCAGTTTTAGTTTTAAAAGATTGCATAGTTACTTCACTACAAGTTCCTGAACTACCAGGTATTATAAGTGAGTTTTCAGGGAGCAAATCAGATAAATATTCTATAAAAGCGTAGTTATTAATATATGATTTATTAACTTCTAAATACTCAGGGAGTATAACTGGGTATTTAATATAGAGAGATTTACAGTAGTTTAACCAATTAGATATATTTAAAGAGTTTACCTTTTGATTTAGTTGAGTTAAAAATAATTTAGCATCTGACTCAATAGGAAATTCTATATTAATTTCTAATTTATTAATCTCATTTATATCAATATCTACAATACATTTAGTCGCTTCTCTAGCAAAATATTGAGGTTGATAAGCTAATTGACCATGATCTAATCTAGCTCCTATCACTAATATAAAATCTGAGTTTTGTTGATTAAAATTAGCTCCTCTTTGTCCTACTCCTCCTGGTCTACCAACATATTGAGGATGAGATTCTTCTAATATGTCTAATGTTTTCCAAGTTGTAAGAACAGGTATTCCTGTTTTTTCAATAAATTTATAAAATTCAGGTAAAGCATTAGCTAACCTAACTCCATTACCAACTAATACAATAGGTCTTTTAGCTTTATTTAATGCGTCAACAATTAAATCTAATGAATTTAAATCATAAATTTTATTTGTTGGAATAAAATCTACTAATTCATCTAAGTTAATATCAGCAGCTTGAACATCTAATGGTATATCTATTACTACAGGTCCTGGTCTCCCAGTAGTAGCTAAATGTAAAGCTTTATCAATATGATATTTAATTGTTTTAGGATCTGAGACAGTGACTGCATATTTGGTAATAGATTTATATATAGAAACAGTATCTATTTCTTGGAAACCTAATTGCCTAACACCTTTATTCCCTACACGATCTTTGTTTTGAACTTGTCCTGTTAATAATAACATTGGGATAGAATCAAGCCAGGCTGAGGCTACTCCTGTGACAGCATTTGTAGAACCAGGACCAGTTGTCACTAAAGCTACTCCTAGTTTATTAGTATATTGAGCATAGGATTCAGCAGCTATAGCAGCTCCTTGTTCATGTAAAGTAGGTATTAAATTTATTTTACTTTTACTTAATGAGTCTACTAAATGAATACACCCTCCACCTGAGATCAAGAATATATCTTTGGTATATTCTTCTAATCTAGACACAACATAATCAGATAACTTCATATTATAGCCAATGTGTTACAAATGTTTTACGATCTTTATTTTTAGAAATATTCTCATCAGTATAATAAGAATCATTTACATAATGTGTAGATGAAACTTCTTCAATCACACATCCTGTTTTTGTTGTAAAAATATGTCTAACTTCTCTTTCAATAGTAATCACATCTCCTTTTTTCAGAGTTTGAGTCTTATTATCTAAAGTTAAATCTACTTCGCCATGTAATATAACAAATGTTTCTTCTTTTTGATTATGATATTGTTCTGGGTGGGTTTGATTTGGCAACACTATGATTAATTTTTTACAATACTCTCTATTCACTACTGTGATCATAGTAATCCCAGTTTCATAAAATTTATCAAGACCATAATGGTGTGATATTTCTAATTCAGCTTGGCCTGGAAATACTACATCAGTTGTATATAAAAATGATTTAACATCTTGTACTATTTTCCAAACTTTTTCTCTTGTATTTACTACAATTGAATTAGTATTCATTAGTGGTTGATCTGCTTTAATATCTTCTGTTACAGTATATTGATTGTATTTTGATAAATTATTAGCTAACACTTGATTTTCAATACTAGGCCAAGCATAGTATATGTTGTCTTTAGTGATAATAGTTCCTTTTATAACATTATGCTTAACAAATACACCTCTTTTAAATTGAGACAAATCAGCTAATTCTTTTTTAGATGCTGGAACTCTTATGTCTACCTCTCCACATATTTTTAAAGCATTAGATGCACTTGATAACCAACTATCCATCTGATCTGGGGTCACTGAGTATGCGTTTGGTGGGTATTTTTCTGTGGCTACCGCTACATGTTTTTCTGAGATAGTTACTCCTTTACCTATAGCTATTTTAATTGCGTCAAATTCATTTGGTTCTTCATGAGTTGAATACCCAATAGGAATATTAGGATATCTATTTTTTAATAAATCAATTTGATTAAGTTGTAGATTATTTAATTGAGTTGGATATTCACCTACACAATGCATTAAAGAAATTTCTTTATTGCGGTGGAGCATAAAACTAACCACACTATCAATTTCTTCCAAAGTAGCACCTGCTGTTGATAGTATAATAGGTTTATCTGTTGTAACAATCTTATTTAAAAGAGGCCAATCAGTAAAAGAACAACTTGCTACTTTTAAAATATCAAACTTCATCTTTACAATAAGATCAATAGAATTTTCATCAAACCCAGTACATAAAGTCTTAAATCCTTTAGACTCAGCATAATGTCGAAGTTCATTAAATTGCGATTCAGTTAAACTTGTTTCTGTAAAGCGTTTTACATATTTGTGGTCTATACGATCTTTATAGTCTTTATGAATAAATGTATCAAAGTCACGAAATTGAAACTTCCATGCAAATTCAAATACATCAATATGTTTATTAGCTATTTTTGCAAATTCGTTAATCATCACTTTTCCGTGATTAACATCACCCATGTGATTATTTGCCATTTCAAAAATAATAAGTGGTTTTTTCATTTTTACCAGTTTTTAGTATTTATATTTTTATCATCTATAAAAAGATCATAATTTGGTTTTCCAAATTTTAAATCATGGTATTTAACCCCCCAATCTTTAAATTGTTTTTTTGTTATTTCACTCCAATCAATTCCAGTTGCTGAGCCCCTTGCTGTCCAATAAACTATAAGGTGTCCATCATCATACAATTTATTTGCTTTTATAATGTTTTCTTTTATTGGAGTACTAGTTGTGTAGTTTGGTTTATCAGGACTATGACAAATTGTTTCATCAATATCTATATATACTACCATATGAATTTATTTTTATAATATTTTACTATTGATTTTAATTCTTGATCAAAATTAGCTTTAGGTTCCCAATTTAATGATCTTAATTTAGAATCATCTAAAGCATATCTAACATCTTGTCCTTGTCTACTATATGTTGTATCAATATAATTATAAAAATCAATATCTCCAAAGTATTCTTTAAGGATTTTTTCAACAGTTTCTAAATTACTTTGCTCAAATCCTCCACAAATGTTATATATTTCATTTTCAACTCCAGACTCAATAATTGTGATAATAGCATTCGCAGTATCTTGAGCATGTAGCCAATTTCGAATTGGTGTTCCATTATTATGTAATGGTATTTTTCTTCCTAATCTAAGATACTTACAAGCTTTAGGAATTAACTTTTCAACATATTGTCCTATACCGTAGTTGTTAGTAGGACGAACTATAATATAAGGTAAATTATAAGTACGAGCCCAAGCTAATACTAACATATCAGCAGCAGCTTTAGTAGCTGAATATGGGTTGCTTGGTTTAAGTAAGTCTGTTTCAGTGTGTGCTCCGTCTTCAATATCACCATATACTTCATCTGTACTAAAGTGAAGAAAAATTGGTTTTTTAGAATTTTCTCCTCTATGATTTTTAATTAGTTCTAATAAATTATGAACTCCATTTATATTTGAAGATACAAATTCATCACTGTTAGCTATTGAGTTACCAACATGGGTTTCAGCTGCAGTATTAATTACATAGTCGCAGTCATAAAGGAATTTTAAATCGTTTATATCACAATTTACAAATGAGAAATTTTCATATTGTTTAAATTCTTCTAATAGGTCCTTATTAGCAGCGTATGTTATTTTATCTACACCTTTAACATACCATCCTTTTTCAAGGCATGTTCGGGTTACATATGAACCTATGAAACCCAAACAACCTGTTATATATACTACTTTCATTTATTAAAAAATTCTTTAATTTTATCACAAACATAATCTACATCCTCAATAGTCATTCCATGATGAGCACCTAACAAAAATCCATTTTTCATAATTGTATCTGAGTTATCAAATGGTTGCAAATACTCTCTATAGACTGGGTGTCGTGTTACATTACCCGCAAATGTTACTCGTGTCTGGATATTATTATTTTCTAAGAATGTTAATAATTCTAAACGTCTTTCTGTCTGTAATGGAATGGCTAACCAATTTGGTTTAATACTATCATCTGGGAGTGTAATTTCACTTACATCTTTAAGATTCTCTAAATAACGTTCAAAATTAGCTCTACGAATATCTTCAAACTTTTTAAAGCGTTCTAGTTGTACTAAACCAAATGCAGCACTCATTTCAGAACATTTAAAATTATACCCTAACACATCATAAAGAAATTTATGATCATAAGGAATACCATCTACACTATGATTAAAACGATCATCCATAATTTCAGAATTATCACCCATACGGCCCCAATCTCTATACTGTAATGCTCGATCAACATGTTTCTTATCATTAAACATTACCATACCGCCAGTTCCACCAGCTGTGATAATGTGACTAGCATAAAAACTAGTAGTTGCAATGTCTGTTTCTTCAGTGTATGTAATTGTATCTGCTGAGTCTTCAATTATGATTATATCGTGTCTTCCAATTTGGTCTAAATGATATCTTAATTGTGTCCAATTAGGTTTATTACCAATAAGATTAGGTATCATGATTGCTTTTGTATCCTCGTCAATTACAGCAATGATGTCAGCAATAGTTGGAACATAAGAAGTTAATCCAACATCAACAAATACTGGTTTGAAACCTAATTGGATAATTGGAGCTAATGTTGTTGAGAATGTACATGCGGGTGTGATAATTTTACATCCTTTTGGAAGATATAGTGCTGCTAATGCTAATAAACAAGCTGATGAGCCTGAGTTAACAAATACCCCATATTTTTTACCAAAACGTTTTGCAATTTTTTCTTCAAATTCAACTGAACGAGGTCCAAATCCTGCTAGCCATCCATCTCTAAGACATTGTTCTACTGCTTTAATTTCTTCTTCTCCATAAGATTCAAACTTATTAGGGGCATACCATACTTTTTTCTCTTGTTTCATATTAGATTATTTAATTTAAATATTTCTGTTATTTTATTTATTATATTCTGCTCATAATCAATATATTGGAGTGCTTTTTGATAATTTTCTTCAATAATATCTTTTTTAGAATTATAATAATTTTCATCTAAGTTATTAGCAATATAAATAAATTCATCTATATTTCCAAACTTAATTATGCCTTCCTTATTAAAAAATTTATCTATACTAGAGCAACCCCAGTACATAGGGATAGTTTTTAGTAAAAAACAATCTAATATCTTTTCAGTAAAATATCCATTATGAGAGGTATTCTCAATAGCTACCCCAAACATTGAATCACCAAATACTTCTTCTTTTCCTTTACGAGCGTCTTCAATATTATATCTATCTCCATACACATCAAAGAATTTAGTAGGTACTTTAATTTCATTTTTTCTAGCTAATAATTCATGTCTAAGAGATTGGCCATATGTTTTTAATAATTTTCCACATAAATGAGAAATCTGAAATGATTTACTGTGGGTTATTTCATATTGATCTGGTTTGAACCAACTATGTCCAAATGGTAAAAATAATGCGTTATCACAGTTATTTAATACCTTATCATCCCAAGTTAGTATAATACTAAATAGATTTTTATTTTGAATTGCCCAGTCATGATACCCAAAATATTCATTTGGTTCTTGTAATACAAGTATGTTTATTGGAGATAAATCATCTTGTACTTCAGGAGTTGAATCTACAAATAATGAAAAATCAATATTACTAAGATGATTAAGTTTTTGTTTAAAAACTTCTTTATCAAAGTGATTAACTTTTATTTTCATATTTGTTTTAAATCTATTTTAGCATAACGGTCATTTTGTTTTTCTTGGCGATCAATAGTTTTATTATGAATAATACTAAATTCTTCTTCAAATGGTAAAACAATATATGTTTTATATCCTTCAACCATACCATGAACTTGATGTCCAGACCATTGAATATTAGGATTATTTTTATAAATTCGTTTTTGAGGATCAGGCCAATTTACCCATCCATTTTCATTTACATTCCAACCCCACTTCTTAATATGTTCTTGAGTTAATCCTTCAACTAAATTTTTTCTTGGACCGATAAAACAATCTACAGGATTTGATTCTACTAATTGTTTTAAATTTTGAACTAAAAATTCTTCAGGTATTTCATCTGCATCAATTTGGAAAATATAATCTCCAGTGCATTTAGAACCTAGATAATTCTTATTTTCAAGAAAATTTTGTTGGAAATTAAAAGGATAGTAATGTATTTTTTCTTTGTATTGTTCTAAAACACTCATTACTTCATCAGTAACTCGATTTTGATCATATACTACTACTATTTCATCTTCAGGATCTATCCTAGATTCTAAGTATATAATAAGATTTAATAATTCTTTATGCTCATTACATACTGTTAAACCATAACTTATTTTCATAAACTGTTTATATATTTTTTTAATTGATCAGTTGGTGTCCAATTTAATTTATTTAACGCGTCATCATGTTCTCTTAATGTGACTCTATAATTACCCGGTTGATCTGGTAAATTTATTTTAGAGACTTTAAATTTGTTAAAAAACATATTATATACTTCATTAATTGAGTAGTTAGTGCCAGTGCCTAATTCCCATGCATCATCATGATAATGTTCTGATAGCATAATTTTATATAAGCCATCTACAATATCACTAACATGAGTAAAATCTCTACGTTGTTCTCCATCTCCTACTATAGTGATAGGTTGATTATCACGAATTTGTCGTCTCCAAATTCCTATAACTGCCGCATAATCCCCTTCAAGTATCTCATTAGGTCCATATACATTATAAAATCTAGCAATTTGTGCTTTAATTCCAAAAGATTTTCTATACATTTTAACTAATTCTTCTCCTAAGTATTTACTCATAGCGTAAGGAGATTGAGTTGGATCATGCCATTTAGATGATGACCCAGCATATATTAGTTTAGCTTTTATCTTTTTAGCAAACTCTACAACTGCTTCAGTACTAACTACATTAGATGTGAATGTTTTATGAGGAAATTCAAAAGAAGCTTGAATACGTGCTAACGCGGCTAAATGAAATATTACATCAAAATCTTTATCCATTGAATCAATATTCTCAACTTCTCCATAATGATAGTGACATCCATTAACTTCATTTAATTTAGCACCAGTTGATAAATTATCTAATGAGTGTACATGATGTTCTTCTTGAATTAATCGTTTAATTAAATTGGATCCTATAAATCCATTTCCTCCAGTAACTAATATTTTCATATAATTATAATATAATAAATTTATCCTATTAAGCTAATATATTCTAAAGCGTCTATAAATTCTCTTTCATCAAAATGTTGAAGAGTATTCATATCTATTCTCCATTCATAAAATTTACCTGATTGTTTTGGGATTGGGTACTTATGTTTTTCTTCTTCAGTCACAGGTACTGCTTTAACAGCGGCCCATTTCCATTCTTGGGCATTAGTCCCATTAGCAAATACCATACCTTTTTGGGGTTCGTTGATTGTTTGAGGTAACCATACTAGTTCTGTTGATTCATCTTTCCAAGCTAAATCTTTATATAACTCAGGTAAAGTTGACATTTGTTCATTATAAAACTCTTCACCTTCTTTCATTAAACTATTAGTCCAATATCCACAAGATAAAGACATCCAGTTTGTTATTTCAGGTGTGACCTGTGTTTCATAACACAAGTCACCTCCTGATTTAGGGCACATTATAATTTTATCCATTTAATTCTACTTTTTGTAATTTAGGTAATTCAATTTTTTTAAGTTTAGGTAGTTGTAATTTAACTTCTTTTGGAAACTCAGGAATATTATTAGTAAATAATTCATCTACTTTATCTTTCATTTTATCCCAACTAAATTCAGTTTTACTCTTATATGCTTGACGTTTAGCGCCATCAAGATACTTTTTATAATCTTCAAATATATCTTTAATAGTTGTACCAGCATGTCCTGTATCAACTGAGAACCATTGTGATTCTTTTAATAGCCATTGATTAGCTGCACTTGGGTGAACATCTGTTAATTGGCCTGGCAGCATAGTTGTAAACTCAGGGTGTAAAAAATCTGTATGGCCACTCCAGTTAGTTGTGATAATTGGTTTTTTAGTTAAACTAAATTCAAGTAATGGTCTACCATATCCTTCACCTTTAGTTAAGTTAATCATCACTTTAACTTTAGGATGGTTATATAACTCATTCATTTCCATATCTGTAAATTCACCATGTAGTAGATAAATGTTAGGTAAGTCTTTACTATTAACTGATTTTTTAATAGTTTTAATTTTCTTTAAAATATCTTCTCGATCAACATATGATGACCCCATTTGAGATGTTTTTAAAATAAGTGCAGGTTTGTCTTTTTTATTTTTAAATATTTCAAAAAACATTTTAATTAATAAACCAACATTTTTTCTATCTTCACCTAAATCTCCATTAATCCAATGTCCAACAAATAAGTAAGCAAATTTTTCTTTAATGTTATCCAATTCAGAAAATGACTCTACTTTATCTAATACCTTATAAATTTCAGTATCAGCACCTTCAAATAATACTTCAATTGGTTTTTCAACTCTTACTTCACCAATTACTTGATTAGTACGTTGATCTACTTTTTGTAATACTGTGTCTAAAAATACTTTTTTAGAATGTTCAGATGAAGTTAATGTTAGATTCATTCTATTAATGCCTTCAATCCAATCACCTGGAGCTACTGTTGTTTCAATGCCTGCTGTTACTCCAATGTTGTATTTTCCAATTGGTTGGAATTCACTTGGGATGGTAATCTGCATCCAAATTTCAGGTTGTTTAGGTAGTTGAGGTTGATCCCAAAGGTGTTTATTTAAGAACCCCCATTCTAGGTTATCTTGGATAAATCCCCAAGGTGTATTACCCCACATTTGAGGAATAATTTTAACATCATATTTATCTAATTCAATAATTGCTCTAACTAAATCTCGTGAGCGTGCTCCATAACCACTATAAGTATCAATAGGGCAGGAGATAAAAAATAACGGTTTGTTTTCCATAACTGTTTAGTATACTAATTTATGAGGTGCTACTTTATCTTTAGTCTCATTTGTGTTTATAAATTCATATTTTTCTCTTGGTTTCCAAGTTTTAAATAATTTATCTAAAGTAGTAATTACTTTCTTACCCATATTTGAAGCGGTAAATCCTGCTTCATCAGATAAAGCCCATTCGCGTCCTTTAAGACCTAGTGCTTTTCTTTCTTCTTTAGACAAATTATAAACATTCTTAATTTGTTCAGCTGCGTCTTCAGCATTACATCTATCATCCCAAATATATGGTGTTAATGGAGAACCTTGAATTGATCTGTTAGTTGGATATACTGGAAACGCCCACTCACCATGTTCTTTATATTTGCCAGTATGGTTAGAAGGAAACTCAGCACTAAAATTAATCCATTTACCTTTATTACTAAAACGCATTTGATCTTGCATACCACCAGTTACATTAGCAATAATTGGATTACCTACTAAAATTGCTTCAGTTAAACTTAATCCCCACCCTTCATTATTAGTTAATAAAATTTGAGCATCAGTACTATTATAAAGCAAATTCATATATTCAGCAGCACCATATTTATCAGAATATATGATGTTATATTTAGTATCACTACCAAATAGCATTTCTTGTACAGCAGCTAAATCTGTTCCATTATCATCTACTACTTGAGTATGTAAAACAAAAGCACATTTTCTTGCTTGTTCTTCAGTTAATGAATCAATAAAGATTTTATAAGCAAACATTGCGTCTGGAATTTGTTTACGACGAATATTTCTTGAATTAAAGAATAAAGCAAAATCAATATCTTTACCTTTAAATAATTCTTTTTTAAATGCTTTTAATTCTTCATCATTCTGATCAAGTGGTTTGAAGATATTCTCATTTAAGCCATGAGGTACATATTCAATGATTTTATTTTTAGCTTTATCACCTAATACTAATTCATTAATATTTTTAGTTTGTTTTGAAATAGCTAATAAAGCATCACATGACTCATAGTATGGCTTATTATACATCGGAGCTGGATAGTCATCCCAAATGTTTAAGTAGATAATAGGTGTTTTTCTTCTGATTTCATTTTCAATTTGGAATAACCAAATAAAATATCTTGGATCAGTAATTAAGAAAATAGCATCTGGTTTTTCAACGTTTATTAGTTGTCTAATCATACGAGCATCACCATATCCATTACTTGGGTATAAGATAACTGAGCTGTCAGTTAACCCAGTGTTATTATTGGTATCTGCACTTAGGTCTAAACGTTTACCCTGTTCTGGGTGATTAATTGCTCCACCAACATTCACCCAGTTGAAATGTTGAGCTGTGTTTACTACTAATTCTCGAGCGACAGTTGCTACACCTGAATGTACTCTAATGTCGTCACAAATCAGTAAGATTTTTTTCCTCTCATTTTGAGGAAGATAACCAAAACTTTGATTCATAAAACTTTTTTTATCGATTTAAATTATTGTGATTGTGAACTGATTTTTTAAACTCATTATCTGTAAGATATAGATGAATTGTACGATCAACAAGCTTCTGTAAAGAAAATTTTTGTTTAACGCACTCCAGTTTAAAGTCTTCAAACAAGTCACTTTGTACTTTTACGCTTGTTAATGTCATATCCTTTTTACTCATAGCTTTTATTTGTATATAAATATATATGAGAGTACTACTTGTTACAAAGTTCTTTATTATTATTAAAAGGACACCATTGACAATTTTTACTTGGTGTTATAGGATGAGTTACATCTTTGTATGAGCCATCATGATTAAAACATTGTTCTAAAAAATTATCCATAGCATTAAGTGCTTTTTTCATTTTAATCTTACCACTAGCAGGTGTGAATTCTTGAATACGACTTTGTTTAAATTCACTTTCTTCCCATATTTTTCTTTTAAGAATAACAAACTCAATATCAATATCATCTTCAGGAATATTATATTGTTTACTATAAAAATTCTTATAGAATATTAATTGAAATTGCTTACCTTCATCTTTCTTAGTGTCCTCATTCCATCCACGAGTAGATGTTTTAAAGTCAATTATTTTATGTCTACCTGTATCTTCATTATATAAAACCAAGTCTAGATATCCTTTATATAACATACTGGGGTAGGTAGGATTTGGGTTTATAACTATAGGTAACTCGACTTTAACCAAATGCCATCCTCGTTTACTAAAATGAGAACCACGATTTC